>Ga0180014_1000178_pt1 | contig 18452 bp, 15 predicted proteins | sample KR13_S1_MetaG_FD_116507 | JGI IMG/M metagenome (GOLD analysis project Ga0180014, IMG submission 116507) | Groundwater microbial communities from the Olkiluoto Island deep subsurface site, Finland - KR13_S1_MetaG | ecosystem: Environmental > Aquatic > Deep subsurface > Groundwater | place... | reverse complement strand
TCTTCTGGCCGACCTAACCAATCTTCATTTTCGTCACCCGGAAACAAACGCGCGGATGATCTATGAGCTTGTCTAAACCGGCAAAAGGTGCCATCTTATTTTCCGCCCGGATCAGGAAATCTGTTGGTTAGAGTTGCCGATATGTATCCATGTCAGATACAATATACCGCAACAAAAAGAAAGACGCAAGGCCTTTTTTTGATTATAACCAACTTTCTTGGCTTACACCCTGATTCATAACGATCATATGTTTTGTATTGCAGTCCCCCGGTCGGATCGGGTATGCTTAGCTTGGATTTTTTTGAGATTGGGTAGTGTGGCCGGTTTCAACCTTGAGATGATCGGAGGTATTCGGATGAGGCGTATCCCAGTCCAACAATTGTTCGCGATGGGGATTTTCTGCCTGGTGGCGATTGTCGCTTTACTGCCGTTACGCCAGGCTCGGGCGGCGGAACTGGGGCGTTTCCCGGTCAACGACAAATCCGGGAAGGATGTGCCCCCCGGCGCCGCGCCGGTTGAAATTGAGCATGCCTATCGTGGCGCCATCTCCGGCGAAATGGGTCCCGGGATTGATATCGGCCTGGGGTGGAATGCCATGCGCTGGAAGGTGGGAGGCGAGTCCTATCGTGACCAGGCGTTCACGCCGCAGGCCAGTGTTTTCTACAGCATTGGCAAACATTTCGATTTCCGCGCCACGGGACGCTATTACCAGATGAAGGACGATGAGTTCGGCCTCAAGGTTGGGCGGCTGGGTGTAGGTCCCCGCGGCTGGTTGGGCCTGGGCGAAGATTTTTTCGGCTATGCCGGTGTCCTATTCAACTATTATTATTTTTATTGCGATGAAGGCTCCCACGAACAGGGCACCATCGGACTTTCCGGCGAAGCTGGCGTTGCTTACCTGATATCGGATTATGTCTTGCTCCTGGTCGGCGTCCAGGCGGAGACGACGGTGGCTGATGGCAAGGTGGATATCAACGATCAGACTGAGAATCTCACCATGAACGGGGTGGGCCTGAATCTGGGTGTGATGATTACCTTCTAACCTGGATTATTCGCGATCAGCCGCGAATAATCCACCCGTAGGGCCGTCATCGCCCTGCAAATGCAGGGCGATAAGGGGTTAGCCACTTGTGATTGTCCGCCGTAGCGGACAATCACGACGTCAGGCTAAATGAATTTTTCGCCGGGCGAAAATTCATGGTTGTTTCACCTCAACCGTGTCGCTGATTCCGGCTGCCTGATAGCTTTCATCGAAGAAGACCCTGAAATTGTATTTCCCCGCCTCACCAGGAACCGGGACATCATACGTATCATTGTTGAGATTCTTGAGGAAAGTGTAACTAATATAATTCTGATTATCCGCGCCCTCCTTGTAGAATCCGATCCAGGCGTTGACCGGGCGCTTGTCCGGAGGAGGCAGTGAACCCAGCTTGACGACAATTTCAGCGCCGGATTTTACCTGCTTGCTTTTCAACTCAAACGTCGGCTTGACCGCAACAGGATCAGGCGGTGGTGGCGGGGGCGGTTTGTTGGTCACGGCAACAGGTTCAATCGGCTTGATTGACTGGATGGCGCTCAGGATCGCCGCCGGCACGGAGGCCGCATCCTTGGCTTGACATGATACGCCGCCGGTAAGCTTGGCCAGGTTCGAGAGAGATGTGACTGCATTGGTGTCGAACACCCCGCCGTTGGCCACGATCACGGAGTGGATGACGACCGGATCGGCGTCGTAGGCGGCTTGGGCTACAATGGCCGCCGTCAATCCCGCGCGACTGGGATCATGCGGCGGAGCGTCGCCCATCTGGATGATCTGCTTGTTAACATTGTTTCTCCAGCCGCCAATCGTCTTGGAGTCAATTGCCCGCATGAGCGCCTCTAAGACGGCTTCCGGAATATCGCCGCCGGCCGCAACGCTCAGACTGTTGATGCTGCCGATGACGGCTTCACGGTTGGGGGTGAATGGAAAATCAACGAACATGGGCGGCTGCGGCCCGGTGGTCCCTTCTTCCGGCCAGTCGCGGTACCCGACGATCGCAATCCTGAAATCCTTGGTTCGCTCGGCCAGCTTGGCGATAATGTTGACGGCGGAAACTTTGACTTGATCAATGTCGTCCGACATGCTCGCGGTAAGGTCAATGCAGAAAACCAGGTCCACCGGACCGATGGGCAGTCCTTGTTCAGAAATCGCATATTGCAGATCGGGAACATCTTTGTAATATCCGATGGCCTCCACGATCAGGCGGCACCGCGCCGGATCCTTGACCTTGATCTTCCAGCTGGTTGGATTGGACGTGCTTTTGGGCGGTATGTCCCCCACGCTGTTTGTCGCATCGCCATCAATAATCTCTCCGTTCTGCACGGTAAGCCGGACGGAAACCGCTCCGGCCGCATGGGTGGACTCGACGTTTTCCACCCGGGCGGTGACTACATAGATGTTGGCCGCTCCGGGGTCGCTCGTGATATCCGCCTGGGGGCGCATGGCGCTGAAGCTTGCTCTCCAGATGGTGGCCACATTTTCGATCGACTGCTTTAACGCGGCCTGGACGTTGCAGTTGCTCAGGGTCGTGAAGTTGTCCCGGGTGGTTATCGCCGCTGTCACGGCCAACGCATATGCGTTCGATCCGTAGTCTTCGGCGTATTTGTCAAATGACGGGGTAGCGGAATTTTTCCAGTCACTGTTGTACGTGCCCTTGTAATCGGCATCATTGCGGGTCGCATCGGGTTTGGGGTTCTCCGTTTCCCACCAGGCATGCGTGTTGGGCCACTGGTCGTAGTACCAAGGGTCAAAGTAGTCCACGGTCGTGGAGTTGGACACGGCGGCGCGGAACGCCAGCACCGCGTTCATCCAGTTTTGAGTCAGACCAGCCGGGCCGACGATGTTTTCAGGAAGCCTCAGTTCTCCGCCTGTTTTTTGCGCTTCGTCAAATATCTTGTCGATCCCGGCTTTGTCGATCCCGAACATATGAACCGGGGTGGACATATCCGCCATGAAGTGGGCGGCCCAATCGCCTGCCTTCGCATTAGCCCGCCTGCTCTTGACAAATGTTATGGCCCGGTTCCGGATCTCGTCCGGGCCCTTACCGGCCTGGTTCTGGGGGAGGCGGGGGTTGTACCAGTGCCAGGAGTATTGAGAATTACCGTCAACATCCGGGCTGTTGCCGCTGATATTTAAACTTGGGGGGAACCCCCATACGGTTTCCACGGACATGCCCTTGGACTCCAGTATCGCGTCCAGCGTGGGAAGAAACCCTTCGCTGAAAGCCTTGTCAGCCACGACGCGGTCATATGCTCTTGATTCTATAAATTGGTGCGTCGCGTGCGGGTTGCTGTTACCTACTTCAGAGGAATCGGTGCTGCTAATCGTTGACCCCCACGCGAACAACAAGTTGGGTCGCAAAGCAACTCCGACAATGAGCGCCGCGATCCAGAGCCAATCCCATCGTCCGGAGCAACCGATATCCCTGCGTGAGCGCAGGCCGTCATGGGGGGCAACCCATGGTCTGCTAACGGCTTGCGCGTGAGCCGGCATTGTTTGCCATGATTTCATAGTTCAACACATGAAGGAAAAATGGTGACTATTCAGGTTGTCCAACTTTGAAGTGCGGTAGCCCGCGCTACCGTTTTTCCCGAACTCCATATGGTTTTCGCCATCCGTCAGATGATGACCACGAAGCGGTTGTTGTCAATATCAATTTGTACGAAAATGTGACACCTCATTATAGGGGGGTGTAGCGGCGGTTCGACAGAACCGCGGATTGCCGTTCTGTCGAACCGCCGCTACAATTAAAGCCCTCTGTCAAAATCGGTTGCGCCACATTCCCCCTGAAACTGAGGGATTACACGAAAACGCAAAAAAAATGATGAAAATAACGACTTGACATTCGAGTGGTTGAATGGCGAAATATACACCAGCTTGACAGGTGGAGTCCGGTAACAAGTAATGGGAGGAGTTAGTCATGAAACGGATATTAATCGGAGCAGTAGCCGTGCTGATGTTGGCGGGAACGCAAGCCTCGACGCAGGAGAAGAAAGAGGAAACGAAGAACGTCAACGTGGACGTCACGGTCGGGCAGAAGCCCGGGACCAAGGACAGCGTGACGGTGATCCGGCCCGGTCCGGGCGGTGAGACGCAAATCCTGTCCACGGAGACCGTGAAAGGCGAGAAGCAGAAGACCGACCAGCCCGCAACGCCGCTGGCGGTAGCGGATGATACCCCGCGCAAGGCCCGGGTGATCGTGGTTCCGGCGGTGTTCGCCCGGGAACAGCGCCGCAAGATTGACCGCGAACTGAACGAGCGCTTCGGCATCACCGATCCCGGCATTATCGAAAATCCGGGCTACACCACCTACCTGGTGGATGCCCTGGTGAATGCGCGTAAATTTGACGTCCTGGAGCGCGAGGACCTCCGGTCAATCATCAAGGAAATAGATTTCGGCGAATCCGAATATGCGGATATCAACAAGGTGGTCAGGCTTGGGCAGATGTCGGGCGCGGATTATGTCGTGCTCCCAGTCATTACCACCCTGGTGGTTGACAAGCGCCGTGAGCAGGTGCCATATGTGGGGCAGAGCCAGGAAAAAGTCCGCGCCTATTTCCGGACCGTCGTCCGCACCGTGGATGTGAAATCGAGCAAGATCATAGCATCGTATCCCAACGAAGTCGAGCGCACGACCCGGATCCGGGAACGGGACACGCCCGCCGTGGTGGTGGCGGACGCGATCAGCGGCATGTACAAGGATGCGGCCATCAAAGAGGCGGCGAGCATCGTGGATGTGGCCTATCCGATCAAAATCGTGTCGATTGACGGCGATAACGTGATCATTAATCGCGGGCGTGGCGCCATCGTCCATGATGAAGTCTTAAAGGTGTATAGCGCCGGCGAAATCATGATCGATCCGGATACCAAGGATAACTTGGGTTACAACGAGGCGTATATCGGCTCGATCAAGGTGACTGAGGTTAATGAAAAGATTTCCAAGGGGGTCGTGGTCGATCGCAAGGGCGAGATCAAGAAGCTGGCCATCTGCCGGCGTGACAAAGCGCCCAGCACGAAGCCTGATCCGGCCGCGCAACAGCCCGCGCCCAAGATCGATTAGCCATTCAACAATCGGCGGGCAAGGTACTGCCGGGGCCCTATCTGAAAAAAAACAGTTGCCGCCGCTAGCGGCCTAAGTGAAGGGGAAATGGCGATATGAATACGTATAGTCTCATCCTCGGCATGCTCTTGATTGGAGCCGTCTTGACGACCGGATGTCGGACTCCTTCGGCTGGAGTTACGGTGGAGAGCTATCCGCACAACAAGATATCGGTCAACTCCAAGCTGTTTGGCGGCTGGATGACGGTCACGGAGATTTCCGCGGCCAAGAAGAACGATTTGCTTCAGGCGCAGATCACGGCCCAAAACACGGCTACCCGCGATTGCCAGTTTGAGTATCGCTTCCGCTGGCTGGACAAGAACGGCATGGAGGTTTCCACGCCCATGGTTACCTGGGTGCAGGTCAGCGTGAGCGCCAAGGAAAAAGCCCTGATGCGGGGCATTGCGCCGAACAAGGAGGTCGAGGATTTTGACTTCATCGTTCGTTTTCTGCGGACAAGCGCGCGCTGGTAGCGGGTAACTATTTACAAGGTGGATAGGCTGTAGGCTGTTAGCCTGTAGAAAGGGCGAAGCCTCAGGCTGAGCCGTGAAACAACTGAAGGAATAAAGTGTATGAAAATTGGCTATGTAATGATCGCTGGCATGTTGTTGGCTTGTCTGGCGCTGACCGGATGCTTCACGCCGCCGAGCCAGGGGTATGTGCCGCCGGAGGAAATGGGCATGATGACCGTCGGCCTGGACGATCACGATTACGATCTTGCGGTGCGCGATATTGCCCGTAAATTGTTCGAAAAGGGGTTACCCAAGGGCTACGTGGTTGCGCTTGGCCCGGTAGATACCCGCGAATGCCCGTATGACGTGCGCGTGCGCCAGTTGCAGAAATCGCTCCAGGTTGTGCTGAACGACGAGGGCACGCTGAAATTCATGGCGGCGATTGACGTCATGGGCGCGGGCGGCGATGCCGGCACGGAGATTTACCGCCTGATTGAATACAACTGGCTGAATCAGAACCCGATTGACGCTGAGGATCTGCAGAAATTCGGCAAACTGGCCAAGGTCAACGGAATTCTCTTCGGTCGTGTTTCCAGTCTGGAGCGGGAAATGTCCCGCGGCCGGAAGGAGGTCACTTACCGGTTTGTGTGGGAGCTGGCCAACACGGAAACCGGAATAGTGGATATTTCCCATGAATATAAAATCAGAAAAAACACGAGCGCTGTGCGCTAGATTCCTTGAAACAAGGAATCTAATACACGTCAGATTGCCCCGGATGCAAGGCGTCGCGGCGATCGCCGTCCTGGCTGGCCTGGCTTTGCTGGCCAGCTGTCGCTCGCATACGGTTCACAACAAGCCGCCCTGGATTGGTCAGCCCAAGGGCAACGACAGCGTATATGTGTATGCGGTGGGGAACGCGCTCAACCGGGCTTCGGCCGCCGCCGCTCGCGAAGCGGCGCATCAGGATGCGCTCCGTCAATTGGCCGCCCAGGTCTCGCCGGATACCAAATCGGCCCGGCTCCGCGGCGTCGAGATCCTGCCCGGTTGTGTTTATTATGACGAGCATGACGATCGTTTCGATTGCTGGGTCCAGGTCAGCTGGCCGGTGGCGGAGAAGAACAAATTGATCGGACAGTCTGACCGCCGCCCTGATTTCCGGCCATGATCCTTATGGCTCCAGACCGGGCCGGTAATCCTAAAATAGGCAGTTCATATGCTCCGCAATTAAGCCTATCTTTTGTTCAATGCGTTTTGTCAAGGATAAGCATCAATTCTGACGCGGCCGAACCGCCGCATTTTGGACCATTCGAATACCCAATATCCAACAAGGAATGTCCAATTTCCAAATGAATGTCCCCCGTATTCAGGGCTGGGCGTCGGTGGCCCTGGCTTGTTGCCTGGCCTTGGCATCCTGCAAAAGCCCGCCGCCATCCAATCAGCCCCGCTGGATCAGCGAGCCAAAAAGCGATGACAGCCTGTATCTCTATCGGGTTGGTCATGCCGCGAAACAGCCATCAGCCGATGCCGCACGCGAAGCCGCCTTCCAGAATGCCGTCAACCAGATTGTCCGGCTGTTCAATATTCCGGCGGCCGACGGGGCAACGCCGGCCATCAACAGCTTCATTGCCGGCAAGGTTGAAATCGTGCCCGGCTGTGTCTGGATTGAGAAGAATGCGGCCCGAACCGAGGGCTGGGTCCAGGTCAGTTGGCCGCTGGTTGAAAAACAGCGGATGTTGAAACGCATCGCGCTGGGTGAGGAACTGACCCGCCAGTGGGCTGCAGCCCAGGAAGTCCTGCGCAAGGGCCAGGCCGAAAAGGCCAAAGGCTTGCTTGCGGATATTCTCAAACAGAAGGATCAAGCCTTGTTTCTGCCGTTCGAACCGGATGCCGTGAAGTTGATGCTTGGGGATATCAACCGGGAACAGCGCGAAGTGGTGGAAGCGCGGGCATGCTATGAGGGCGTGATGAACACGTCTACCTCCGCCGCCTTCCGCAAAGCCGCTTTGGAAAAAGTGCGGCTTCTGCCTGACCCGCCCCGTTTCTGGCCGATGCGCGATCGGTGGGCCGGTCAAAAAATTGCGTTGCTCTGCGCGATCCGGGAAGGCGGGGAATGCCGCCGGTTTATGGATTTGACCAATTTGCTTACCAAGGACTGCGGCGAGGCCCGCTTGGTCAGCATGGATCTTGCCGGCGCGCTGGAGGCAGGGGCCCTGGCCGCTTTTTTCGACAAGATGGATTTCGTTGCGGTGCGGGAGGCGGCAGGGAAGGGTGCGTCCGGTTTGATTTTGGGTGTGCTTTACGATATCGATCCCGCCAAGCGGGGGAAGACGACCGACACCCTGGGCGTCAAGTCGCCGTCGCTGGATGCCGTGGTGCGATTTTTTGTCGTGGGCGTGAGCGATGGCAAGCTTGCCTATAACGGCCAATTCCGGGAAATCGCCGGCGCCAACCCGGAGCCGCGCCTGGCCGATCATGCCGCCGCCATTCTCGTCACGAAATACCTGGTGCCAGGATGTCCGGTCGTGCCTGCCGCTGTGCCGGCGGCGGTGGAAGCGGCCCAAGCGCCCGGTGACCAGCCGTCGGATTAAGGCGCGACCGCAAAATCAAAGCTGTTCCTAACCTTCCTGAAATAAACTGGACCGATAGCAGGGCTGCCGCTTGAGGCGTGCCGCAATATGACGGCCACGGTTGGTCGAGTTTCGGCACTATAAATAGATGCCGGAACCCAGCCAGAGCGAATCATCAACCTTGACAACGTAACCGAGCTTACGGCCTTCCTTGCCGGTGGCTGGGTCGGTCCATCCGTACTCGACAAACCCCTTGCCGTCCCTAACGACGGTGTCGCGCAGTTGTTGGATGACCAGCAAGCCATGGTTGTCCTTCTTTTCGGTCAGATCTCGACCGACAAGATCGGGCGTGTAACCATGCGCCAGGCACACACACTTGAAGTCGTAGGCGTAAATGTAGAGCTCGCCCTTTTCGCGCACGAATTTTCCCTTACGGTTGGAAAACTCCTTCAGGGCCGCTTCCCGTCCGACTTTCTTGACGTAGGCGGCGGCTTCTTCGACGAACTTGACCATCTGTTCCCTTATGATAGTCGGCGCCGCCGTTGTTTCCCTGGGCGCTTGAGGTTGGTCCGCCTGTTCGCCGGCCAGTGCCAAGGTCACTGATGCTAAGAATGCTGCCACGATAGAGTAGCGAATAACAACCCCCTTTAGGATTAGAAACCAGCCGCCACCACGCGGAATCCCAGATTGTCGCTGGTGTAGCCGCTCCGGTGGTCGTCGCTGTATTGAAGCGCGAAGTGCGATGCGCGATCATCGTAGGATCCGCCTTTGACGAGATATTGCTTGCCCCAGGATTGAATCTGGTTGTCGCACCATTCCCAGACATTCCCGTGCATGTCGTAAAGTCCCCAGCGGTTTGGCTTTTTTTCGCCCACCGGATGAGTGGTGTCGCTGCTGTTGTTGGCATACCAGGCGGCCTGAGCCAAGTTCAGGACACCATCGCCCGTATTATACTCGGTTGTCGCCCCCGCCCAGCAGGCATAGTCCCATTCCGTGGCGACCGGCAGGCGCACTTTGAGCGGCAAGGCTCCGACCGGCAGGTTTTCCGCGTTGCAGATGGCCTCTAATTTCCGACAGAACTTGTAGACGTCGTTAAAGCTGACGTTATCTACCGGATGCTTCGGACCTTTGAAATTGGAAGGATTGTTTCCCATGAGGGAAGTCCATTGTTCCTGAGTGACTTCATATTTGCCCAGCCAGAAGCCCTGCATGGGAATAATTCGCCGCGCCGAGCGGCTTCCAGCCTTGAGTACTGCCAGGTTTCCGTCCGGAATCCAGACGAGTTCCAATCGGATGCCTTGTCCCAAGCTAATGGATAAGGGCTGGCCCGATTGGGCGGCGGCCGATTTTCCGGCGCCCGTTGCGGCGCCATTAGTTTTGGCCGTTGCCACGGAGGAGAGGACGTCCGCATTCACCGGTAGGCCGAGGATTTGGCGGGCGTTGTTTACGGCGGCGACTCGCAGGAGATCCTCGATCCGGCCTTCATGGTCCGTGGTGGCGGTGGCCTTAACATAGCCGCTTTCCACGCTGACCAGCCGGCTGTTGATGGTGAACAGGTTTCCCATCTTGCCGACACTGCCGATGACGATGTGTTGGGCGGCGAGGATTTTTCCGGCCTCAATGGCGCCGGAGGTGTCCGTGGCGATCAGCGCCATCTGATTCTCTTTCAAGACTTTCTCCGCTTGGTCGCGTTCGATCATGCGATATTTATCGCTGCTGCCGATTTCGCTGAAAATCCTTTCGGAAACCAGGCGCGCTTGCCCCTCGTTAACGCCGCTCAGCGCTTGAAAGGTCATCACCGCGCAGGTGGGGTTATCGGCCGCCCAGGCAGAGAGGGCAACCGCCAATATGGTTGGGACAAGCAACCAACACAAATGTTGAACAATCGTTTTGTTCATAACCGTAGAGCAGCTAAACTTGGTAAGCCTTGTTATCAAAATATGAATATGTTAGACGCGGCATGACGGTTTTTCAATGATTATTTGACGTGACAGTTATCGGACGGGTCAATATATTAGTACCTGATCCATCAGGTGCTGCGAGAAATAACAAGAAAATCAACCTGTAGGCCGCCATACCTGCCCGCAATGGCTATTCGTCGGCTGACGGATTGCAGGCGGGATATGGCGGCTCTTGGTGCCCGCATGCTATGCGGGCCTACAGACGCAGCTTTGGGTTGCGGGCATAGCCCGCGTTAGCAAGAGTGAACGATGGAGAGATTTGGCAATTGAGCGATTGCTTACTGAACGGGAGTTAATCATTCAATCACTCATTCATGAAGTCGCTTAATATTGGAGGAGGTGGAGGATGTGTGGAATTCCTAAGTTGATTGGCGTTGGATTGATGGGGATGGTGTTACTGGCGTTGGTTGGTTGCGCCCATTTTCCGGGCGGGATTGCGGCCTCGAGTACCCCGTTGGAAGGCCGGAAATACACTGTGTTGGGGCGTACCGAGGGATCGGACAACTATGTCACGCTACTCTGCATTATCCCGATGACCAGTGCCAACACGATTCGCCGCGCCATGGATCGGGCCTGTGTCAAGGCGGGGGGCGATGCCCTGATCGATGTCACCGTAGAGTGCCATGCCGAATACTGGATCCTGTTCGGATTGCAGGTGACCACCGTGGAAGGCACCGCGATCCGGTTCAATAAATAATAATACTCAAAGCATCAAGGTTAACATGAAAACAATCAACCCGTCTGTTTTTGCAGTGTTCGCCGCGACGATGTTTTGCTGGGCGATGGTTAGCAATGGCGTGGAGCTAGGCCGGCAGAGCGCGCAGAATTATGACAAGAAACGCAATCCCTCGTCCGCCTCGACCGGGTTCCAGCTGGCGATCTTTAACCCGGTCCAGTTGTTCTCCGAGCCGTGCGATGTGTACGGCATGCGGTTGAATCTGCCGTATGGTAAAAATACCGCACTCTACGGATTGGACCTGGGCGTGGTTAACCAGTTGACGGATGAACTGCGCGGTGTTCAGATCGGGCTGGGCAACTTATCCGGCCCGATGTATGGCATGCAATTGGCCGGAGCCAACGTTGCGTTTGGTGAAATGGTAGGTTGGCAGGTAGGCGGGCTGAATGCGGCGAAAACCGTCGCGGCGGGATTACAAACCGGATTGATTAATATCGGCGCCGAATATGACGGTCTGCAAATTGGCGGCTTCAACTTTGCTGATGCTTATTCCGGCGTGCAACTTGGGGTTGTCAACGTCTGCAACACCCTGACCGGCGTCCAGGTCGGAGCGTTGAATTTCATTCTCAAGGGTCAGTACCTGCTCTTCTGTCCGGTCGTGAACGTCAGCTTCTGAAGGAAAAACACTCGGGACAAAAACTATTACCACGTCTAAAGTGTCAACAGATTTTGCGGGAGTAATTCAGTGGTAGAATGCCAGCTTCCCAAGCTGGACGTCGCGGGTTCGAGCCCCGTCTCCCGCTCCAGATTTTCATATGATTACCGTTTACGTCATCCAAAGCATTCGAACCGGAAAAACGGTACGTTGGGATTACCAACGATCGCGACCGCCGTTTAGCTGAACATCGGGCCCGGGCATCCAAGGCATCCTTATCCTTATGAGTATTTCAAAGTCCAAAGTCGCGGTTCTCCGGACGTCGCCGGCGACGGTGCTGGCGGATTATCACCGGTTGATGAACCTGGCCGGCTACCGGGACGTCGTGCCTCAAGACCGGGATATCGCGCTCAAGATCAATATCAGCTGGCATTTCTTTTTTCCCGCCAGTTCCACGGTTCCCTGGCAGTTGGATGGTGTTATTCGCGCGCTGAAGCGCGACGGGTACGATCCGGCCCGGATTCACGGATGTCACAATCGGACCGTGGTCATTGACTCCCGTCTGGGAGAACGGCAGAACAAACAGATCAATGTTGTCCAGGCGCATGGCCTGCAGAACGTTCATCTCTATGAACCGGATATTGAATGGATTCACATCCGCGACGCCGTCGGCGACCTGGCTGACCGGTTTCTGTGTCTGAACCGGGTGTACCCGGATGGGTTTCTGATCCCGCGCCGGTTCATCGGCGAATCCATCATTCATCTGCCGACCGTCAAGACCCATGTTTTCACGACGACCACCGGCGCCATGAAGAATGCGTTCGGCGGCTTGCTCAACGAGCGGCGGCACTGGACCCATCCCGTGATCCACGAGACACTGGTGGACCTCCTGATGATTCAGAAGCGCATCCATTCCGGTGTGTTTGCCGTTATGGACGGCACGTTTGCCGGCGACGGGCCGGGGCCTCGCTGTATGCTCCCCTATGTCAAGAACGTCATCCTGGCTTCAGCGGACCAGGTGGCCATCGACGCTGTGGCCGCCAGGCTGATGGGATTTGATCCGATGCGCGATGTCAAATATATCCGTCTGGCTCATGAACGGGGGCTGGGTTGTGGCGATCCCCGCGAGATCGAGATTGTCGGCGACCGGGACGCTGCGCAAGAGAACTGGCATTTTGTCGGGCCGTTCCGGAAAATGACCTTCGCCAGTCGGATGCAGCACCAGATTTACTGGGGGCCGCTCAAGAAACCTTTGGAATGGTCCCTGAAAACCGTCCTGGCGCCGTGGGCCTACATTGCCAGCGTGCTTTATCACGATTTCTTCTGGTATCCGACGCATCAGGATCGGCTGAAACAAGCCCTGGCCAGCGATTGGGGACGGCTATTTCACAACTGGGAATCCCTGGCGCTTTCACCGGATGACCTGGCGACGCCGGGATGGTCGGATGTCGGCCAGTCGGCGGCGGAAGTTGCTCCCGGTCATAAACAGGAAAGCCAGCATCATTTTGCCCAGGCGATGAAGATCCTCGGGGAATGCATCCGCGAAGCGCCGGAGTTTTCGGCGCGCCGGCGCCATACCGTGAAGGCGCCGATACCAGCTGATGATAATCGCGCTCCGCGCGGGCGGGGGGAGTGAATTAACGGTAAGGAATTTCAAAGTTTTTCTCTCCCGATGAAAGGCGCAAATGTTGCGTTGGCTTAAAGAATCGTCGCACTGAGGCGGCTCCCGAGTTGCGAATCGTAGATTGAAAGATTCTCTGTTATGCAAAGCTTATCTAAAGAAACATTGTTATGTAGGGGCTGAGCTTGCTCAGTCCGCGTTTGACGGGTTCAGCAAGCTGAACCCCTACATGGACACGGAATTTTGCCCGATAGGACGATAAGTTCAAATCGAAACGCCAATGAATCACCCCTTGCCCATGACGCGTCGGGAGATGGAGGTGCGGGGTTGGTCCGACTGCGATATCGTGTTGGTCACGGGCGACGCCTATGTGGATCATCCCAGCTTTGGCGCCGCCCTGGTGGGGCGCCGGCTCGAACACCTGGGTTATCGCGTGGGGATCATCGCCCAGCCGGACGTGCGCCGCGTCGAGGCATTTCGTGTCCTGGGGCGTCCGAATCTCTTTTGGGGTATCACGGCCGGCAACCTGGACAGCGAACTGGCCTGCCTGACCGTCATGCGCAAGTTGCGTCGCGACGATGCCTATTCGCCCGACGGTCGGGCTGGCCTGCGTCCCCGCAACGCCTGCATTGCTTATACCGCCTGCGCTCGCCATGCCTTCAAGGGGGTGCCGGTTGTCCTGGGCGGCATCGAGGCATCCTTGCGCCGCTTTGCCTATTACGACTACTGGACCGACCGTGTCCGTCGCTCCATACTATTCGATACCAAGGCGGATATCCTGGTGTATGGGATGGGCGAACGCGCGATTGCCGAGTTGGCCTCCCGCCTGAAGGAAGGGCGGCCTTGGAACGATATTCCAGGTACGGCTGTCGTTACCGGATCGCGGGAGTGCCTGAAGGATGTCGGGGAACTCCCATCGTATGAAGAGGTGTCCAATCCGTCGGAAAAAGGACGTCAGGCCTTCATGCGCATGGCGTTGATGATCGAGCGGGAGACGAATTCCCGGCAGGGCCGATGCCTGGTTCAGCGCCATGGCGATCGCCGGCTGATCGTTTATCCGCCGGCCATGCCCCTGGTCCCCGGGGAAATGGATGCTGTTTACGATCTGCCGTTTACGCGGCGTCCGCATCCGGCGTATGGCCGGGCCCGGATTCCGGCCTTCGATATGATCAGGGATTCCATTACCACTCATCGGGGCTGTTTCGGCGGATGTTCCTTCTGCGCCATCGCCGCGCATCAGGGCGCCGTGATCAGTTCGCGGACCGAGCCCAACATTGTGCGCGAGGTGGAGCGCCTGGTTCGCGATCCGGGTTTCGGCGGAACCATCAGCGATCTCGGCGGTCCTACCGCCAATATGTATGGCATGGTGTGCCGGTTGGGACGCGCGGGGTGCGTTGGCCGAACCTGTCTTTTTCCGGAACGTTGCCGTAATTTGAATGCGGACACTGCGCCCATGCGCCGCCTGCTCAAGGCGGTTCGGTCGGTCAAAGGCGTCAGGCATGTTTTCATTTCCAGCGGGGTTCGCTACGACCTGGCGCTGGCCGAGCCGGACGGAGACTGGCTTCGGGATCTGGCGGCGCGCCACGTTGGCGGCCGCTTGAAAATTGCGCCGGAGCATGTTGCCGACAATGTTTTGCGGCTCATGCGCAAGCCGTCTATGAGCCGCTATCGTCAATTTAAGCAACGCTTCCAGGAATTGTCGCGGCGGGCAGGAAAAAATCACAAGGTTGTTGAATATTTCATCAGCGGCCATCCCGGATGCACGCTCGGCGACATGGTGGATCTGGCGCTGTATCTGCGCCAGGAAAGGATTCAACCGGAACAGGTTCAGGATTATTATCCCGCGCCCCTGACGCCGGCGGCTGCCATGTATTATACGGGACTGGATCCCCAAACGATGAAGCCCATTTTCGTGGCACGCTCGGATCGCGATAAGGCGGACCAGCGAGCGGTGCTCCTGTGTCATTTGCCGGTCTTCCAGCGCAAGGCGCGGGCGGCGTTGCGGGCCGCCGGCAGATCCGACCTGATCGGGTCAGGACCGCAATGCCTGGTGCCATGATATGAAATGCGGAGAGAGTTGTGACAGGATTAACAGGATTTACAGGATGTCTGATCATGGAATATAAGGAGCTGACGTAAAATATTATCGGTTGCGCCATTAAAGTGCGGGGGGGTTCTGGAATCAGTTTGGAAATCAAACGTAAGTCCCATACCTATCGTCCAAAATCGTCTTAAAATCCTGTAAATCCTGTCAAAATAACTCAAATATCCGGCTAACATTTGATTGTGGAATCAGATAACATGTTACCATGAATCAGAAAGAAGCCCAACGGCGGGTCAATGCCCTGCGCGAGACCTTGGAACGGCATAACCATCTCTATTATGTCGCCAACACGCCGGAAATCCCGGATCGCGAATACGATCGGTTATATCAGGAGCTCGAAAAACTGGAAGCGCAGTATCCGGAGCTGGTGATGCCGGACTCGCCGACGCGGCGCGTCGGCGGCGCGCCGCTTGAGGAATTCCGCCAGGTCCGGCACCGGGTTCCCATGATGAGCCTGGCGAATACATACAGCCGGGAAGAATTGACGGCGTTTGATGAGCGAATCCGGAAAATCCTGTCCGGTGCATCATTCACCTATGTATTGGAACCCAAGATTGACGGCGTGGCCATTTCCCTGCGCTACGAGCAGGGCCGGCTGGTCTGCGGGAGCACCCGCGGCGACGGCCGGGTGGGGGACAACATCACAGAGAATCTGCGCACCATCCGTTCCATTCCCCTTCGCCTGAGAACGGAAAAAGCGCCTCCGGCCGTATTGGAAGTTCGGGGCGAAGTCTTCATGACCCGGGAAGGATTTATCGCTATTAACCGCGAACGGGAAGAGGCCGGACAGGAAACCTTCGCCAATCCCCGCAACGCCGCCGCCGGTTCGCTGAAACAGCTGGATTCCCGCGTCGTCGCCCGCCGCCCACTGGATGTGATCCTGTATGGCGTTGGCGAGATGGACGGCATTGAATTCAAGACGCATTGCGAGTTGATCGCCGCCTTGCGCGCGTTCGGCCTGAAAATACCGCCCCGCTCCTGGACCTGCAAATCCATGCCGGAGGCGCTCGGCGCCCTGGATGAACTGAAAGGCATGCGCCACGACTTTCCCTTCGACATGGACGGCGGCGTGATTAAAGTCAACGAGCGCTCGCTGTATGACGTGCTGGGCGCGACCGCCAAGAGTCCCCGCTGGGCCGTGGCCTTCAAATACGAGCCGGAGCGCGCGGAAACCCGACTCAACGCCATTACCGTCCAGGTGGGTCGGACCGGGGTCCTGACGCCCGTTGCGGAACTGGAAGCGGTTTTTCTGGCCGGCTCGACCATTAACCGGGCCACATTGCATAATGTGGATGAAATCCAGCGCAAGGATATCCGGATCGGCGACCGGGTCTACCTGGAAAAGGCGGGGGACGTGATTCCAGCGGTGGTGGGGGTCAATATCGCGACGCGGACCGGCAAGGAGCGCGTGTTCGGCATGCCGTCCCAATGTCCCGTCTGCGGCCAGGAGGTGACCCGCCAGGAAGGCGAAGTGGCGTACCGGTGCGAAAACCTCCAGTGCCCGGCCCAGCTCAAGCGGTGGTTGCGTCATTTTGCTGCGCGTGGCGCAATGGATATCGAGGGGCTCGGTGAAGCCTTGATTGATAAACTCGTTGATCAAAAGCTGGTGGCCGATCCGGCCGAACTCTACTCTTTGAACTTGGAACAGCTTAGCGGTCCGAAGGGCAAGAAGAAGAAATCGGCTCAGAACCTTCTTGATGGAATCGAGGCCAGCAAGCACCGGGATTTCTGGCGCGCGATTTTTGCGCTTGGCATTCGGCAGGTCGGCGCCAAGATGGCCCAGACGCTGGAACAGCATTTTGAAACGCTGGATCAGATCATGGCGGCCGACGTCGAACGGTTCCAGCAAATCCGTGACCTGGGGCCCGTGGCGGCGCAGAGCCTGGTGGATTATTTTAAGAATTCCCTCAGTCGGACGCTGGTCAAGCGTCTGAAGGATGCGGGTGTTAATTTCAAGCGGCGACCGGCGGAATCCGGCGCCGTGACAACGCAGATTGGCAAGACGTATGTGCTGACCGGAACATTGTCAAAATTCACCCGGGAGCAGGCGGAGCAGGAAATCAGGCGCCGAGGCGGGAACATCACCTCCAGCGTGTCGAAAAAGACTTCCTATGTCGTCGCCGGAGTGGAGCCGGGGTCTAAACTGGACAAAGCCCGTTCCCTTGGCGTCAAGGTCCTTGACGAAGCTGCCTTCCTGAAGATGCTGGAAATGTAGTTGCCTATGGGTTACACTTAAACAGGAGGAGATATGATCCCTAACGGCATAACGACAGGCAGTTCAGATTTTAAAGATCGGAAAACAGGATTGATCGTCTTCGGAATCCTCGAAATTCTTTTCGGCGTGGTCTGTTCGTTTATGATCCCGCTCATGCTCCTTGGCATGCTGGCATCGGCCAGCATGAGCAGGAGTTCGGTTCCACCCCCGACTATGAGCACGATGATTCCGGGACTGTTGTTCTATGCCCTGCTGGCGGTTGGGTTCATCTGGATGGGGATTGGGTCCATTAAGGCCCGGCGCTGGGCCAGAGCACTCTTACTGGTTACCTCGTGGATCTGGCTCATCAGCGGGATTACCGGCCTGGTTTTTATGCTGATGTTTTTGCCTGACATGTACGACCAAATGGGCAGGAGCGGCCAGATGTCCCAGGTGTTAATTACCGTAATCAAGTGCATGACGATCGTGTTCATGGTGGTCTTCTATGTGATCATACCGGGTATACTGGTTCTCTTCTACGGAAGCCGGCACGTCAAGGCAACCTGTGAGCGGTGTGATCTTCAAGTGCGTTGGACCGATCAGTGCCCGCTGCCGGTTCTGGCGGTAAGTCTCCTGTCTGGATTCGGGGCGGCTTTTATGCCGGCCATGGGGTTATACGGGTGGGCGATCCCCTTCTTCGGGGTTATCCTGGATGGAACAGCCGGTGCGATGGTCGCGCTCGTCAGCATGCTGGTGCTGGGGGCTGTAGCCTGGGGTATTTATCGATTGAGCATCAAGGCGTGGTGGGGTGCGGTCGTGATTACCGTGGCCTGGAACGTATCCGCAGGCATAACCTTTTCACGCGTGAGTTTGATGGAGTTCTACGAAAGGATGCGCTTTTCTGCCCAGGATTTGGAAATGATGGAACAGTTCACTTTGCCGGGGACATCCTCGATGGTTCTGTTACCCCCCGTTTCTGAGATCGTGACACCAGAGCACGGAATAATTACACTACATGGTTGACGTGTGTGTTCCCCCGGTTGGCGGAGGTCGCCCGGAGGGCGACCGGAGCCGGCCGGGGGAACAG
>Ga0180014_1000177_pt1 | contig 18478 bp, 17 predicted proteins | sample KR13_S1_MetaG_FD_116507 | JGI IMG/M metagenome (GOLD analysis project Ga0180014, IMG submission 116507) | Groundwater microbial communities from the Olkiluoto Island deep subsurface site, Finland - KR13_S1_MetaG | ecosystem: Environmental > Aquatic > Deep subsurface > Groundwater | place... | reverse complement strand
TCACCATCCACGGTGAGACCCTGCACAACCACTACCATGGTAACCGCCTACAGAAAGGTGATCTTTTGATCATCGATTCGGGCTGCGAGACCGAAGCCGGGTACGCCAGCGACATCACCCGCACCATGCCCGTGGGCGGCAAATTCGACTCCCGGCAAAAAGCGGTCTACGAAACGGTCCTGGATATGCAGCTGGCGGCCATTGCCATGATCCGGCCCGGCGTCAGTTACCGCAGCGTCCACCTCAAAACCTGCGAGATCCTGGTCGAGCGCCTCAAGCAGATGGACCTGATGAAAGGCAGCAGCAGAGAAGCCGTGGCGGCCGGAGCCCACGCTTTGTTCTTCCCGCACGGCCTCGGCCACATGATGGGCCTGGACGTCCACGACATGGAAGACCTGGGCGAAGCATTTGTCGGCTACGACGAAAAAACCAAGCGCAGCCAGCAGTTCGGCCTGGCCTACCTGCGCCTGGCCAAAAAGCTCGAACCCGGTCACGTGCTGACGGTCGAACCGGGGATCTACTTCATCCCCGCCCTGATCGATCAGTGGCGGGCAGAAAAAAAATCGACCGCTTTCATCAACTACGCCGAGGTCGATAAATATCGCAAGTTTGGCGGCATCCGCATCGAAGACAATGTCCTGGTCATCCCCCGCGGAGGACGAGTGCTGGGGCCGCCCATCCCCAAGGAAATCGCTGCCGTCCAAATGGCGGTGGCGGGAAAATAGCCGCGACCATCGGTTCCGGGAACCGCGGTCAGGGAAAAACATGCTGCGGTTGATAATCGCCAAAATTATACTATATTATATTTATATTTTTATTTTACCGTTCACCCGGGAGAGAGGCACAAGGTATTTCACCAGGAGGGGAAAAGATGAAAATGATCCAAATCAAAAAATATGCCGGGAAAAAAGGAGTTCATTCCGGAAAGATGAAAAAAGCCGAACTAATCCGGGCCATCCAGGCCGCCGAAGGCAACCCCACCTGCTACGGCAGCGAAAGAAAATCCTATTGTCAGGAAGCAAACTGCCTTTGGGAGAGCGACTGCCAGAAAGAATCCTGATCCCTGCCGACAGAAAACCGGCAAAAAAAATCCGGTCCCGCCTTGACTTTTCGGCCTCAGTCGGATACCATTAATTTTAACTTAAACAATATCATGAGGCACGCATGAAAAAGAAAATCAGCCTGCGGGTGATTCGTCGGATTTCATTTTATTACGAAGCTCTGTTGAAATTGAACCTGCCCGAAAACACTTATATATCTTCAAGAAAACTGGAGGAGGTCACCGGTGTCTCCTGTAACCAGGTACGCCAGGATTTTTTTTATCTGGGTATTTCCATCGGCAAGCAGAAAAAAGGGTACCAGGTTAAAAAACTGTTTCGCGAACTGAAAAAGATCCTGTCCATCGATCACAGCTCCAAGGTGATCATCATCGGCGCCGGCCGCATCGGCCAGGCCCTTTCCAATTACAAGTTGTTCAAGGACCGCAACATCATGGTCACGGCCCTGTTCGACATCAAGAAAGAACTGGTCGGGACGGAGATCGGCAAACCCGGCCAGAAAAAGCCTGTCCTGCATGTTGACGGGCTGGAGGCCTACCTGAGCGAGAATCCCGACATCAAGATCGCCCTGTTGACCGTGCCGGAAGAAGCGGCCCAGGAGACCTTGGACAAACTGATCAGCCACGGAATCATGGGCGTGGTCAATTTCGCCCCTAAGATCCTGAAAGTGCCCAAGGAAACCCGGGATATCCAGCTGATCAATGACTGCATCGGCACATCACTTTACAAGATCGTGTATCTGCTCTACAGCAAGAAATAGACAGCCATGGATCGGCCCTTATTAGAAGCGACAGCGGTTTCCAATCATGAATCCAGATGAACTGATTTTTTTACTGCTGCTCTTTATTTTGCTGATCCTGTTCAGCGCTTTTTTTTCCTCGGCTGAAACTTCCCTGCTCACCGTCAGCCGCATCAAACTGACCCACCGCGCCAAAAAAAAAGACAAGAAAGCCATGCTGTTGGCCAAGCTCATGGAAAAGCCCGAAGAATTCCTTTCCACCATTCTGATCGGCAACAACCTGGCCAACGTGGCCGCCGCTTCCTGCGCCACCTACATATTTACCCGCTTTTTCAAAGGCAGCGAAGGCACGCTGCTGGTCGCCGCCACTTTGCTGACCACCCTGATCCTATTGATCTTCGGCGAGATCACCCCAAAATTCTATAGCTACCGCCACGCCGAAAAAATATCGTATCTTTACGTTTACCCGATCAAATTCTTCAACCTGCTATTCTACCCCGTGGTTAAGGGCCTGGCCCTGCTGCTGAATCTCTTTTTCAAGGGCCAGAAAACAAAAACCTGGGCCAAAAAGGAACTGAGCCTGGAAGAGATCAAGCACTTCCTTTCCATGGAAACCCAGCTGTTCAAGCACCACCCCGAAACCCTGAAAATGCTCAACGAAATCATCGATATTTCCCAGAAGGATATCAAGGCCATCATGACCCCGCGCGTCAGCATCGTGGCCATCAAGGAAAGCGGCGGCCTCCGCGAGTTGAAAAAGATCATCCTGGAAAATAATTTTTCCAAAATTCCGATTTACAAAGGCAAGCCCGACAACATCACCGGCATCATCGATTCCCACCTTCTGCTGACCGCCATGCTCAAAGAGGATTTCGCTCAGTTGGAACTGAAAAAAATCGCCGCCAAACCGATCTTCGTTTCCGAATACTCATCGCTCAATTACATCCTGAACGAATTTAAAAAGCACAAATTGAACCTGGCCGTGGTACTGGACGAATACGGGTCTGCCATCGGCATCATCACCCTAAGCGACATTTTACGGGGCATCCTGGGCGACCTGGATATCGGCAGCAAGAACATCCGCAAGCTGAACAACCATGTCTTCCAGATCAAGGGCAGTACCCCGGTGGAAGAGATTAATTCGCGCCTGGAACTGGAACTCCCCGAAAAAAAGGATTACACCACCATTTCCGGCCTGTTTATTTACCAGTACGGCAAAATGCCACAGGAAAACGCGCGGATCAAGGTGAAAAAACACCTGTTGGTGGCCAAGAAAATGGGCAAAAGAAAAATCGAGGAGATCATCCTCATCGGCCATGAAGACCATAGCCCAGAATAAAAAGGCCTTCCACAACTATGAGATCCTCGATAAATTCGAGGCAGGCATGGCCCTGGTTGGCAGTGAAGTCAAGTCGATCCGGGCCGGGCGTATCAGTCTCAAGGATTCTTATGTGGAAATCCAGAATGGCGAAGCGTTTTTACTGCGCTGCCATATCAGTTCCTACGTACAGGCCAGTATTTTCAACCACGAACCGGAACGCAAACGCAAACTGCTGCTCAACCGGCGCGAGATCCACCGCCTGGACCAGAAGGTCAAGACCCGCGGCTTCAGCATCGTTCCGCTGCAGGTCTACATGACCGACAAAAGCTTGTTCAAGATCGAGATCGCTCTGGTGCGCGGCAAAAGGGAATACGAAAAAAAACAAAAGCTCAAGGAACGCGACATCCAGAGGGAAATGGACCGCGACGTCCAACACTTCAAAAGCAAAAAATGACCGCCAGGGACAACCATTCCGCTTGCATTCCTTGAATCATTCATTTAGAATGAACCAGTGATCCCGGTTCGCTATAAAACGACCTTTTTAGGAGGCCGCGCATGTCGATCGTCAATTTAAGCCAGATCCTGAGTTTTGCCGCTGAGAAGGGCGCGTCCGACATTCATTTTCAAGTGGGAGCCCCGCCCCTACTCCGCCATTACGGGGAACTCTATCCCCTCAAGCATCCGCCTTTGACCGAAGAAGACACGCTTTTGATCGGACGGACACTGGCCAAATTCGAGGACAATGAAAAGTTCAAAAGAGAGGTCAAGGATTACGACGGCTCTTTTGCCCTGGCTGACGTGGCCCGCTTCCGGGTGAACGTTTTCCGCCAGAACGGCCGTTATGCCGCCGTGCTGCGGCTGCTCCCCTTTAAAGCGCGGAGCTTCGAGGAACTGAACCTGCCCAAGGTGCTGGAAAAGATCGCTTCCCTGAAGAGGGGGCTGATCCTGGTCACCGGACCCACCGGCAACGGCAAATCGACCACCCTGGCGGCCATTATCAACTACATCAACCAGAAGCGGCGCGCCCACATCATCACCATCGAAGACCCGATCGAGTACCTTTTCGAAAAAAATCTTTCGGTCATCTCACAGCGCGAGATCGGCCCGGACAGCGAATCTTTTGCCACGGCCCTGCGGGCGGCCATGCGCCAGGATCCAGACATCATCATGGTGGGCGAGCTACGCGATCATCTGACCATCGATACCTGCATGAAAGCCGCCGAAACCGGACACCTGGTCATGACCTCCATCCACACCCCGGACATCATGCGCACCCTGAACCGCATCCTGGGGTATTTCCCTCCCGAAGAACAGCTCTCCGTCCGCCAGCGCCTGTCGGAGAACCTGCTGGCCGTCATCTCCCAGCAACTGCTGCCCAAAATGGACAAAACCGGCATGATCCCGGCCTGCGAAATCATGCTGGTGAATAAAACCATCGAGATGTGCCTGAAAAACCCGGAAAAAAACCGATACGATCATGAAGCACATAGCCAAGAACCGCGATGTGGGCATGCAGACCTTCGACCAGCACCTGATCGAACTGGTAAAAACCCGCAAGATATCCATGGATGATGCCATGATAGCGGCGGAACAGGCCGAACAACTGGAACGGGACATGACGCTGGAACCGTAGGGTATTATATCCCAGGGAAGGGTTTGATCCCCTCAAGGTGACAAGCACCTTCACTTACACAAAGAATCAAGAACCTTTCTTTTCCCGGTGGAAAAAGATGATCAGCAATCCGGGTAGCAGGAACAGCAGGTCACGGAAGATCAGCACATAAATGTTTTCTTTATCGGCGACTGAGGATGAAAAACAACCGCAACTCAGGCTGATACCGCGCGCGGCATTGAAACCCAGGGCCAGGATAAAAACCAGCAGCAGCAGCGACAGCAGGGTAGCGGCGCTGCGCACCCACAGGCCGGAAACCAGGCACAGGCCGGCGATCAGTTCCAGCCAGGGCAACACCAGGGCCGGCAGGGTGACCAGAAAATCGGGCAATATCCCGTAATTGGCAACAATTCTGGCAAATTCCTGCGGGTGGGCGATCTTGTTCAAACTGGCGTAGATAAATATCCCGCCCAGGAACAAGCGAGCCAAGACCTGCAGCGGCCGCGCCGACAGGATGCGGGCGATTTTATTTCTCAACAGCATTTCCATTCTCCAGCCAATCCTCCATGCCCCCTTTATAAAGGAACAGGACCTTCAGCCCTTTTCGAAAGAGCCTCAAGGCCAGTTCATGCGAATCGGGGCACTTCAAGTCGCTGCAGTAAACGATCAACATCCGCGCAGCCCGCAAGTGCTCCTGCTGGCGGGGGAAGAACTCGTCAAAACGTGAAATCGGCAAACTGGCGGCGCCGGGAATGTGTCCGTGTTCAAAATTTTCAACCGTCCGCGCATCAAGCAGAACAACCCCCGGGTCAGCACTGAACTGACGGACAAAATCAACATCGGCTTCACTGAAACCGGAAACGGACACGGCCGGGGCCGCAGAGGGCATTTCCCGGAACAGCGGCAGGGGCTTATGGGCGAAAAAATTACTGCCCAGGCCAATCAGCACACTGGCCAGGACCATAAGCAGTATTTGCAATATACTTTTTTTATTCATGCGCATGCCCTTGGAAACAGTCACGGCCATGCCCGGTTCCGCACATCATCAGAAACGGGCTAGGTCCAGCGACCTGTACTGCAGGGCTTCCTGCACGTGCCGGGCGGCGATCGTCTCCACTCCATCCAGATCCGCTATGGTTCTGGCCACTTTCAATACCCTGAAATAACCACGGGCGCTCAGGTCGAACTTGTCCACGGCCAGTCGCAGCAACTGGCCGCCGCTTTCGTCCAGCGGGCAGAATTTTCTGATCTCGGCATTGCGCATCTGGCCATTGGCGAATATCTTCTTTTTCAAGTTCTTGAAACGATGCAATTGCAGGTTCCGGGCACCGACCACCCTCTTCTTGATGTCAGCGGAACTCTCCGCCATTGCCAGCGAAGTGATCTCATCCAGTTTGACCTTCTTCACCTCGATCTGCAGGTCGATGCGATCCAGCAATGGCTTGGAAAGCTTGGCGTAGTAGCGGTGCTTTTGGGAATGACTGGCGGCGTAACCACCCGCTTCCCCCAAACCGACCGAGTCCTGGCTGGGATTCATGGCCGCCACCAGCATGAATCGGGCCGGGAAGGTGGAAGACGTCAGGGAACGGGAAACGGTTATCTTGCCGTCTTCCAGCGGCTGGCGCAGTACTTCCAGTGCCGATTTTTTAAAATAGGGGATCTCGTCCAGGAAGAGCACACCGTTATGAGCCAGGGAGATCTCACCAGGTACCGGGTATTTGCCGCCGCCGCTGATGCCGACATCAGAAATGGTATGGTGCGGCGAACGGAAGGGCCGGCGGCAGACCAAACCGCCCTTCTGGCCCAGGAGGCCGGCAGCGCTGTAGGTCAGCGATGTTTCCAGGATTTCATCATCACTCATGTCAGGCAGGATGGATGGCAGCGCTTTGGAGATCATGGATTTTCCCGATCCCGGGGGGCCGATCATCAGGACATTGTGAAAACCGGCGGCGGCGATCTCCATTACTCGCTTGGCCATATACTGGCCCTTAATCTCGGAAAAATCATTATCGCAAAACCCAATGGGTTCCTTGATTATCTCGGCATGGCAGGGGGTGAAAGCGGCGGGATTTTCGATCAATTGGATGACCTGGGTGAGGTTTTTCAAGGCGTATACCTCAATGTCTTTGACAAACTGGGCTTCCACGCGGTTTTCAAAAGGGATGACGATGCCGCGGAAGCCCTTTTCACGGGCGTACAGGGAAATATTCAGCACGCCCTTTACCGGGTTCAGATCACCGTTGAGGTTCAGCTCGCCATAAAACAGCAGGTCGGCAAAGGCCGGGCTTTCCATGCGGTAGCGGTTCTTGATAATACCCACGGCCATGGGCAGATCCAGGGCCGAGCCCTCTTTGCGCACATCGGCCGGAGAGAGGTTGATTACGATTTTCGTGGCCTGGGGATAATCGAAATTGGCCTGGCTGACCGCCAGTTTCAGCCGCTCGCGGCTTTCCTTGACGGCATTGTCGGGCAGGCCGACGATGACGATGCCGGGAATGCCGCGCGAGAAACCGACTTCGACCTCGGTGGCTACCACCTCCAGGCCGTTGAGAACCGCCGAATTGATCCGGCTGATCATCTATCCCCCTGGGGAATAATCAGGTTCATGCCCGGCCTGATCAAATCGGATCTCAAACCATTGACCTTCTTGATCTGGCTGACCGATGTAGCATGGCGGCGGGCGATGGAATAGAGACTGTCCCCGGGACGGACCCGATAGGTATTGTATTTCGGGATCTGCTTAAGCGGAATTCTTTCCAGGCCGGCCAGGACCGCTTCATCGGCGAGAGCCGGGACGCGCAAGCGGTATTCGCTCAAATTACTGGGGGTGAAGTCACGCAGCAATTCAGGGTTCAGCTTTTTCAAATCCACATAGGAAATTTGCAGAAGTGACGCGATATGCGCCAACGAGGCCGGCGACGGCACGGCCACGGTTTTGCTGCCGGCAAAAATCGCTTCGCCGCCGTTGACCTTGAAACCATATTCCTGGGGAGCGCGGGCAATGATCAGCGAGGCCAAAAAGGCCGGCACATAGTTCTTGGTTTCGCGACGGATATGATGGGTCTGGTTGATGGTGAAGAAATCCGCTGTTTGCAGTAGGCGCATGGCTTTTTTGACCCGGCGCGGGCCGCCGTTGTAGCAGGCCAAAACGATGTACCAATCGTTGTATTCCTGGTAGAGATCTTTCATGTAGCGGGCCGCGGCAGCGGCTGCTTTGAACGGGTCCAACCGTTCATCGACCTGCCAATCCACCCGCAACTCGAAAAGCCGGGCGGTCGCGGCCATGAACTGCCAGGCCCCCCTGGCCCGGGCCCGCGAAGTGGCATCGACACGAAAACCGCTCTCGATGATCGGCAAGTAAACCAGGTCTTCCGGGATTTCGTACTGGCGAAAAATTTCCTTGAAGGGAGCAATGAACTCGACCATACGGTCGAGGGCCCTCTGGATGCCGTCATGGCGGATGGTCTGGAAGGCCTTGAGAAAGGAAACCACCTGAGAATTGACGATCACCGGAATGCTGTAGGAAACCTTCGCAGTTTCACTGACTTTTTGCTTCAGGTCCAAAACATCCTTTTCCGTGGGCAGGAAAAGCGGCGTGGAGATGACCTGGTCGAGAAACGCCTCATGCTGGCCATTTTCCGGACTGTTTTTATCCTTCAAATAATTCAACTCGATAGCGGCGATTTTCTTCACATAATCGTTCAGGACATTTTTGCTGTCGCCGCCCTGACCACCGCCGCGGGCATCGAGGAGCACATCCAGGGTTTGGTTGAAGCAGGACCTGGCTGCCGCCATGTCGCCTTTTTCCATACAGGTCTTGCCTTGCTGGAAATAAGCCGCGGCCCTGGCCGGCGGACCGCCGGCAGCAAGTGGATCTGCGGCGGGGACCAGGGGGCGCCGGGATGCGGCGCAGGCAAATAACAAAGAAAAAACGGCAAGCAGCAGGACGAATTTAATTTTTGACATCTAGGATGATATTTACCTTCTTGGTTTCGGGGTTCAGGACGATGTCGAAGGAACGGATGGTGCGGCCAGCGCTGTCCTTGACCTCAACGGTCAGGTGACCGTTGCCGGCGGTTATCTTTTCAATTTTTGTGATGCGGGTAGGATCTTCCAACCGCTTCAGCAACTCGCCGAAAGATGGATTGAAGGGTTTGGCCTGGGGTGACTCCTTGGCTGCGCCAGCGTTTTTTTCAACTGCGGCCGGCGGGATAGTTTCAGCTTTTGTTGGCGGCCCCTGCCCTGCATCGCTGGCGGCCATTTGTTCCATGCTGACCTTTTTCACAGGCAGATCTTTCATCTTAACCATCTGCTGGCTATGATTCACATCGAACTGCACGGCTACGTTCTTGGCGGAAACCGCAGTGTGTTCCAGCGCTTCCTTGATCCTGACCAGGGTCATGCCAGAGATCTCGCGCAGGGTTTCTATGACCCCACGGCCGTTGCGGGCCACGGCCTCAAAGTAAGGCCGCTTCAAGCCGTTCAAATTGCCATTCAGTCTGTCCAGGGACGAAATGCCTTTCAGGTCTCTCTTGTTGTATTGGAAAACCAGGGGAATGTCCTCGATCAGATGGTTGTAGAATCCCAGGTTCTCTTTCAGGTTGCCAAAACTCTCCAGGTTGGCTTGTTCCATCAATTCCTGGGAGTCGGCCACGAAAACGATGCCGTCGGCGCCTTTCAAGACCAGTTTGCGGGTAGAGTCGTAAAAAACCTGCCCGGGAACGGTGTACAATTGAAACTTGGTTTCATAGCCCTTAACCAGGCCGACGTTAACGGGCAGCAGGTCAAAAAAAAGGGTACGTTCGATCTCGGTTTCCATGCAGACAAGCTCACCGCGCGAATGCGGGTTGGTCACGGAATAAATATACTGCAGGTTGGTGGTTTTGCCGCCCAGTCCGGTGCCGTAATAGACGATTTTGGCGGTTACCTGCTTGGATGTGTGGTTGATCAGCATCTCATTCTGCCCTTTTTATTTTCGCATTTTTCCCGGACAAAGTCAAACATCCTGGCTTGACGAAAAAGGGCCGATCGCCGCTGGCGCGCTTAAAAATCGAAGCCGATCCAGAAATTGATGCCGCTGTATTCCGTATTCTTGAAATCGGTCCGGTAGACCCATTCGAAGTGCAGGGGATAGCCGAAAAGGAAAAATTCGATGCCGTAGCCGTAGGAGGACAGCGAATCCTTCAGTTGCAAACTCCCGGGCTCGAAAATACGGTAATCCTGATCGTTGAACCACAGGCCTCCGAAATCAAAGAAGAACACGCCGCGCACCGGGCCGATGATGCCGATCGGGGTCAGGGCGGCATGGACCAGGGGGAAGCGGAACTCGGCATTGAAAAAGAATCCTTTGTTGCCAACCAAGCTGCGGAAATCGACCGCACGCAGGGTATTGTTGCCGCCACTCCAGTACAGCAAGGCGTTCTTGCCGCCGGAATAAAATCCACTCAAGCGGAAGGCCAGCAGGGAATAGTTGTCGAGGCGCACGTACTTGCGGAAATCGCCTTCCAGGGTATAGGCATCCAGCGATTTGGAAGAAAGCTTGAAATATCTGCCGACGCTCAGCCGGAAGGTGTGGCCCTGGTTCGGTCCGTAATAGGAGAAGCGGGTGGTTTCGGATACCAGCGACGCCGAAACCGGCAGAGCGAAGCCGTTGAAGAACTGGCCGTAGGGAAGTTCCTGCTGGTAATAAAACAGGTCGGAATCCTCTTCCTGGTGGTAGGCCGACATGGTCAGTTCGGCGCGGGTGGAGCGGCTTAAAGGATAAATCAGGGCGAATTCGGCACCGATGCGGCTGCGCAGCGAAAGGTAATAGTTGCTGACGTAGGGATAATAATAGGCGTCGCTTTCGGAAAAAAGATGAGTGTACAGTTGCAGGCGGCGCCGCTGATTCAAATAGGCCAAATGGTAGGAGCGGTAGCCGTAAAAGGAGGCCAGATAGAATATGAAGTTGTGGTCACCCAGCATATCGGTCACGTTCAAATAGGAAGAGCCGAAGAAACCGCCGTTGGTATCCACGGCCACCGTGACCGGCGGCAAACTGGTGATGATCAGCTTTTCAAAGGGCTTGTATTTTTTTACGCTCAATGTGAAAGGCGCGGCTACTTCCACAGCGGCGGCCGCCGGGGCAGCGGCGGACTGAACGGCGGTGAACTCGACCGGCCGCTTGGCCAAATAGCTGCTGACATCCTTTTTGAAAAGCAGGAAGCTCCCTTTATGGAACGAGGAGATGACCAGCTGGCCTTTGGCCTTGGGGATTTCCACCGGGAAGAAATTGCCGGTGCGTACGTCGCTGTGGCGGTAGAGGATCTTGCTCTCCAGGTCCAGCGAACAGATGTTGAAGGCGCCGAGTTCATCGGAGCTGTAATACACGGTCTTGCCGTCCAAGGAAAAGGCCGGGGCGATATCGTTGTATTCGCCGTCGGTGAGCCGCATGGCCAGGTCGGGGCTTTCGCTGGCCGCCAAATACAACTTATCGAAATCGCCGAATCCGGCCGAGTACACAACCTTTTCACCGTCGCCGCTGATGTCGACCGCCTTGATGTAGGTTCGGCCGTCGCTCAGCTTGCGGATCTGGCCATTGCCCAGGTCTAGGGAGTACAGGAAGGATTGGATGCCCTCGCTGCCGGTGAAAAGCAGGCGGTTCTGGCTGGGATGGAAAACCGGTGAGCTCGGTTTCTGGATGGCGCCGATGTTGAATTCCTTCAGCACCCGGTTGTCGATGGCGTTGAGAACGATCAGGTAGGAGTCGAGCTCCTTGCGCACGAAGAAAGCGATGTTTTCACCGCGGCGGTCCCAACTGAAGGAGCGGCCGTCGGAGGGGACGAACTTGAATTCGATGCCGTCATAAGTGGATTTGTACCCGGGGGTGACGTTCTTGATCACCTTGCCGTCCTTGAGCGAGACCAGGATAATATCGATCTTATAGCTGCGGTAATTGACCGTGACCACGGCTAGCAATTCGCCGCCCGGTGAAACCTGGTGGGAAAAGGAATAAGCAAACGGAAAATCGGGTCCGATGATAAAGCTGTAATCCTCGGGGTTTTCGCGGCCGATGAAGGCCTTGAAGCGGTTACGGGCGTATTTCTTGAATTCATAATTGAAGGTCTTGGGCACGAAATTGAACTGCTCCAGGAAACTCTTGCGCTTGCTGACCAAGGCCGGACGCCGCTGGCTGTACAGCAGGTCGCGGACACCCTTCTTGCCGAATTTTTCATAAAAAAACTCGAACATCAAGTGGCCGAAATCGTAGGGGGTGCGGTTGGTGCCGTAAGCGGCGCGGATATCGCCGTCATCCTGGATCTCGGGGATGCGATCGCTGAGCACATTGTCGATGACGGTCATCAGGCTGAAACTGTCCCAGTAGTCGGTCATGAATTCGGCGAAACCCTCCATGACCCACAGGGGCGGGCGGTTGAAATTGAACATGCCGGTGGAGCGGTTCTTGTAAAGAATGGCGAATTCGAAAGAATGACTCAACTCATGGGTGATCAGGCGTCCCAGGTCTTCACTGCTGCGGTTGCCGTAAATCACCAGGCGGTGACCGATGGGTTCGGTGAAGCCCTCGAAACTCCCCGGGGGGATGATGCCCGGATACAGGTTGGTTTGCTCCAAATCGGTCTGTTTGTTGTAAAAAATGATCGGGGTCTTCTCCTCAATGGTCACATTCAAAAGCGAGGAGAGCTTTTCATAGGCCTTTTCCGCTTCGCGGGCCACCCGGCCCAGCAGTTCCGCATCGTCCATATAGTGATAAATGCGGAAATTCTTGGTTTCCGCATATTTCCAAGGGAAGGCCTGGCGAACGATCTTGTTTTTTCCGTAATAAAAAGAATACTGGCCGAATAGGACCGCGGCGCAGAACAGACAGAAAAAGGCGAATGTTGTTTTTTTCATATTGCCACCCTATTTGTATAAAATAAATCTTTCCTGGAGTGCTTTGCGGGGTTGGAGCGCCGCGGTCAGCTTGGCCGTCATCTTGGCGAACATGCTGTTGAAATTAAACTGGGCCGCGCTTTCGGCGCCTGGTTCCCATTTTTCCGTATACGTTTCCTGCTTGAGGATCTTTGCCTTGTCGCCGTCGATGAGAAAAACCTTCATCTCCATTTCCCACAACTGTACCGTTTCATAAGCGTTTTTCTTTTTGCCCATTTCATCCCTGGTCTCCTTGACTACGCCCATTTTCTTGATGTTCAGTTTCAGTTTGCCGGTGAAAAAAAGTGCCCCGGGGTGGGCCTGGAAGATCTTGTGGAAAAAGACGCTGTTGTCGTACTGAATATCCACGGCCAAACGGTAGCGCCGCAGTATACCACGGATCATGGCCCAATGGTCGGGCTCGAGCAGGACGATCTTCTTGTTGATGGCGAAAGGGATCTCTTCGGCGAATGTCCTGCGAATCTCGGTCTCGGTAGTCAATCCGGCCTCGGGGATATCACAGACAAAGTCGATGAAGAACACATCACGGTAAGCGGAAAAATCGGCGATTTTTTCCTCGCTGAAAGGGATGGGCACGGAGACGAATGATTCGACACAGGCCACGCTCAGGCCGGCCAGGAGCAGCAGCGGGATGATCTTACTTTTCATTGTCGTCCTTCCTCTGGTTTTTTTTGAACTGGCTGAAGTTGCTCTGAATCTGCGGATGGCCGGGAGCCAGTTTCAAGGCCAGCTCATATTGGCGTTGGGCTTCTTCGTAGCGACCCAGGCTTTCCAGGGCCACGGCCATGTTGTTGTGCAGGGCGGCCGAGTCATTTCCCGCTGCCAGCGCTTTCTGCAAGCGGTAAGAGGCCTCCTGCCACAGCCCTTCTTTGGCCAACTTGCCGGCAAACTCGAAATCGGAGCGGTAGCTATGGACGGCGCATGCGGTTATTGAAAAAACGCATAGGATCAGCAAGATGATTTTTTTCAATTCAACCTCCCTTTAAACACCAGGTGCAAGATACGATACAACTCCAAATTTCCAAACAAAATTTGCCTTTGTTTCTTGCATTTTTTTTCATGGATATAAAGTAAATAATGCATTAAAAATACTTTTTTTTCAATCTTTCCGTTCCCATCCTTTAAATTCGTTACTAAAGTTCTATGGTTTTTAGCCGTATTTTTTATTCACTTGTGCCAATTTCCTTATACCTTTCTTTCCGCATACCGTCCGCCATCCTCCGTACATCGATCTTTGCCCTCGAATTCGAACTCTTTTCTTGCCTCGTCACGCGTCACGTGTTACGCGTCACGAAGTTTTTTCTTGACTTTGCCTACCGCAGCGGGTATAATGCTTTTTAGGATCGCGGGGTGGAGCAGTCAGGTAGCTCATTGGGCTCATAACCCAAAGGTCGTAGGTTCAAATCCTACCCCCGCTACCAAATTTCTTCCGAACCCTATCCTTACACGACCAAATTCCTATCGAACTATCGTGACAAGTGACGCGTGACAAGTAACAAGCAAAGTCCGAGCTCGCTCATGGCTCGCTTCTCTTGCCGTATGCCATACACCGTAAACCGTACGCCCCTTCTACCCAAAGGCCGGAGGTTCAAGCCGGAACAAACACCCGCAGTTCATCGGCAACACCTATGGATTACAATTAATTTTTCATTTCTAGGCCATTCCGGAAAGGAGCGCCTGCATCACCTTGTTCTTTTCGGACCTCTTGGCTTCGTACAGGGCCTGGTCGGCAATGTCCAGAAATTCTTTGAAATTTTCGATTTTATTTTCAAATTGGCAGACGCCGGCGCTGATGGTGGTCTGAATTTTATGGTTTTGATGATGCAAAACAAAATCTTCCACATTCTTTCTGATGCGCACCGCCAGTTGAAAAGCGCCGTCGATGGCCGTTTCCGGAAGAATGATCAGGAATTCCTCGCCGCCGATCCTGCCAGCGATATCCTGGTCGCGCAGGGAATGGGTGATCAGTTCGGCGAGGTGTTTCAGATATTCATCGCCGGACTGGTGTCCAAAGCGGTCATTGATCTGCTTGAAATCGTCTATATCGATCATGATGATGCTTAAGGCCCGGCCGCTGCGCCGGGCGATGCGGCTGTAGTTTTCGAGCTCGTTGAACATGAACCTCTTGTTATACAGCCCGGTCAACGCGTCACGGGCGGCGAAATTGAACAGCTTGGCATGGTATTCCTTCTCGATCTCATCGCTGTAGCTTAACTGCAGCACCGTGTCCCCGGCCTGGATCTTGTCCCCGGCCTTCAAGGTGCCCTGGCTGACGGACTTGCCGTTGACATAAGTGCCATTGGTCGAATCGAGGTCGCGGATGCCGATCTGCTCGATGCCGTTACTGCTGCGGATCACGGATATTTCGCAATGGACCTTGCTGATCTTGCCGTCCAGGATGGTGATATCGACGGTCTTGCCGCGGCCGAGCACGGTCTGCTTTTTTTCCAGGATGAAATGCCTTCCGAAATCGGTCTCGTTGCCGCCGATGATGGTCAGCATGATGGAATGTTCCGCCTTCTGGGCCCCATTGGCCTGCGGAATTGATTTTCGGTCGCAGATCGTTTTATCAAGCGGATCCATTATCTTTGCCATTCTCCCTAATAAAAAATAGCACATTTTTTGCGAAAAATCAATTCTGGAAATACCTGGGCTGGATCCGACGACCATGAAGAAGACGGAAACGAATAAATTCGTTGCTATTGAATAATCGTGAGCTCTTCCTCCCTGGTCATGAAATCGAGGCGCATGGTCTTGTGGATCATGTCGATATTGACGACGTGGATCTCCAAATTCTCGCTTTGTTCCAGCGAAAGCAGCTTGGTGGTGATCTCCAGCAATTGGGCCAGACTCAGTCGCTCGTATGCCAATTCGGCCCTGATCTTGGCGAAATTGCCGGAATCAAACTGGTCGATGCGCAGAACCTTGAAGCCGTAGCGGTCGAACATGTCGTAAATCAATTGCGGATCATAGGTGTTCTTCATGAATGGCGCTGGCTATTCAATTCCTCAATCGAAAGTGAATTTTCCCAACCAACATGTCAAAGCTGTCAAGCAGGAAATCACTTTATTTGCAATCACCACTACCCTCCGTAAGAAAATAATACCAATAAAAAAAATAAATTTCAAAGGATTTTGGCAACAAAGCAAGTAGCGCCAAAAGCACGACTCTGCTATTCTTGGATCCGCGGCTTACAAATAGAGGCAAAAATATTGAAGACCGCCGTGGACGAACTCTGACTGACTGTTATTAAAAGATCTTTTTTTTCAAAAAAGGAGCCTTGTTTTTGCTACCCGCTTTTTGCCGGCGCAAGTCGACCAGCTCCCGGCTGGCGCCGGTATGATCATAAGCGATTTCCTTCACCCGCTGGAAGCAGCGTTCAGCTAGCTTCATCTTGCCCTGGCCGCGGTAGAGGATGCCCAGGGCATAGACGGGATCGGCGCTCCAGGATTTGAGCTCGACGGCTTTTTTCAAATTGATCTCGGCATCGTTTTTCATGATTTCCACTTCACTTTGACACAAGCCCAGCAAATAATAAAAATCACCCTGGCCCGGTTCCAGTTTGATGGCTTGTTTTAGCAAAGGGATGGCTTTGGTGAATTCCCGCTGCTCGTACAACTCCTTGCTCCGTAAAAACAGTTCCCATGCTTTTTCATGGGCGCCAGCGGCCACCGTCGCAGCCGGAGGAGCCGCATCAGGAAAAAACTTCCAATCCTGGGCCTGGCCCGGTAACAAGACATCGACATCCAGCCGCGTCATCAATGCCTGCAGGCGCTGGCAAACCTGGGAGGCGATCTTCTTGATCTCCGGGGCGGCGGCCGAACCAAAACGATCGGCAGCGAAGCGGGCCAGCAGCTCGGCCCGGGCGTTTTCGATGGCCACGGCGGCAGTTGAAACCGGCAAGCCCAGTAGCTCCAGGTCCGAGATGGAACGATCCTGCATTCTCTGGTTAAGCTCCAGTAGGGCCACAATGTCCCGGGAAATATCATCGCTTCCCGCTCTCTTTTCGAATTCGAGAATGCCCAGCAAATGAAAGGCCAGCACGCTGCGCCAGAAGTCCATGGGCAGGAGGTTCAAGCGGGCGATGAGTTCACGGCAATTGAGCGAGCTCTGGCGCCGCACCGCGGTGTAAAAATCCCGTTCGCGTTCAGTAAAATAGATTTCGATATCTTGGGGGATCTCCTTGAAAAGAACGGGGATATGGAACTGCCATTTGCCGGCATAAAACGAGATGAGGTCGATGGTCCGGGCACCCTCGATCAGGATGCCGGCCAGGGGGATTTCATAGGTCTCGCGCAGGGGCGGATCCGGTTCGCCGGCGGTGAAGATCCACTTGCCGCGCTGCAGGGAAAAGGTGGAGATGGCGATGCGCCGCAACTGGTAGATGCGGGCATAATAAATATCCTTTTTTTTGGCGAAATTGTGGTCGAGGAGGATCTCAGCCACCTGGTCATCGGAAAACTGATGCAGGCCGCCCAGAAAATTGTACTGCTCTTCGTTGATCCGCCCCATCAAGTGAAGGATGACCGGCAGCTTTTCGTCAAAACGCGTGCTCATGCCGTTGACCAGTATTCCCTTGATCAGGTTCAGGCTGATATGAAAATCCCGGGCCGTTACGTACAGGTGGCCGGAAAGCTTTTTCAAATGAACCTGGCGCAGAAAAATGGGCAGCGGTTCTCTCTCCACATTGTGGTCCATGACTGTATATTATCACCAGTTCAAAGAAAAAATCAAGGCTAAGAGAAAGGAAAGACATAGAGGATCGATCCGTCCGTATGGGCTTGACAGATGGCTGCCCTGGGCGCGGCGTTTTTGACAACGAAATATAATCTGCTATCATGTCATTTCAGATTTCAAGCATGGAACCCATAATCACAGCCAGGAAGCTTTGCAAAAAATACGGCAAGTTCAAGGCCGTGGACCGCATCTCCTTCGAGATCCTTACAGGGGAATGCTTCGGCTTCCTGGGGCCGAACGGCGCCGGCAAGACCTCGACCGTGCGTATGATCCACTGCGTGTCGCCGCTGACGTCGGGAACTTTGACCGTCCAGGGCATGGACGCGAATATCGACAACCGGGCCATCAAGCAGAACACCGGGGTCATCCCCCAGGAGATCACCCTGGACAACGATCTCACCGTCAGGGAAAATTTGCTGGTCTTTGCCCATTTCTTCGACATCCCCAAAGCGGAAGCCAAAAAAAGGATCGCTGAGCTTCTGAAGTTCGTGGAACTCGAAAAAAAGCGCGACAGCAAGATCGACCAGCTCTCCACCGGCATGAAGCGCCGCCTGCTCATCGCCCGCGCTCTGCTCAACCAACCGAAGCTCATCATCGCCGACGAACCGACCACCGGCCTGGACCCGCAGGCCCGGCACCTGATCTGGCAGCGGCTGCGGCAATTGAAGAGCCAGGGCGTCACCCTGATCCTGACCACGCAGTACATGGAGGAAGCCCAGCAACTCTGCGACCGCATCGTGATCATGCACCAGGGCCGCATCCTCAAGGCCGGGGTACCGGCCAAACTCATCGAAGAGGAGATCGGCCGCGAAGTCACCGAGATCCGCGTTGCTACCGACCAGGACGACAAGCTGCTGGCTGCCCTGGGTTCGCTGGCCTGCGGCCATGAGCGCGTGGGCGACACCTTGTACTTTTATTGCCGCGACGGCCGCGCCCTGATGAAAAAGGTTCTCGAGCTCGATCTGCCCAACACCGTGCACCGGCCGGCGTCCTTGGAAGATGTTTTCCTGAAGCTGACCGGGCGAAGCCTGATCGAATGAACTTCTCTTACCGCATTGCTTACGTTTTCTGGCGCAACCTGG
>Ga0180014_1000174_pt1 | contig 18574 bp, 22 predicted proteins | sample KR13_S1_MetaG_FD_116507 | JGI IMG/M metagenome (GOLD analysis project Ga0180014, IMG submission 116507) | Groundwater microbial communities from the Olkiluoto Island deep subsurface site, Finland - KR13_S1_MetaG | ecosystem: Environmental > Aquatic > Deep subsurface > Groundwater | place... | reverse complement strand
TGCGCAGCATTTCGGGCAGGCCCGCCTGCAGCGTTATGCGCAGCATTTCGGGCAGGCATAATTGACCCGTTCGGCATTGCTCAGGGTGCATAATGCACGGGGACGGAGTGTGCTTACCCTGCGCTTGCCGGGCATAGTCTTGACGAAGATTGGTAGCCTTGGCGAAGTGGGGAGCGCTCTTGCGGAGACTGGCTTGCCCGCCCCTGATGGCCGTTTAATACTAATTTTGTAGTTTGATCCTGATTTCTCTGATGTTTTTAAACAAAGGAACCAATCGTTTCCACTGCAGGCGGATCCGCCTATGGCGGGAAAATCGCACACAAGATTTGATGAGGGGTGGGAGGAATGTTCCTCCTGCCTACTCTAGCTGATTTTTCCACTTGTTTTTCTTACATATTTGTAATACATTTAAGTCATGCAAACAACACTGACAGAAAAAGGGCAGATTACCATTCCCGTCAAGATTCGAAGACGGCTGGGTTTAGTTCCCGGGCAAAAATTGGAATTTGATGAAAGCTCGGGATTTATCAAGGCCATTAAAGCGGTTTCACGGGAAAAGATGGAATCGGTCCGCGGGTGTCTCAAGGATAAACTGAGCGCGTCCGTGGATGCGTATCTTGAAAAAACGCGAGGCAAGGTTGATATGCCCCGTAAACGGACATGATAACCGCCATTGACAGCTCCATCCTGTTGAGCGTGTTTAAGGATGAACCGTCGGCATCCCGCTGTTTGGATCTTATGGAACATGCCGCGCGGATGGGGGAGATTGTGATTTGTGACATCGTTGTGGCGGAAGTGGGGGCGCTTTTTGGATCCTTCGTGGATTTCCAAGGCACATGGATGAAATTAGGAATCCGGTATGATGCCATTGCTGAAAAAACCGCACACTATGCCGGCCTGATGTTCCGCCACTATCGGCAGGAAGGCGGGCCGCGTGATTATCTTATTCCCGATTTTTTGATTGGCGCCCATGCGTTTCACCAGGCCAATCAATTGATCGCTCGTGATCGGGGATATTTGCGCCGCTATTTTAAATCCCTGAAAGTCATTGAATCCTGACGGGCAAGAAAAGTCTCGTTAAGTACTAATTTGAGGGCTGCCCCTAAGTCCTTAATAATCATGCCTTTTGAAATATTACTTGATTCAAAATCTTTTCAGTATAAATTGAAATGAGCGATCCTTTGACATCTATTGAAGTGGGCATGAGCAGTTTCTGGCAGGAATGCCCGATGTTTATTACCGGCGCGGCACATCAGGCTGCAAAAAAGCATCATGGTAGTTTTAACCTGTTTTCTTTCCTTTTTCATTCTTTTAACGCTGGCTCTGCACTGGTGACAGAGCAACAAAAAGAAAATCAAATCATTGAATATTTTGGACTAGGCCTTAAATTCGTGAAAGACAAACTTACCCGAAGGATTTACAGCCGATGAATGGAATGAGAGTTCTGGTCACTGGCGGCGATGGTTTTATAGGCTCCCATTTGACCGAATTATTATTATCTAAAGGCTATTTAGTTAAAGCTTTATCTTATTACAATTCTTTTAACTATTGGGGTTGGTTAGATTCTATTCCTAAAAATATAAATCTCGAAGTAATTACAGGTGATGTTCGGGATCCTCATTTTTGTAAGGAAATCACTAAAGATATCGATATTATTTTTCATCTGGCGGCACTTATAGCAATTCCTTATTCCTATGTTGCCCCTTATTCTTATGTTGATACAAATGTAAAAGGTACATTAAATATTTGCCAGGCTGCTAAAGAAAATGGCGTGAAAAGAGTTTTGATAACATCCACATCGGAAGTTTATGGTACTGCTCAATATTTACCAATTGATGAAAAACATCCAAAACAACCGCAATCGCCCTATTCAGCTTCAAAAATAGGGGCCGATGCCATGGCGTTAAGTTTCTATAACGCATTTAACCTTCCAGTTGTCATTGTTCGCCCGTTTAATACTTATGGGCCAAGACAGTCAGCCAGAGCTGTTATCCCAACCATAATCAGTCAAATAGCAAGCGGAGTTAAAGAAATTAAATTGGGAGATTTAAGCCCTACGCGCGATTTCATTTATGTGCTGGATACATGCAAAGGATTTGAACTTCTTGCTAATTGCGATGCGGCAATAGGGCAGGAAATTAATATTTCTAGTAATTTTGAGATTTCTGTACACGATACTCTGAAACTGATTGCAGAACTCATGCGATCTGATGCGCAATTTGTTGAAGATGAACAAAGACTCAGGCCTAACAATTCGGAAGTATTCAGGCTTTGGGGCGACAATTCTAAAATTAAACAATTAACAGGCTTTACTCCGGATTATAATATTAGAAAAGGTTTAGCTGAAACAATTAAATGGTTCGTTAAACCTGAAAACCTGAAAATGTATAAATCAGACATATACAATGTATAATAAAATTGTTCAATATATCAGAGATATATATTCCACAAACGAATTTATCCCTCTGCATGCCCCCAGATTTATTGGGAATGAGAAAAAATACCTTGAGGAGTGTATCGATTCCACATTTGTATCCAGTGTCGGTGAATTTGTAGATGAATTTGAAGTATTAGTTGCTAAGTATTGTGGCGCTAAAAAAGCAGTAGTTATTGTAAATGGAACTGAAGCGCTTCATCTTTCTTTATTATTGTCTGGTATAAAACGAGGCGACGAAATTATCACCCAACCATTAACATTCATTGCTACTGCTAATGCAATTTCATATGCTGGTGGAGAACCTGTATTTATCGATGTTGATAAAGAAACCATGGGCCTTTCTCCTTCTAAGATGGAGCAATTTCTGATTGAAAATTCTGAAATGAGAAATGATGGTTGCACATACAATAAAACAACCGGGAGAAGGATATCGGCCTGTGTGCCGATGCATACTTTTGGACATCCTGTTAAAATAATTGAACTATCTGCTCTTTGCAAAAAAGTTAATATCGCATTAATTGAAGATGCCGCAGAAAGTTTAGGCAGCAAATACAATGGCCGACATACCGGTACCTTTGGGAAAATGGGCATTGTTAGTTTCAATGGCAATAAGATAATTACAACAGGTGGCGGTGGTATGATTCTTACCAACGACGAGGAGATTGGTAAGACCGCAAAACACCTTTCAACGCAGGCTAAAATATCTCATCCCTGGGCATTCGAACATGATAGCATTGGCTATAATTATAGAATGCCAAATATAAATGCTGCTATAGGTTGTGCCCAAATGGAAAAGTTGGATTTCTTTGTTGAAAAAAAGAGGTGGCTGGCAGACCAATATTTTAAACTATTTAATACGCTGGGGATACAATTCTTTCTTGAACCCGATCATTGTCATTCTAACTATTGGCTAAATGCAATTATTTGCAAAAATCTTCAAGAAAGAGAAGCGTTTCTTAAATTTACGAATGACAATAAAGTAATGACAAGGCCCATTTGGAAATTAATGACTGAACTTCCGATGTTTCATAATTGCCCAAAAGGAGATTTATCAAATGCATGCTGGCTGGCTGATAGAGTTGTAAATCTTCCGAGTAGCGTTGTTTTATGAGTAAACCTAAGCTTATATTAATTGGAGGCGGAGGGCACTGCCGGGCCTGCATCGATGTCATAGAACAGGAAGGCTGCTTTACCATTGCCGGGATTGTGGATGTGCCTGAAAAAAAGCAGCACAACGTTCTGGGGTATCCCGTGATCGGCTCAGACGCCGATTTAGCGGAATTGATCAAGTCTTTCTCCAATGTACTGATCACGCTGGGGCAGATCAAATCCCCGGCCCGACGCATGGAACTTTTTAATGATTTGATGCAGATGGGCGCACGTTTTCCGGTGATTAAGTCCCCCCTGGCCTATGTCTCCCCGCATGCCCAGGTTGCTGAAGGAACCATTGTGATGCACCATGCCCTAATTAATGCAGGTGCGAGAGTTGGCAGGAATTGCATCATCAATACCAAAGCCCTTGTGGAGCATGATGCCGTCATTGGAGATCATTGCCATATTGCTACCGGGGCAATAATCAACGGGGGAGTGACAGTTGGTCCGGGAACTTTTTTCGGAAGCAACGCCATGACACGTGAGTATATCGAAATCGGAAGTAATTGTATTATCGGGGGGGGGGGGGGCGTGTTGCAAAGCATCTCAGCAAAAAGACTGTTGAAAAGCTGAAAATAGGTTATTTTGGAGACGGCCCTTGGGCGCATCAGGCTTTTTTACGCATCAATGCTGATCCATCTTTTAAGATAGAATTCGTATGTGCCCGTTTTGACAACCCGGACAAAAAACTTAAACAGTTTGCCGATGAAAACAACATTGCTTTTTATGTGCATCCCAACGTCAATTCAGATGAATTTATAAACCTGATTTCAACCCTTGACTGTGATATATTTATTTCTATGTCATTCAATCAGATATTTAAACCACCGCTTATCAATTTTCCACCCTTGAGGACAATCAACTGTCATGCCGGGGCATTGCCATTTTATAGGGGGCGAAATATTCTAAACTGGGCGCTGATAAATGATGAAAAATATTTTGGTATTACAGTGCACTACATGGATGAAGGAATAGATACCGGGGATATAATTTTACAAAGGTACTATGAAATTAACGACAACGACGATTATGCCACCCTCCTTGAGAAGGCGTATAAAGGATGTGCCGAAGTCTTGTATGATGGTCTCAAAATTTTAAATGGTTATGAAATTGAGTCGATAAAACAGGCATCAATTCATCCGGTAGGTTTCTATTGCGGACAGCGTAAAAAAGGCGATGAGATTATTGATTGGAACCAGACAAGCCGTGAAATCTATAACTTTATACGCGCCATTTGCAAACCAGGACCGATGGCAAGAAGCTTTATTGCGGACAAAGAAATAAAAATAAATAAGGCTAGTATAATCAAGGAAGCGCCTGCATATAAGGGTATTAACGGATCGGTAATAGCAATTGAAAAAGACGGCCTTTTGGTTAAAACATCTGACAGCTTCATCAAAATACCGGAATGGGAATGTGAAAGAATTATTAAGATCGGTGATCGCTTTCACTCTTGATCTATGAATTACACTAAAACCTTCATGATTGCCGAAGCCAGCGACAACCATAGCGGCAGCCTGGATATGGCGTTTCAATAAATAGAGATATTCCTCCCAAATTCGAGAGTTAACTGATTTATGAATATTGCCTTATTCAGTGTAATTCATCCTAATGCTCTTCCCTATTTTAATGAGTTTTTAAATTCTCTTGCAAATCAGACTCATAAAGATTTCACGCTGTTCCTCGTAAATGATGGGGTCTCGAACATTGAAGAAATCATCCACCGATTTGATTTCAACATTATATTGAAAAACATTGGTGGAACGCCTTCAGCAGTCAGGAAAGCAGGAATTGAATGGGTTTTACTGCAAGGAGCAGACATCATAATATTTGCAGATACAGATGACTATTTCATGGATAATCGTATAGAAATCTCCCAAAGCATTCTAGCTCAATATGATATCGTTTTTAATGAATTAATGATTATTGGTAAAAACATTCAACAGCCCTTTCCAATGCTGGAACACCGATTTAAAGAAGGTGCAGAACTTTCCATAGATAATATCAAATATTCAAATTGTATGGGATTCAGTAACACAGCAATAAATACAAAGTGCGTTACAAAATCTTTCTCTCAAGTGCCTGATGATATTATCGCCTTTGACTGGGCATTTTTTTTGCTGTGCTTGCACGAAGGGACAAAAGCTGTCTTTACTAAACAAACTGCAACATATTACAGGCAATATGAAAATAACATTGCTTCGCCGCAATCATTTACAGAAGATCAACTCATGCGTGGGGTTCAAGTTAAACGTAATCACTACCGATTTATTTTACGATTTGTCAATAAATATGAATCAATATCAAAAGAATTTGACAAATTGTTTGAAAAACTCAACACAGATACCACATTGAGAGCTAAATACTGCCATGAGGTTAAAAACCAATCGCCACCGTCGCCTTTATGGTGGGAGTCTATTAAAACATTAGAGGAGTTGGGATTATGAAGTTAGGTGATCGAGAAGTCAAAGATTTTAGCATACCTTATATAATCGCAGAGATTGGGGCTAATCACAACGGCGACATGAATTTGGCCAGGAAAATGATTGATTCGGCTAAATCTTGCGGATGTGATGCGGTAAAATTTCAGTCGTGGACACCTGACTCTTTAATTGCTCAGGAAGAATATGATCGTAACCAGCAATACGATGATTCGCCCAAAAAACATTTCGGTTCTCTGAAAGACATGGTGGGAAAATACTATTTGCGGGCGGATCAACACTGGGAACTACAACGATATTGTAACAGTATCGGTATTCAATTTTGTTCCTCTCCTTTTTCAAAGGAGGAAGCAAACCTGCTGGAAGAAATGAAGGTGCCCTTTTATAAGATTGCGTCTATGGATATTAATAATTTGAGTTTTCTTAGCCATGTTGCACGCAAGCAGAAACCAATTTTATTGTCAACAGGAATGGCTACGTTAGCTGAAATTGAAAACGCCATAAAGACAATAGAGTATGAGGGAAATTCACAAGTTATATTACTCCACTGCATTGCCATATATCCACCTGAGTATGAGGATATTCATCTGAACAATATACCGATGCTTCGCCAGGTGTTTGGTTTTCCCGTTGGTTTTTCTGATCACAGCATTGGAGTGTCTATTCCACTGGCTGCTGTTGCTCTTGGTACTTGTTTAATTGAAAAGCATTTCACTCTAGACAAAGATTTACCTGGCTGGGATCACGCAATCTCGGCAGATCCAAGTGAAATGAAAACTATTGTACTGGACGCCAAGAATGTATATCGGGCCTTAGGAAGCTACAGACGAATTGTCTCGAGTGCAGAATTAGAAAAGCGCAAAAAGTTTCGACGCAGTATTGTGCTCACTAAAGATTTAACTGCAGGTCATATTCTTGATGATGAAGACATCACCTTCAAGCGACCTGGCACCCAAATACCACCTGATATGAAAATTTACGTACTTGGTCGTAAGCTTACTCGTGATTTGGCTGCAGATGATGTTTTGAGGTGGGAGGATTTGGTATAGTGTTGGGTGATAACTTTTAAACATACTCCGAAATTGGTCAGACTGTTTGGCGTGCCGTAAAGTTCAACGATAATGAATGATTAGGAGAACATGATTAAACCATGGAAAAACATTACACCGAGTTGAAGATGATGGATGAGTCTCTGTTTGAACGCTTATTGATTCCTGAGGATATGTCACTGAGAGATGTCTTAGTGCGCCTCGACGAGACGGGGCTACAGATATTACTTATTACCAGTGAAGATAGGCGACTTATCGGTGTCCTGACTGACGGCGACATCCGCAGAGCCTTGTTGAAAGGTATGTCTTTGGATGTTCTCGTAAGTCAAGTCATGAACCGGCACTTTACGGCCCTCACCTGTGACGAGATTTCTCGTGCAGAAGCGTTGCTCTTGTCCGAGAAGTTTAGCCATGTGCCCATTGTGGATACGGATGGACATGCCATTAACTTGGTGATGGAATCGTTTCTGCACAAAGCTGGCGAATCACCGCTCTTAGACATACCCGTAGTGATCATGGCCGGGGGGAAAGGTACGCGTCTGTCACCACTGTCAAACATCTTGCCCAAGTCGCTAATGCCAGTGGGTGATCAGACAATGATCGAAAAAATTATGGATACTTTCGTTAACTATGGATTTCGTGACTTCAAGGTCATTGTCAACTTCAAGCGCGAGATGATTAAATCATATTTTGCAGAAACTAGCCGGCAGTACGCAATTAAGTTCATCGATGAACAGGAGTTTCTTGGTACAGCCGGAGGGTTACGGCTATTACGCCAAGTGGTGGATGGTCCCTTCGTACTTACCAACTGTGATATTGTGGCCGAACTCAACTATCCAGGTCTCTTGGCCTGGCATCGCGAACATAAGGCGCATTTGACTGTCGTGGGAGTACGTAAGCGCATGGATATCCCCTATGGCGTCATCAAAATAGACGAGAACTACGGCGTTGATTGCATCGACGAAAAACCCTTCTTCAACTATCTCATTGTCAGTGGTGTGTACATAGTTGACCCTGCGGTCATAGATGTAATCCCCGCGGATGGCCCGTTGGATATGGATTCCCTCATTCGCCTGCTCATTGAGAAGAAGATGAAAGTTGCCTGTTATCCTATTGAAAACGGCTGGTTTGACATTGGGCAATTCGAGGAATATCGGAAACTACTCAAGCATTTCGGAGTAATGAATGTTCAATCAATATAAAAATTGTGTGCGTTTGGATAGTCGCCTGGCTGTCGTAGCAGGGGGCGCAGGTCTGATCGGAACCGAAATCGTCAAATGCTTATGTGCCTTCGGGGCTGACGTGGTAATCTTGGACGTGGCGGCGGATCGTGGCGAGGCCGTGACCCGTGAAGCCGCTGAACAGGGTGGAAGCTGCCGTTTTGATTACTGCGATTTGTCCGCTGTGCCTGCCATAACATCTGAGATCGCCCGCATTGAGGACAGCTACGGCCCCATGGATGTATGGGTCAACTGCACCTACCCGCGCACGGCGGATTGGAACAGGAAACTTGAGGACGTAACGCCCGAGAGTTGGCGGGCCAACGTGGACATGCACATGAACGGTTACTGTATAAGCGCCGGCGAGGTTGCCAGGCGCATGGCCGCACGCGAAGGGGGGAGCATTATCAACGTGGGTTCCATCCAGGGCCAAGTAGCCCCTGACTTCCGTATCTATGAAGGGACGGATATGACTTCGCCGGCAGCCTACACGGCCATCAAAGGCGGTATCCGTATGTATTCCAAGTATCTTGCCAGCTATTACGGGCGGAGGAATGTGCGGGTGAATGTGGTCAGCCCCGGCGGGATTTTCAACAACCAGGCCGAGGCGTTCATCGCGCGTTATAGTGATAAAACCTGTCTGGGGCGACTAGCCTCGCCACAGGAGATCGCTCCGGCTGTGGTTTTCCTGGCCTCGGGCGCGGCATCCTACATCACCGGCCTGGATTTGCTGGTGGATGGTGGTCTCACGGCAATTTAAAAAAACAAGCCCGGTTAGTCGGGCAAGGAGGATTTTGACGATGAAAAATACTTGGCGTTTTACCAGTAAAGAGTTGCAATACGTGCGTGAGGTTATTGACTCGGGCTTTGGTTCAGGCACGTCCGGCAATATGAACAACCGCTTTGAACAGGCCTTCGCTAAAAAGGTTGGCGCAAGGTACGCTATCACTTTCAACTCCGGCACCTCTACTCTGCACGCCGCCCTTTTCGCACTGGGCGTGCATGCCGGGGACGAGGTTATCGTACCGCCTCTGACGGTCATCAGCAATGTGGATGTGATCTTTGCCCAAAATGCTGTGCCTGTTTTTGCGGACATCGCCCCGGATACCTTCAATATCGATCCGGAGGACGTTAGGCGCAAGATGACTAACAAAACCAAGTGCATCATGCCGGTGTCTCTCTACGGCTTGTCTGCGGACCTGGACCCCATCATGGACATCGCCCGCGAGTATAGTATCGGTGTGATCAATGACGCAGCCGAGGCCCATGGCGCCGTGTACAAGGGGCGGCCCATCGGGAATATCGCAGACATCACCAGCTACAGCACTGAAAATTCTAAGCATATCGCCACGGGCGACGGCGGCATCGTGGTCACGGACAAAGAGGACTACGCCATTGCCATGCGCAAGTTCGGCAGCCTGGGATATGCGGCCATGAAATCAGGTGACGGACGCATTCGCATCAATAAGGACATTTTTCAGGATCCCAACTACAAGCGCCACGACTCCCTGGGCCTAAACTACCGCATGCCCGAAGTGGCGGCGGCTTTGGGCCTAGCCCAGACCGAGCGCATGGAGCAATTTATTGAACTACGCGTGGGCATCGCCGAATTGTACAGGGAAGCCATCGCGGGATGCGATTACCTGGTACCCCAGGCCACAATAGCGGGTTGTCTGAATACCTACTGGACTTTCGTCGTCAAATACGAGCGTCAGGACATTTCCTGGCAAAATTTTCGCAGGAAATACGTGGAGTTCGGTGGTGATGGAATTTATGCGGCTTGGGCCCTATCCTACGAAGAGACACTTATAGCTAACGGCCACTATAAGAAACACTGCCCTATGATCTATGGGGAGCTGGAATATCCCCGCGGCATCTGTCCGGTGGCCGAGGCCGTGCAGCCCAAGCTGATGCAGTTCGTCACCAACTACGGCAGCCTTGATGAAGCCAGACCCATGGCCGTGGCCCTCAGGAAGACCATCGAATTTTTTAAATAGGAGGCAGGAATGAGTAACGGTAACACCTACGGCGTCATTATCCAGGCCCGCCTGAGTTCGACGAGACTTCCCAATAAAGTACTTTTGGATATCTCGGGCAAACCCATGCTACAACGCCAGGTCGAGCGGCTGCGCGAGGGCATTGATGGTCTACCGCTCATCATAGCCACCTCGGATGCCCCTTCCGACGACATTCTGGAGAAGTTTTGCAGCAGACAAGGCTTTGCCTGCTTTCGTGGACCTCTCAAGGATGTGATGCTTCGTTTCATTTTGTGTGCCCGCAAACACGGCCTTACTCATATCGTGCGTGTCGGCGGCGATGATGTGCTCATCGATCCGGACTGCTGCACCGAGCTTGTCCGTCTGCACCAGGAGGAGCCAGCGGATTTCCTTTACGCTAGCCACCGCGAGGGCTGGCCCTATGGCAGTGCCGCGGAACTGATCGCCCTAGATGCCTTGGAGCGAATCCACGCTGTCACGGATAAAGATTTGTATCTGGAACATACGATCCCCTATTTTTTCGACCACCCCGAAGCTTTCCGTATCCGCAAGGTGCGGTCTCCGCAAAGGCTTTGCAGGCCGGAACTGGCCTTTACTGTTGACTTTCCGGAGGATTTGGAACTGATCAGAGCCGTTTTCCGTGAGCTTCGGGATGAGGGGGATTTTTTTCCTTTGGAACGGGTGATCCGACTGATGGACGAAAAGCCGGAAATACGGACGATTAATCGGCACCTACACACGGGATTTGACCGTTAAGGAGCCCACGGAGAGAAATTATGATGAGTATTAGGAACAGCCTGAGCCCGGATATCGAACTGGTGCCCTTTGCCGATATGCGGGACAATGCCGCGCTTAAGGTCGCCTACCTGAGCTGGCTCAATGATATGGATGTGGTACGTTCCATCGCTTCTCCCGTCCTGCTTGCGCCCAAAGGGCCGGAGTTTATTGAGGACAGCTTCAAAAGATTTACCTGTCCGGAGTGCCGCGGTTTTTTTATCCGGTTCGCACTGGACAATGCTTTCATCGGTACCGCTAAACTGGATGGAATCTCAGAATACACCCGTTCGGCCTGGGATGGAATCATGATAGGTGATCGTCGCTATCATGGCCGCGGTTTGGCGCCGAAGGTGTATCGATTACTGCTGGCCTATGCCTTCAATGTGCTGAGCCTGCGGCGTGTCAACAGCGGCTGCAATGAGAGAAATATCCCCATGATCAAGACGTTCCAGCACATAGGCTACACCTTAGAGGGTCGGCTCAGGCAGGCGGATTACATAGACGGGGAATACAGTGACCATTTGTACTTTGGCATCCTTAGCGAAGAGTTTCGAGCTGCGAATGATGTCGAGCTTATGACGGAAGAAAGGTGAATTAAATGAAATACTGCTCTAAGTGCGTGATGCCGGATACCAGACCGGATCTGCGATTTGACCGGGATGGCGTTTGTGATGCGTGTCGTTCCTTTGAACGTAAGCATAAGAGTATTGACTGGGAGGCAAGGCGGCGTGATTTTGAGGAAATGTTAAAAAAATATGGGAATAGAAACCCGACCAAGTATGATTGTATCATTCCAGTATCCGGCGGCAAGGACAGCCATCTAACCTTACATTACGCCAAGGACGTGTATGGCTTGAAGCCGTTGTGCGTCTGTTTCGAGCCTACTCTTTCCACTGAGATCGGTCGTCAAAACTTGGCGAACATCAGCCGACTCGGTGTGGACCTGATCCATTTCAAGCAGAATCCTATTGTCTACAAAAAATTGATTATGGAAGGGTTTCGACGTGTGGGCGACATGGAATGGGCTAATCACATGGGGATCTGGAGCGTGCCGGTACATTTTGCCATCCAGTTCGATATTCCTTTCATCTTTTGGGGCGAATCACCACAGCTTGAGTATGGCGGTGCGGAAACAGTATCGGAAACCAACAAGCGTCAGTTCAATGAGGATTGGCTCAACGACTATGGCTGCCTGAATGGTTTGCGGCCTCAGGACATGGTTGACGAGAAAAACGGCATCACCCTGCGCGACTTGCAAATGTACATTTATCCGGGCCGGGAAGACGTTGAGAGATGGGGCGGTCGCGGCGTGTTCATGGGGTACTATTTTATATGGAACAACGCACATAACCTTTCGATCATCGAGCGAATGGGATTCAGCCGCCGCCGTGGTCGGATAGAGGTTTCCTATACAGATTATGAGAAGCTCGACTGCTTGTCTATGAATCTGCACGATTATCTGAAGTACCTCAAGTATGGATATGGCCGGGCCACAGATTCGGCTTGCATTGAGGTGCGTAATGGTATCATCTCTCGTGAGGAGGGCGTTCGTTTGGTGGAGAAATATGATGGTCGCTATCCGAAGGAGTGCGTTGAGAGGTTTTGCGAAGAGTTTGCAATCGGCCGTGATGAGTTTGATGCCCTGTGCGAGCCTTTTATCAACCGCGCTTTGTTCGAAAACGAGGGCGGAACCCTAAAACGCGACCTGGATGGAAGCTTGGTTTTTAAGGTGAAGTTCGTCGAGAGGCGCAGGAACCCCTAAGCAGGCGCAGGCAGAGAATGGGCAGAATGCAAATTGCTCTTGTTGATTACAAAGCTGGAAATCTGCGTAACGTTCAGAAGGCGGTAGAGCGTCTTGGACAAACTGCCAGTGTAGTACGCTCTGGAGCAGAACTTTCTGGAATGGATGCCATAATTTTGCCTGGGGTAGGGGCGTTCGGCCAGGGAATGGAAAATCTCACTGCCGCAGGCTTCGTGGAAGCCATCCGGCGCGAGGTTCTGGAGAAAGGCAAACCGTTACTGGGAATCTGTCTTGGTATGCATCTCATTGGGGAAATAGGTTATGAGGGCGGCGTTATCCAAGGGCTGAACCTGTTGCCCATGACTGTGCCTCGCTTCAATACCGCGGGTTGTGGAGTTCGGCTGCCTCATATAGGCTGGAATAGCGTGGATGTGATGCCAAGTTCTAGATTGTTTAAAGGTGTACCCCAGGGTGGGGATTTTTATTTTGCGCATAGTTACCACGTGGTTTGCGAGGACGATTCCATTGTGTCTGCGCGTTGTGACTATTGTTATTCTTTTGTGGCTGCGGTGGAAAGGGAGAACATATTTGCTACCCAGTTTCATCCCGAGAAGAGCCAGCGCTATGGGCTCCGGGTGCTAGAAAACTTTCTCGGGTATTGCGAGGCTGGAGTCTAGCCATGCTCAAGATCAGAGTGATTCCGATCCTTCTGTTGCAGGACGGGCTGCTAAAAAAGCCAGTGCAATTCAAAAATCCTCGGACAGTAGCTAATCCCTTGTCCGTTGTTCGTGTATTTGAGCAGCGGCATGTAGACGAGCTTATTCTCTTGGACATCGGGCTTACCGTCGGTCAGGACGAGATCGATCCGGACTTGGTTCGCGATATCGCAGAAGAACTGTATGTTCCTTTTGCCTTCGGCGGGGGTGTGCGCAGTGTTGAAGTCATCCAGAATATCGTACAGGCCGGGGCTGAGAAAGTGGTTATCAATACCGCTGCCGTGGAAATACCTGAGTTAATTACCGAGGGTGCGGCAAAGTGCGGCAGCCAGTGCATCGTGGTGTCCATTGACGCCAAGCATAATGGCGAATTCTATGAGGTTTACATCCGTAGTGGCTCTGAGCCAACAGGACTGGACGCGGTTGTGTGGGCTAAAAAAGTCGAAGATCTTGGCGCTGGCGAAATCCTCATCAACTCGATACCGCATGAAGGAATGCTTCAGGGATATAACATTGAACTCATACGCAGGGTCGCAGATGCGGTAAGTGTGCCCGTAATCGCTGCCGGTGGGGCTTCACAACTGAAGGATTTTGTGTGTGCGGTTAAAGATGGAGGAGCGTCCGCGGTCGCGGCGGGCAGTATTTTTCACTATACGAAGATTACCCCGAATATGGTCAAAGGCGCTTTAAATGCCGCCGGTATTCCCGTGCGGATGTATAACGACGTGGATTATAGTTTTCAGGTAGTAAGGAGTGAGGATAATGAAAAATGATAAATTAGCGATTTACGGTGGTGAGCCCGCATACGGCGGAACTCTTCATGCCTACAATTCCATCGGGGCAGAAGAGATCGATGCTGTAGCCCGAGTGATGCGATCTGGTTGTCTTTCAGGCTATTACGGTTCGTGGAGCAATGAGTTTTTTGGCGGTCCGGTGGTGCAGGCTTTCGAGGCCGCCTGGGTCAGGCGTTTCAATTGCCGCCATGCAGTGGCGGTAAATTCGAACACATCGGGACTTATTGCCGCAATGGGTGCTGTTGGCGTGAGCCCTGGTGATGAGGTTATCGTGCCGCCCATGACCATGGCCGCCACGGCTATGGCCCCGCTGATCTACGGGGGGATACCCGTTTTCGTGGATATGGACCCCGTAACCTACTGTCTGGCTCCTGATCTGGTCCGCAAAAGCATTACGCCGAAAACCCGCGCTATCCTGGTGGTAAACCTCTTTGGCCACATTGCCCATTTGGAGGAGTTACGGGCCATCGCCGACGAGCATGGCGTTTTTCTCATTGAGGATAATGCTCAAGCTCCGCTCGGCACGGAGAATGGTCGGTACGCTGGAACGATCGGGCATATTGGGGTGTTCAGCCTGAATTACCACAAGCATATTCATACAGGAGAGGGTGGGGTGTGCACTACCGATAACGATGACCTGGCCTTGCGCATGCAACTCCTTCGCAACCATGCCGAGAGCTGCGTAGAGGGCGCCGGTATGGCGAATCTTGTTAACATGGTGGGTTTTAACATGCGTATGACCGAGCTTTGCGCGGCCGTAGGGTTGGAGCAGCTTAAGAAGATCGATTATCACGTGGGGATGCGTGAGCACATTGCGCAACGTCTCAATGAAGGATTGGCCGGGTTAGTCGGCATTACGCCGCCCGTGCAGCGAGATTCCACCCGCCCGGTTTACTACATGTATCAGATTCGTTTTGACCGCGATGCTGTGGGCGTGTCCCGTGAGATATTCGCAAAGGCCCTGGCTGCCGAAGGTTTCCCGACCTTTTTAGGCTACCTGAAACCCCTCTACATGCTGCCTGTGTTCCAGAAACGGGTAGCCATCGGACGAGAAGGCTGGCCGTTTACACTTACCGAACGCGTTTATCGGAAGGGCCTTTGTCCCGTGGCAGAGCGCCTGCACGAGAAAGAACTTGTTGGTTTCGACAACTGTTGTCTGAAGATTACGGATTTCGATCTTGACGGCCTTATCGCCGCTTTCCGTAAAGTTCATGCCGGTCGTGGCCAGTTGAAGCAAGTAGAGGAGGGACATACATGAATGATCTTATAGGCAAACTGCGGGTAGTGGCCAGCATTGAGGCCCGGATGGGCTCCTCGCGCCTGCCGGGGAAGGTACTTGAGGACATTTGTGGCAAAAGCGCCTTGGGATGGCTGGTTGACCGATTGCGACTCTGCCGTACTGTGGACGATATTGTAGTGGCCACGTCCACGAACTCACTGGATGATGTTTTAGCTGAGTGGTGCAGCCAGCATGGGGTGACCTGCTATCGGGGCAGCGAAGACGATGTATTGCTCAGGGTTGTGGAGGCTCAACGCTTTGCGGAGAGCGATATCGTCGTTGAGATCACCGGCGACTGCCCGCTCACCGATCCGGATGTGGTAGATATGGGTGTGGAAACCTTTTTGCGCAACGACTGCGATTTTGTGACCAATTGTGGTGTTCCCTCGTTTCCGCAGGGTATCTGTGTGCAAGTTTTCCGTCTGGAGGATCTGGAGCGTATGGAACGTGAGTCCGACGATCCGGCGCTGCACGAGCATGTTTCGTTACTTTTTTACGAACATCCCGAAGCCTATCGTGTCATCAACCTTATAGCTCCCGGATGCTGGCGCCTGCCGCATGATTGCCGTACGCAGTTGGATTACCCTGAGGATTTGGCGTTCCTCCGTGAGGTGTGCGCGCGGCTTGTGCCAGAGCATGGCTATGGTTTCGGTCTAGGCGAATTAGTGAAGCTGCTCCGTGCCGAACCTTCTCTCATGGATATCAATCGGCATTGCATGGAGCGAAACGTTTGATGATCGCTCCTCTAAAGACGCTACTGGTGGGCTTGGGCAGCATTGGGGCCGCATTGAGATACTGCAGGAAGGATTGCTGGTTCGCACAGCTTCCCTAGGGGATTGCCGTTCTCTTGACGGGGGTACGAGGTGGCGGCGGATAGGGCCGAAATTTCACATACAGAGTATGGCCGTGCAATCTTCGATCTGTACAACGATTTAGCGGCTGTGCTGGACTCTGTTCGTCTGGGTGGTGCGCTGGCGAAGACCTTAAGCGTATGATTTGGGGCACGGAGGAGCTTATGGCGGGTGTTGATGTCCTCATTGTTGTCGAGGATCCCGGAGCGGCCAATTTTATCGTGGAATTGCCCGTTGCTCTGGAACGTGCGGGGATTTCCTGCCGTGTGCTTGCCTATGGCCACGCACGGAAATTCCTATGCGATCGCGAGGTGGGCTTCAACGAGCCGTCGCAAGGGGACGGGCCGGGCAAGATCATAGATTCGTTTCTTCCGCGTTTGCTGCTGGTGGGTACCTCGCAGAACTCCGACTCTCCGGCGCTCATGCTGGTGGAGGAGGCTCGACGGCGGGGCATCTCAACCGCGGGGTTTGTGGATATGGCCGTGGATGCGTCTTTGCGGTTCAGTGGCCGCTCGGGTAATCCCTTAATGTATGCCCCGGAACACCTGATAGTCCCGGACAAGGTTACGCAGGAAGCGTTTCAAAACCTCGGATTCCCGGCTGAGCGGATCGTTGTGTGCGGGCATCCCGCCTATGATCGAGTGCGCAAGCGGGCACACGAATTGGCAACGCAGGATATCGCGGCGTTACGTGCTCGGTTGCTCGGGTTGAATCCGGCGCCTCGACCGGTTTGGCTTTTTGCCGCCGAACATGTGGATGGTTGCGAATACCGGCGTATGCACCGCGGGCCTGGATACACCTTGAACGGCCGCGGCAGTTCTGACCGGCGCACGAACATCGTCTTGGAGGAAGTGTTGGATGTAGCCGCATTAATGAGCCCGCGCCCTTTTGTGATACTAAGGCTGCACCCCAAGAACACCCGCGAGGAGTTTTCCGCCTATCTGTCTGAGGTGGATTTTCTGAGTATTGGAGGGGATCCAATGGATTTGGTTTGGGTCTCGGACCTGGTGATTGGACTTTCCTCCATGTTGATCATGGAGGCCGTGCATATGGGAAGGCCGACACTTTCTGTGGTGCCCAGGGAAGAGGAAAAATTTTGGGCTCCGAGCGTGGTTCAGGGGCTGACCCCAGGTGTCAGTACGAGAGCGGCTCTACGCGAGAGAATAATGAAGCCGGGGTTGTCTGCGGAGTACGGAATACCGGGTAATACGGTCATGGATGCCGTGCAATCATTAAGTGACGCCATTGAGGCTTTATTGTTGCGGCCGCGTGTATCGTCAGAGCCCTCGCCATTAAAGATTCAAATAGGGCGGGCGTCATGCCCGTGATGAGGAGATGAGGATATGACTTCCACAATAAGTTCGAATGAAATTATTCGTACGCCGAGATTGACCATCGAGCCTTTCGGGGACGAGCACCCCATCGGAATCCTTGTGGGCTGGCTTAACGATTCCGAGGTTGTGCGCTATAGCGATCAGCGCCACAGGACGCATACGCTGGAAAGCTCGCAAGCCTATTATAAATCCTTTGCCGGATCGCCGAACCATTATTGGGCTATCATGGCGAATACTTCAATGATCGGCACCCTTACGGCATACGTTGATGAGCCCAATTCCGTGGCGGACGTTGGGATCCTCGTGGGTGATAAAAGGTGTTGGCGCGGCGGATATGGCAGCGAGGCTTTCCGGGCCGTCGTGAATTGGCTCATTACCCACAGGGGGATGCGCAAGATAACGGCGGGCACTATGGCGGAGAATATGGCCATGCGCGGCGTCATGCGCAAGATTGGCATGCATGAGGAAGGGCGACGAGAGCGCTATTACATCTTAGACGGTCGCGAGGTCGACATGGTCTACGCGACCGTTTTTGCCGAGGAATGGGACCATATCAGTCTGCAGAGCGGAAGATAAAATGAATATTTGCCTGTTTGTATACGCGCCACAAAAAGGCCTTCTGGCTAGTTTGGGAAAGGAATTGGACGCAATTTCATAAAATGAAATCATTAGCATCCCATAGCAAAAAGCCCGGAAATAGTGTATAGGCCTGCCAACCGACTAAAGGAGGCAGACATTAAGACACACATTCCGGGCAGGTTTAATTACAGCATCTTGGCGCAGATT
>Ga0180014_1000173_pt1 | contig 18585 bp, 15 predicted proteins | sample KR13_S1_MetaG_FD_116507 | JGI IMG/M metagenome (GOLD analysis project Ga0180014, IMG submission 116507) | Groundwater microbial communities from the Olkiluoto Island deep subsurface site, Finland - KR13_S1_MetaG | ecosystem: Environmental > Aquatic > Deep subsurface > Groundwater | place... | reverse complement strand
TTTCTGGTTGGAGTCAGAGGCTATGAAAACCAGACCGACAAATGGCAGAACGCGAGTCCTTCCAGTCATAATGAATATTACGGGGCCACTACGCCCATGACTTTGGGCTGCAGCGCCACCAGTTGCCATGGCAGCAATGGTGTGTCCCCGCCCAACCACACGATCAGCGGGTTCTGCGGCACCTGCCACGGCAATTTCCACACCATCTCGGCAGGGGCCAGCGACGGCATCGGCCCGAACATAACCTCGCCATTCATCCGGCACCCCAACGATATCGTGCTTCCTGCCTCCAAGGAATATCAGAACTACACAACCTACAGTGTTCAGGCTCCCATAGGCCGCACTACGGTACCGGCATCCGCCAGCAGCGTTGTGACCCCCGGCGCCGATGTCGTGACCTGTCTTTCCTGTCATATGGCCCATGCCAGCCCGTATCCGGACATGCTGCGTTGGGATTACAGCCAGATGAATGCGCACCAAAGCGGTGATGTAAACACGGGATGCTTCACCTGTCACACAGCCAAGGACAACTGATACTCGCAACCACTGCGAGATGACTGGAATAAAAATAGTGCTGGGAGGAAAAAAACTTGAAACGCTTTTTCGGTACAACACAGAGCGGCAACCGGCCATCGGGACAAGCAGGTTTGTTGCAAGGCTTCCTTGCGGCAGTATATCTTTTTGTCGGGCTTGGTGTTTTTTTCGCGCCTTCTGTAACCTGGGGTGCGCAGGAGGAGATTACCGTTGTTTCTCCGCTCGATGGCGCCTGGGTGACCGGGAAAGATCTTTTTCTGGCAGGTTTTGTGAGTGGCGTTGAGGTTAAGGGCGTTGCCATCGAAGGGGTGAGTCATAAGGCTTCGGGTGGAGTTATGCCGGTGGAAGAGGGAGCATTCGGGGGTATGATTTCTCTCCGGGAAGGGGAAAATGTCATCAGCTTGAGCGCCGGCAAGCTTCAGAAAAAGGTGAAGGTTTTTTATGGGCCGGCTCAAAAAGACAAGACAGGCCCCAAAGGCTACAAACGTTTTTATGTCCATAGCAATCCCGTGGCTCTGGACTGTAAAGAATGCCATAGGCTGCGACGCGGGCAGTATGATTTCAAAAAGATTGTGCCGACCAGAGCCAATTGTACTACGGGAAAATGCCATGCCAATATGGGCAAGGCCGCCCATGTGCATGGGCCTGTGGGCGCCGGGGTCTGCATCTCATGCCATAGTCCGCACGGATCCTTTAATCCCATGGCCATGGAGCGAACCGGGCAGGACCTTTGCCTGGTCTGCCATCAGACAAAGCAGGCAGAGTTTAATGACAGCGTTGTGCATCAACCGGTAAAGGAAGGGTGTGTCGACTGTCATAATCCCCACGAATCCCCGATGCGCTTTCAGTTGCGCGGTAACGGCTCAAGCGTCAGCAGTCTGTGCTTCAACTGTCATGCGGCGGCGGTCTTTACCAAATCCCACCGCCATGGCCCTGTGGGGGCGGGGGATTGTATCGCCTGTCACCGGCCCCATGCCGGCAAGCACAAGAAATTGCTGATTGCTTCTCCTGAGAAGGCGGAGCTGTGTTTTCAGTGCCATAAGGAGCGAAAAAATGAATTCAGCATGAAGAACGTCCATAAGCCGGTGACTGAGAACTGCAACAAATGTCATGATCCGCACAGTTCCGATTCCCAGTTTCAGTTACATAAAAAAAGCAGCGCGCTCTGCGCCGGTTGTCATGAGAAGTTGAGTCCTGCTGTCTACAGTGATATTAAAAGTGCCACCTTTAAACACGCGCCTGTGGATCAGGGCAAGTGTACGGAATGCCACCGGGCTCACTCTTCCAACGAGAAGGCTCTCTTAAAAGACAACACGACAAAAATGTGTTTTACCTGCCATGATGAGTTGGGCGATACTGTCACTGGCAGCAAGTCGAAGCATGGCCCGGTTCAGACCGGTGATTGCATGGCCTGCCATAAGGTGCATGGCTCCAAGTACAGCCGTCTTCTGGTGCGGTATTATCCCGAGGAGTTTTACAAGGAATACAGTCCGGAGAATTATGATCTGTGCTTCGGCTGCCATAACAAGGAGATAGCCAAGAATAAGTTTACCAGCACCCTGACCAATTTCCGGGATGGAGAATACAATCTGCACTTTTATCATGTCAACATGAAGAAGGGTCGAAATTGTGTTGCTTGCCACGATGCGCACGCCAGCAGCCAGGCAAAGCATATCCGCAAGGAGGTTCCGTTCGGGTCTTGGTCGTACCCCATTACCATGACCAAGACCGAAACCGGCGGAACGTGCGTGGTGGGCTGCCATGCGCCGAAAACCTATGACCGGAAAAATCCGAAAATCAAACCGAGCAGGTAGATGATCTCTGCCGCGGGTCATGGCGTTTGGACTCCGGAAATGTTGAGGCCGGCAATGGCGGCAGGTGAATTGGGGGCAAGCCGGAATGGCTTGCCCCTTGAAGGATAAGCGGAGGGATGCCCTGTTTGAGATCACGGCGTGGATGCTTTCGGAGCATGGTTCTCTCGGCCCTTGCCGTGCTGGTCTCTTCCGCCGGAAATGCGTTTGCAGGACAGGCCCTGACCTCCAGTTGGCTGCATGAAAATACAAAAGACGATCCCGAGGCCGATGAGTACAGGGTAACGTATACGGTTGATCTCAAGCAGGAGATTACCGAGGCCATGTCATTGCAGGAAGCGTTTCGCTATAATCGGAAATGGGGGGAACAGGAAGACACGGAGGGATTTGATCCGAGTCTGCGTTTTGCCATCCAGAACGATATTTTCCTTTTTGACCTGTTCGGTTCGGTCAGCGAACAGCGGAGTTCCATTGCCACGGATCGGAGCCGGCGGAGTTGGGAATCTACATGGTCCAGTAACTGGCAGGATCGTTTTTGGCCGAAATTGCGGGCTTCCTACGGCAGGGATTTCAGTAGCGACAGCGAAAGTCCCCATATGCAGGATACCGATGATACCCGGGAATCCGTAGGAGTAGACTGGGATTTCGAACTGTTTAAAACCCATTATAATTTCAATCGTACCCAGCAGAATGACAATGTGACTTTTGGAGAAACCACCGCCAGCAATCACTTTGCCAGACTGGACAGTTCCGGCCGTTTTTTCGACAATCGACTCAGCCTTGGGTTTTCCCAGCAGTTTTCTGCAAGCCAGACCGAATCTACCACTGCGGTCGGGGCAGACGGGCTTGCCCTTATAAAACAGGGCATCGCCCAGGTTCTAGCGGGCAAGGATGATACCCCGCTCATCAGCGATTCCGGCGAACTGAGCACCAACAGCCTGATGTCCGACAGTGATGTTGAAGTCGTGAGCGGAGTATACACGGATGGCTTTGATAATCCGCCGCTTAACATTGCCTTCCGGGTCGACCTGCGAGAGGTCAACCGGATCTTCCTGTACACGGAAAAAAATATCGGCCTGGTGACGGCCAGCTCCTTCACCATGGATCTCTATGGGAGCACGAACGGCACCGATTATCAGCGTATCCAGCAAAATGTTCCATTTATTTATGACTCTGTAAAAAAACGCTTCGATATAACCATGGGCAGCGTCACCTTCCGGTGGCTTAAGCTGGTTGTTGCCAGCAGCCCTGTCCAGCGGGTGGATTTTACAGAAGTAGAGACATATAGCCAGGTCGCTTCTTCCGAGGATTTTATCTCTCGAAAGGACAAAACAGTAAGCAATGTCAGCGATCTAAATGTGGGATACAAATTTACTCAAGCCTTGGGTATGACCTATAATCTTTCCTTTGAAAATGGGAATTATGCCTCGGAGGTTGATTATAGCCGGCAGAATCAGATCGGCGAAATGCGGTGGGCTCCTTGGGAATATTTTTCCTCTGCTTTTGGTATCAGCGAGAACATGGAAAAGATTGAAGGTCTGCCGGAGACCCTCAACAGGGCTTATACGCTGCGCTTGAATTCTCTTCCCGTCCCCAGCGTTGACATCAACCTCGGGTTGTCCAAAACCGAGCGGTACGAAGAAGAGCAGTTGCTGTCCACCTCGTATGTGACGGGACTCTATACCTCTGCTGCTCTCTATCCTGATCTTGATGCCAATCTCGATCTCACCACCGGGCGAACGGTATATGAGCAGACCTCCACGCTGACCTCAATTTATGGTTCTCTCTATGAAAATTCAGGAACAACGACCACGGATTATGGTTCGCGTCTGACCCTGACCGCCAGGCTTGTTCCGCGCCTGACCGCGGATTTGGTCACCGACTACCAGAAAATTCAGGGCGCTGTCGGCACGGAATTGATGGACAACAAACTTACCCTGAATTGGCGGGTATCCGATATCCTTTCTGTTTTGACAGCGGTTGGTAAAAAATGGGAAAATTGGCAAAGCGCCGGGGAAGACGGGTTGTTTCAAACCACGGTGGCGCCAACGGAGAATACCCAGTTTTCTTTCAGTTATTATGTAGTTAATGACGATAACGATCTCAGCAGATACGCCCTGAGCGGAAGTTGGGCCATTGGTCCCCATTTGACTCTGCAGGGGAATGTTTTTTATATTGAGCGTGAGCAGGAGAGCTTTGTTTCCGGGGCGCAAGGGGCCGAGACGGACTGGCAGATCAGAACTCAACTGATTGCCAGATTTTGATCCGACGATTGAGAGTTGAGTGTCGAGGAGAGAAAATCAGTGCGAATCAAGATGCGGTTGTCATCGATACTGCTGGAACGGTCCGAATCGTTTTTCCGATTGGGGAAAAAAACCCTCTGCATCTTCCTGTTGCTGGGCGTTTTTCTCGGCCTGGCAGGTTGTGGCTTTCCGTTTATGGGGAAGTCAAAGGCTTTTGTCCGCGAAAACGTGGATTTCGGGTTTGTGCAAAAAATTGCGGTGTTGCCTGTTGAAAACAACAGCAAGGACGAATTTGCTCCGGAATTGGTGCGGGATATCACGATCACCCGGATTCTTGCCATGAAACTTTTTGATGTGACGGACAAAGGACTTGTGGACAGTTTTCTGCGGGAAGAGGCCATCGATCCGGGTAAGCCTCTTGATGTCTCAACAATCAAAAGGCTGGGGCAGAAACTCAATGTGCAGAGCCTGTTGCTCACAACCCTGGATATTGCTGCGGACAGCCGTAAAGGGACCATGAGTTATCCTGAAATGTCCGTTACCTTACGGTTACTGGAGGTGGAAACCGGCCTGGTCATCTGGCAGGCCGGTGGCCATCAAAGTGGCGATTCGATCTGGCGTCGGCTTTTCGGCCTTGCCGGACGAGATAAATATCAGGTGACGGTGTCGTTGTTGGAAGACATTCTGCACACTATCCCCCGATAAACTTTTTCATGTTTGCGGTGAACCGGAGGAGAAACAGACGGAAAGAAGAAGCAGGGATCAGCGTGCTGCTGCTGCTGTTGGTGCTGCTGCTCGTGGTTGAACAGGCTTTTGCCGTACAGATGGCGGTGATGCCTGTTGAAGACCTGAGCCAGGGGGATAATGGCTTGAATCCGTCTATGACGAACAGGCTGCGTGAGGTGCTCATCCGGAAAGGATATACCGTAGTTGAAGAGAAACGGATTATCGATTTCATGGCAAAAAAACGCATCCGCAGGGTGGGGAGCCTTGATTCCAATAATATTTTGCGGCTTCGGCAGGAACTCGGCATTGAGTATCTCTTGCTCGGTTCGGTGAATCAGTTGCGGGACAAAGAGCCTGCGGCCTTGGGTATTTCCTTGCAGATAATTAGGGCAAACGATGCAAAAATGATATGGGCCGGGAGTGTCCAGCTATGCCGGGCGGATGTTCGTAAATTTCTCGGCCTTGCCGAGCCACAGAATCTGTCGGAGGTAGAGGATATTGTTGTTGTGCGGGCAATGGAAATCATGCCGCACAACTTGCCGGCAATTTCGGAGGCTCCCAAGGAAAATTTCACCGAGGAGATTCATCTCAGCCCTGAGGTGGTAAAGCCGGGAGAAACAATGCGGTGCCGGATCCGTTTTGGCGAGAGCAATGTGAAGCAGGCTGAGGTGTCCGTTTCCGTAGTGGTCGGCGGCAAGGTTATCGAGGCTGTCTATCTGCCTCAGGAAAAGTATTTCGAGGCTGTTTGGCCGGCAACAGGAAAAGATCGCCGCTATCCCGTATCCGTCAGCATCAACAGAGGGCAACAGGACAGGAAAAATGTTTTTGCCGGAAGCTTTATGATTGACGGCCAGCCACCCGAAATTACTCTCGCGTTACGCGGGCAGGAAATGGATGGAGAGGTTGTTTTGCGGCGGCAATTGACGATCAGCGCCGTGCTGAAAGAACCCGAACCCCTCGCCTCCTGGAATATAAGCATCCTTGATGGTTCCGAGCAGGTAGTCAAGTCGGAGAGTGGGCGCGGCAATCTGCCGGGGCGGTTCTCTTGGTGGGGGCAACGCCAGGATGGAATGCTGGCGGAAGACGGCTTGTACAGCGTCCGGGTGGAAGTGTGGGACCGAGCCGGAAACAATGCCGGTGCAACTGAAAAATTTCGTATTGTGCGCAAAAGACCGGAGCTTGCCATTGTTACGGAAAAGAAGGGCGGGGAGATACAGGTTGATTTGAACTATGACGGCAAGGTCCCTCTGGCTTTTTGGCGGGTTGACCTGAGAAGCGGTTCCGGAGCGATTCTCCTGGAGAAAAACGGAGAAAAATTACCGGTTCGCTTCTCGGTGCCATTCAGTAATGAGAACGAGAAAATTTCTTGTCGCATTTATGGACAGGATGTCTTGGGCAACAAGATACGGCAGGTTATCGAGAATATCGTCTCCATGAAACCCCGGGGCGAGAAGACGGCAGAGCAGGACGAGGAGAAAAGCGCCGAGGAAAATGCTTGGTCGGTGGACTTTTAGCGAGAAAGCCCGGGGAAACCGGCGGGAAAGTGTTTTCCCGCCGGACGCGTGATGGTGAGGATGTGCCGTGGGAAAAAATAATGGATGAACGCAAAAAGGTTTTTTGTGTGATATCGGGAGTAACTGTTTTCCTGTGGGGGATGTTCGCCCTGGCCGGATGCGGCGGGCAAAAACCCTATGTCCAGGAATTTGCTCCAAAAACATCCCATGAACCTCAAGGCATTGCGGTGTTGCCTTTTGCCGACAGGAGCGGCTATGATCAGGGAGCGAAGATCGTTTACCGCCTCGTGCTGGTGGAGCTGGTGAAGCAGTGCAACTGGCGGGTGGCGCTGGAGGGGGATGTCTTTAAAATTTATAGGCAGATGCGGCTCACGCCGTGGGACGTCCCGGATGTTGAGCAATTGCGGATTATTGCCGTGCGCCTCGGGGTTGACACCCTGATTGTGGGAGAAGTGCTTGAGATGGACGAAAAAGTCACGCCAAGCGGAGTGAGCCCCGCATTGAGTATCCAGGTGCGGGTCTATGATGGGAAAAGCGGGCTTCTTCAGTGGTCCAGCTTATATCGCCGGGAGGGCGGAGATTATCAGAAAATGATGCATTTCGGCATGGTAAACACGGTAAGCGAGCTCGGGAAAAAAATGGTGCAGGAGATTTTGGGAGTATGGAAAGAAAAGGGACTGTTGTCATGCGTCGATTCGTAATAGTGGCCTGTGTTTTTCTGCTGTCTTACGCCGGGCTTGCGCAAGAAAGGGCCGTGGCTGCCTGGTTTTGGGAGGAAACAAACCTGGCAACGGTGAATGGCACGGAGTATTCCGCGCAAGATTTCAAAAACTGGTGGTGGAATTGGCGGGAAGAAGCGACGCCGTTGCCGGAGTCTCCCGAAGAGTTTATCGAGTGGCAGCTTCTGGTTCAGGAAGCGACCAGGATGCAGCTTTTTCTGGAGCCGACCTATAGAAGCAAGGTGGGCACCTTTTTAAAAGTTCGTTCTCTTATGTTGCTGCAAGAAGAAGAGGTGAACGGAAAAGTCTCGGTAAGCGACGGGGAAGTTCGTAATTTTTATCGCGAAGAATATATCCCTAAATTACGAGCCCGGGTTTTTTATTATATTGCGGGGAGCCCGACGGAAGAAAGAATAACCGCCTTGCGCAATGGTATACTGTCCGTTGAAGAGTTTATTGCCTTAAAGCCCGAGGAAGGGGGGGCCACATATCATGAAGAAAAAGTGTTCCGTATTCCCCAGTTGCAGGGGGAATGGCGGGCGCTTCTACAGGACGCCAAGGTTGGGGAGATAACGCAACCGGTCACGATGGACAAGGGTGTTGTTGTCTTGAAGATCGAAGAGAGGCACGGTGAAGACCCGCAGGATCTGGAGCAGCTCAAGGGGATCATACTCAAAAAATTGCAAACCCGGAAAGCTGACGAATTGACCGCCCGCCTGGTTGATATTTTGGGTAAAAAATATAACATGCAGGTGGATGAGGAGGTTTTGGCGCAAATCGATCTTTCGCCCCCAACCGAGGAGCTGGCGAGCAAGCTGGTGATCAGCTCGAAACAAGGGGATGTTACCGCGGCGAATTTTTGGGGGAGTTTGCAGAGTGAAAAAAACTTCAGGGAAAAAAATAAATTCCCACCCGAGGAAGTTGATGTTCTCAAAAAGAGGGTCTTGGCCAGCATGATTGCGCAGACCGTTGTCTCTTGGGAGGCCGCGGACCGGCATTATGAAGAAAAGGAGCCATTCAAGTGGGTGTATCGATTTTACTGTGACCATCGGCTGAACAAGGAGATTGAAAAACGTCTCGTCGAACCGAAGGTAAAGGTTGACGAGCCGGAGCTCGAGCAATTTTACCGGGAAAATTCCGAACGGTTCTCGCATCCGGAGATGGTGGATTTTATGTTGCTGGAGGGTGAGGCTCACACGATAAGCGCAATGTGGCAGAAGATTTCCACCGGGCACGATTTTTTTGAAGTTGCGGCAGAGCATGTTCCGGGCGGGCCTTCTCTTCAGCAGATGCCGGTGAGTCAGCTTGGCCCGGAACTGAAGGAGATTGTTTCCTCCCTGCGTCCGGGCGAGGTAAGTCTTCCCTTTGCATTTAAGGATGGTAGCGCCCTGGTGCGGCTGGTAAAATACAGGGAGAAAGTCCCTGTGTCTTTTCTCCAGGTCAAGGAACAGATTCGCCAGGAATTGAGCCGCCTGAAATATCAACAGGTTCGTGAAGAGTTACTGCGCAGGTTGAAGGAAGGATCGGAGATCAGCATCAATCCCAAGGTGTGGAAAAAGCTGCGAAAGGAGCTGGCAAATGCCGATGTCGCTGTCAAAAACAAGTAGATTGGTCGCTGTTGTTACGGGTCTGCTGCTGCTGTTTTCCGGCAGACAGGAAGCTTTTGCGCAACAACCCAGAAAAACGTGCGTGGATTGTCATGCCGACATGGTGGCAAAATTCCAGCAAGGGGTTGTCCATGCTCCTGTCCGGGATAAAAACTGTGATGCCTGTCATCTGCCCCATGGCATAATCGGCGGCACATTTTTACGGCAGGAAAAACCGGAGCTGTGTTTGCGCTGCCATCAAGCCGTGGCGCCGGATCCGGGCGCGGTTTCCAGCCACGAGCCTGTGAAAAAGGGGAATTGTTCCGCCTGTCACGCAAGCCATAATTCCCCCAATCCCCGCCTGTTGCAGAAGGAGCAGAAAGAGCTGTGCTACGGATGCCATGATCGCACTCTTTTTGAGAAAAAAAATATCCATGCCCCACTCAGCCAGGGATGTGTTGCCTGTCACACCCCCCATAAGAGCAAGCAGCCCCGCCTGCTGGTTCAGGAGGCGGACAGCCTCTGTCTCAAGTGCCACGAGAGCGGCAAGGAGTCCATGCGCAAAGCGCACCAGGGGTATCTTCTGAAAGGGAACTGTTTGAGCTGCCATAACCCGCATGCCAGCGACAGCAAGGGCTTGTTGAAATCAGTAGTGCATCAGCCGATGGTTGCCGGTCAATGTAAGCGCTGCCATGACGGAACCGGGACGGATTTTGTCAAGCCCGCGCAAAAGGCGGATGCCCTCTGTGGCCAATGTCATAAAAAGGACCAGGCCATGCTCGCCGGGCAGCATCAGCCGGTGAAGGAAGGCAAGTGCACGCAATGCCATAGCGTTCATGCCAGCGGCGAACCGGCCCTGTTGGTTATGCCTGCGGCAACTTTGTGCCTGAAATGCCATACGCAGGGCAAAAAAAGTGCGATGCAGAGTGTGCATGCTCCGGTGAAAAAAGGCGATTGTCTGGCCTGTCATCTCGGGCACGGTCAGAGTAAAAATTCCGGACTGAGGGCAAAGCCGGCCGAGTTGTGTGCGCAGTGCCATCCCCGGCAACAGTACGGGGCTGGGCAACGCGGCCATTCTCCCGCGGCGAAGAATGAATGCGCGACCTGTCACACCCCCCATGAGTCGAAAGAAAAGCGTTTGCTTCTCAAGCGCGATGGCGAGATCTGTGTCGGATGTCATCAGCAGGTCGATGAACAGCTTGCCCGGTTCAGCCTGCACCGGCCTTTTGCCGCCGGGGAATGCAGCCGGTGTCATAACCCGCATCAGGGCACTGAGAAAGCCTTTCTTGTCAAACCCACAAACCGCGGGGAGCTGTGTCTGACCTGTCATGCAAATCTGGCCAAAAAACCGGTGGCAGGAAAAGGGCATCCGCCTTTTCAAGAGGGAGCCTGCCTGGGCTGTCATGGTGCTCATTCCACGGAACATGAATTTGTGCAGATCAAAAAACCGGGGGAGCTCTGTCTGCAATGCCATGCCACAACAAAGAAAGAGCTTGCCGAGAAAAAGAACATCCATGAGCCGTTCAAAGCCCAGCAGTGCGGAGGATGTCATTTGGCGCACGGATCAAGTCAGGAAAAGCATCTGGCAAAGAAGAAACCGGACGTGTGCTTGACATGCCATCCGGAGATTGCCGTCCATTGGCAGACCGGGGTTGTTCATTCTCCGGCAGGCAAGGATTGCGGTCTTTGCCACGAAGCCCACGGCGGCAACCAGACCGTTTTATTGAAAACAGCGCCGGAGAAGTTGTGCGCCACCTGTCACAAGGGAGATGACGCCCGGTATGCCAAGGCGCACTCGGGTATGACCCCTTCCGGGAAATCATGCCTTTCCTGCCATGATCCCCATGGAGCGCCTGAAAAAGGGCTCCTGTATCCGGTGCAACACGCCCCCTTCAAACAGGGAAGTTGCAAAGCCTGTCATCCTGGGAGGAACAATTGATGCGGCGCCTGTTTATTATTCTACTGATATTCGGCCTGTTCACCGGGCTTGCCTGCTCGGTTGCACTGGCCAGTGAGGTTTGCTACAAGTGCCATGACAAGAAAAACTTCACCGGTAAATTCACCCATGGCCCTGTGTCCCAAGGCAAGTGTGGAGATTGCCATAATCCGCATGTGGCAAAATATCCCGGATTGTTACAGGGAGAGGGGGCGGCGCTCTGTTACTCCTGCCATAAGCGGGCCAAAACCGAATTTGCCAAAGGGGTGGTGCACCAACCTGTGCGAGATGGAAAATGTCTTGGTTGCCATGCGCCCCATGCTGCGGGGCATGATGGCTTGCTCAGGAAAAATCTGGCGGAAACATGTTTTGTCTGCCATCAGGAGATGGCAAAACCGCAGGCTGTCAGCCACAAACCCTTTGCCCAGGGGCAGTGTACCGTCTGCCACCAGCCCCATCAGGCAAAAAACGACCAGCTTCTCAAGATGGAAGCCGATGCCTTGTGCCTGTCCTGTCATCAGCAGGCGCAAGGCAGTGCCGGGCATCGCGGCTTTCCGCGCAAACTCAGCGGCTGTCTTTCCTGTCATAACCCTCATGGCAGCTCCCGAAAGGGCCTTGTCCGGCAGCATTTGCATCAGCCTTTTGCCGAAAAGAAATGCGATTCCTGTCATGGGGCTCAGCACAATACCGGGAGCGAAGCCTGTTTACGGTGCCACGCAGGCATGAAAACCACCATGATGGCCCCGCATAATCATATGTTCGCCGGAACGGAAAACGGTTGTATCCTGTGCCACAGCCCCCATGCCGGAGACGACAAAAAAATGCTGAAGACCTCGGGCAACAAGGTGTGCCAGCCCTGTCACCAGGATACTTTCTCCCGTTATGCGCAAAGCCAGCATCGGCACCCGCCTGTCAGTTCTTGCAGTGACTGTCATGAGGTCCATGGCTCCGACCGGCTGGCCATGCTGCGGGATGACGGCAACCAGGTCTGCTCGCGCTGCCATTTGACCCAAGGGAAGTTCAGCCATCCCGTGGGTGACAAGGTGATTGACCAGCGAACCGGGCAGATGATGACCTGTGTGACCTGCCATGATCCAATGGGTTCGCCGCATCGTTATCATCTTGTCTTGAGCGCGAAAAAAGAATTGTGCACGCAATGTCATCGCAGTTATTAACCCAACGCATGGGAGAGAGTATGCTCCGGAAAAACCCAAGGTGTCGTCTCGGTTGCCTGCTGTTCTTCGGGATGTTTTTTTCCGCCTCTTCTCTTGTGTGGGCGGCGGAAATGCAATCTCCCTGGAAATTCGTCTTTAGTCTTCAAGGGCAAGGCAAAGGCATGGCCCTGCCGGTTGCCTTGTATGTCGATCATGAGAAAGAGCGCTATTATGTGGTGGACAGCACCGGCAACAAGCTCGTCTCCTTTGGCGCGGACGGCAAGTACTTGCAGGAGTTCACCGCCGAAGGCAACCTGAAAAAGCCTTACGACATGGTGCGTTTGGCGGATGGCTCCCTGCTGGTCGTGGAAAAGGGCCGTAACAGTCTGACCAGGGTCGATCTGAAAAACAAGAAGACAGCGCATACTGTTGTAAAGCATCAGGGCCAGGAAGTGTTCGTGGATCGTCTGGAAATCGCCGGGGGCAAGGTGTACGTTCTCGATCGTTCATCCGGCCGGATTTTACAACTCGACGAGACATTGCAACCGGCAAAAAGCTATGCAATGCCCGCCGGCGCCGGTTGGCTTGCCGACTTCAAGGTGGCGGAAAAGAAGGTTTGGGTTCTGGATCAGAAGAAAAAACAGGTGTATTCTTACGACGAGAATGGACGCCCCAGCCCCGCGATACAATTGACCGGTGTAGATTTTCCGGTGTCTCTGGCGGTTGATCCGACCGGTCTTTTGTATGTCCTCGACCGGCATCGTGGCGCGATTGTCGCTTTCGGCCGTAACGGCGAGGTCAAGTACCAGTTTTTGACCAAAGGCCAGGGGCGGGACAATCTCTACTTCCCCCAGGAGATACGTTTTGATCACCTGGGGCGGCTGTGTGTGGTGGACGAGGGCAACAGCCGAGTCATGGTTTTTAAACGATAGGGGCTAGATCATGCGGCACCTGGCAGCGTGGGGGACATTTTTTATCGTGTTGGCGGCTTGTCCGGTCGGATCTCCGGCCAAGGTGAGCGGCCCGTGCGTGAATTGTCATACCATGCATAACAGCCAGGGCGGCAGCCCAATGGCCTTCAGGATGAGCGGCGGGAGCAAGGTTTACGGCGGCCAGGTGAATGAAGGCTTGCTCAACACCAATTGCATCGGCTGTCATCAGGGCGCCAATGTCAGTGGCTCGGTGCCTTTCGTTTTTGACACAAGTGTGCCCAATTATGGGCTTACCGGCACCGAAGCAGGCACAACCACCCTGGCCGGGGGGAATTTCCATTGGGTCGGCATGGGGGCGGAGAGAACCGGACATAATGTCTCCGGGATTACGCCGCTGGATTCGGTCCACGGGGTAACCCCGCCGGGAGGGGTCGCCATGGGCGGCCAAATCACCTGCGGCGGAATCTTGGGCTGCCATGGCAGCTCTTCGGCCGCGACCCCGACCCAGGCGATCATGGGTGGGCATCACGGCAAAGACATGACCGCCTGGCAGGACGGCACTTCCGTGGCAAAGAGCTATCGATTTCTTAATGGCGTCCAGGGATGGGAGGATCCGAATTTTGAGTTTCGGCCCACCCAGAATCAACACAACAAGTATTACGGGGTGGATCGCAGCTCGGAGACCAATCTGGCAGCCGGCTCCATCAGCAGTCACTGCGCCCGCTGTCATGGGAATTTTCACAACGGCAACGGCAAGATGGCGGCGGGTTCCTTTGGCGCCGGGGTCTGGCTCAGGCATCCCATTGATTTTGACATGAGCCGGGCGGCGTCATCCTCGGAATATGCAACCTACAACAATGGAACCGGCACGGCCAACCCCTACAGTGTCATTTCTCCGGTTGCAACCGCCAGCACCACTGCCGGGGTGAACACCTCCGTCTATTCTTCCAGTGATGATGCCATCGTCATGTGTCTCTCCTGTCATCGGGCCCATGGCACCCCGTATGACGCAATAATGCGCTGGAATTACAAGAAATGGCCGCAAGCGGATGGCTATAACGGGTGCGCGGTATGTCATACAAGCAAAAACTAACACGCAAGGCTGCTTTTGGGGCTGGATTGTTCTGCCTCTTCCTGCCTGCCGCGGCCCTGGCCGGGGCTTATCTGCTCTCTGCCCACGGTTCCGGCACGGTCGGGGTGGAACGCGCGGTGATGGCCAGCGCCGGATACGGCCGGGGCAACTGCGCCCATTGCCATGAAATGCATGCCAGCCTCGCTGGCGATGAACCTGCGCCGGCAGGCGGAGCGGCAAGCCCCTATGCCCTTTTTGCCGGGAGCCTTGATCCGGCGGTAAAACCGTATACAGAGTCGAGCAATTTTTGTTTTTATTGTCACAACAGCACGGGTTCGGCCCAGCAGGTAACAAACCGGGATTACAGCGCGACCTTCGGGGGCGGAGGTCTGGCGAGCGGCCCCCAATCCATCATGGCGGCCTTCAACCAGGCCTCCTACCATAATCTCGGCGACATCAAAACCTTTGTCAACAATTCCAGCGCATACCTCTGGTTCAGCGACTCCAGCAATCCCTGCGACGGCTGCCATAACCCGCATCTGGCCAAGCGGAACTGGGTTTCCATCCCGGCAAACTCCGCCATTTCAAAGCCCTCCAGCCATTTCAGCCTCTGGGGCGAGGCCTCCCCCCAGTTGATGTCCTCCTATAGCTACGAAGCTCCCTATCTCACTTGGCAGAGCACATACGTCAGCGCCTACCGGGAGCCGGATGGGGGCAGCACCACGGACGGCTCCAAGACCCCGGACTATGTGGGGTTTTGCACCGATTGTCATTCCAGCACCAATACCATCTGGAGCACCACCCTGAATCGTAATCTCAGGGTAATCAACTGGGCGGTCGGCGGGGAAAAGCATGGAGGCCTTGCCCGGGACAATAGTCCTGCTAATTTCAGGCAACCATACCTCACCGCGGCCGGATCCAAAGGTAATTTTGTCTTTTCCTGCCTGGACTGTCATGAGCCCCACGGCTCATCGAACATCATGCTTCTGCGGCGGAGGGTAAACGGGGCCGAACTCTCCGGGGCAATCGGCAACGTCAATGCCTTGGGCCCGCTGTGCAGCCGTTGCCATACCGGGGGCATGGAATCGATTCATCACACCGTTGCAAATGCGCCCTATCCAAATCCGGTTCAGTGCGCAGGCTGCCATGGGGGACAACCGTCCTCCAACCCGGTCCCCTGCGGGAACTGTCATTTTCATGGCTCTAATGACAGTTGGTTGTTAACCAAGGGGAGAACACCGACATATCGAAAAACATTTTAGACGTAGTAACGGAAGGCCCATTGCTTTTTGCCTCTTCCGCTGCGGCGCCCATGCCGTTTTTGGTATTGTACAGGATGCGGTCACAACGACTTCACAGCAAGGTAGAGAGCCATGGCATCATTCGGGTCGGACAACAAAAACGATACTGATTCAAAGCCCTGTCGGCAGAGAGGGCGCAACGGTTTCATCCTTCTGCTTCTGGCCCTGCTGCTCAGCGCCTGCGCTGGCGCCGGGGTGAAGCCTCCGGCGCCTCCCCTTGCACCGGTCAGGGCGGCTGCAGCCAATGAGGCCCTGCTTTCCGTTTTTTTGCATCTTGCCAGGCCTGCTTCCGCCGGACTCTGGATGGAGGTGGATTCCGTGGCCCTGGTGGGCGAAAATACGATTATTCCCCTGGACATGCAAGCAACGCCGTTTGATGCCGGAGAAATTATGGGCGGACAGCGTTTTGTCGCTCGAGGGCCAGTTGCGCCCGGCCGTTACAGGGCCTTGCGTTTGACCATCAATAAGGCCGCCGTGGTGCGGCAGAGCGAGAAGCTGTTCCTCGCAGTGCCGGAACCGGTGGTGGAGTTGCCCCTGCCCGCCGATTTTCGTTTGGAAGCAGGGATGAGCCGGTCTCTTTTCCTGGCCTGGGATGAGGAGGCATCCGTGCGAAACAGGGCATTTTTTGTCCCCAGTCTGGCGGTACTGCCGGAACAATTTCCCCTGCTTGCCGATCTGGCCTATGTGAGTTGTCCGGACATCGATACGGTCTATCTGGTTCGAACCGATAATAACCGGGTCTGCGGTTCCCTGGCCATACGCGGCACGCCCACATACATGGCATATGACGCGGATAAAAAGCGGTTGTATGTGTTGGCCGCTAAGGATGCAGCCATCTGTGTGGTGGAAGCGGCCACCAGCAGAATTATCGACCGGATCAAGATCCCCATGAGCGTCAATCCGTCCTATCTCGTGACGAATAATGGAAAATGGGGATACGTCCTTGATGAAGACGGGGATTCCCTGTTCAAAATCGATCTGCTGCAAGGCACCCTGGACAGGCGTGTCCGTCTGGGAGACAAGCCGCGTTTTATGCTCTGGGTGCCCGATCGTGAGCAACTGGCTATCTCGTCAGGCCTGTCACAGACGGTTTATCTGCTTGATCCGGAAACCCTGGCCACCAGGAGTACTGTATTGACGGGCAATGGGCCGGACGGATTGCTGGTCACGGACAATTATCTTTATGTGGCCGAAAGCGCGTCGAACACCGTGGGTATTTATGATGTGCGCAGCGGGCAGCTCAGTAAAAGGCTCAATGTCGGGTTCAAGCCTCGACGTCTGGTTCAGAATGACAACCGGATATATATAAGCAACTCTCTGGATAATACAATCTCCCTGCTCGCCATCCGGCAGCAGACAGTGGTCCGGGATATTCGAGTGGGGGGGGGGCCTTTGGAGATGGCGGTTTCCGCCAGGCATAAATGGGTGTATGTCGCGGAACAGGCCACGGGGAGGCTTGCTGTTGTCGATCAGACGGCAGGCCGGGTTGTTCAGCATGTCGAACTTGGCACTAAACCTCAGCATCTCCTCGTTGTGCAGTAAGCCCGCGATGGGTATTTCAAGAATGGAAAAACGGAAAAGATGAAGAACGTTTTGCATAACCGCGTGAGACCTTTCGCTCTCGTACTTATGGTGGGAGTGTTGTGCGCGGTCTTTTTTTTGGCTGGGTATGGCGGTGGGATTGCCGGTGGGGTGATTGGCCCTGAACAGTGCTGCGCGTGCCACCGGGAGGTTTGCGAGGATACGGCGAGCAAGCGTTATGTGCATGCCCCGGTCCGGGAAAAACAATGTGCATTGTGCCACATTGCCACAATCGGGGCGGATCGGATAACTGTTGCCAAAAAAGAGGAGAGCAAGGTCCTCTGGCTGCCAGGAAGTTATCCTCGGCAGGAGATGGAATACTGGTTCTCCGTTCCGCCGGCCTTGGCGGGCAAGAAGATCATTCTCCAGGCGGATGGAGAGGGCAAGAAACCGTTGCGGCTGGAAGTGCGGCTGCCGAACTTCCTGGAGGCCGAGCAGTTGGCCGCTGTTTCCAAACCGCCGGAAATTACGGAACTCAATGTGGAGGAGGTAAAGCAGGGTGTTTTTCTGACCGCCCGGATTACCTGGAAAACCGACAGGGTTGCGGACTCGGCGGTGTTGTATGGTGAAAACGAGGCGACGCGCAAAAATATCGTTGATCCCTGGTTGTCAAAGGATCATGAAGTGCTGCTCACGGATTTGCAGCCGCGCAAAACGTACACTTTCTCTGTTGCTTCACGGGATATTTTCGGCAATCAAAAGGTTTCGCCTCTCAAAACGCTTTCAACCCACGCATTTTTCAGCAAGCCGAGCATCGAAAAAGCAAAAACGACTGAAAAGGTAACGATCTCCGGAAAATATTTCAAGGTGGACAACCGTCTTTTTGCCAGATTTGTCGCCAATCAACCAACCAGTATGCGGGTCGGAACCCTTGACGGCCCGATGCATGTTTCGAGTAAAGACTCCGGCCTTCAGAACGACAAGCTTCCTCCGGAACATCTGCCTTTGGTTGATCCACGCTTTCTCAATACCGGTGTCTGTTTGACCTGTCATCCGCAAACAAAGGGAGCGTTGTCGCATCCTGTGGATGTGCAACCCAAGCGGGGAATGATCATTGACAGCCGTGAGTATAAAATTCTTGGTGATGGCCGGCTCACCTGCATGTCCTGCCATGTGGCCCACGCCTCGGACAATGAAGCCCGGGTGGTAAAAAGCGATAAAAAGAAATTATGCCTTGGCTGTCATAAGAATTTAGGGGGCGGGCTCTAAAATGAAGTGCAACCCCTCAAGCCTTGGGGCAGGGTGTTGGCATGGGAAAACTACAGTCAGTTGAGCGTCGACGAGCGCAACGCCATTCAACGGGGATTGAATAAGGGGCAGTCACAGGGTGCGATTGCCCGGGAGCTTGGCTGTCCGGCCTCGGCGGTATCGCGGGAGATTTGCCGAAATCGGGTTAGCGCCAGCTACGATGCGCCAATGGTCGGCGTGGCCGCGAGAAAGCGACACCGGCGCGGGCCGGTCAAACTCAGGCGGGGT
>Ga0180014_1000172_pt1 | contig 18593 bp, 11 predicted proteins | sample KR13_S1_MetaG_FD_116507 | JGI IMG/M metagenome (GOLD analysis project Ga0180014, IMG submission 116507) | Groundwater microbial communities from the Olkiluoto Island deep subsurface site, Finland - KR13_S1_MetaG | ecosystem: Environmental > Aquatic > Deep subsurface > Groundwater | place... | reverse complement strand
GTGGTGGAATCGATAATCCACAACAACGGCCGGATCGTGGCGGTCAATCAGGTAAAAATGACCCTGGAAGATATATTTTTCAACGAAATGGGGCCGTCTCGCCCCGCCACGACGGGGCCGCACCGCCCCGCAACGACGGGGGACAGCCGATGAAAATGAAAATCAAAGCCATTGCCGTCAACACTTTCAAGGAATCGGCGCGCAACAAGATGTTTTACCTGCTGGTTTTTTTCGGCATCCTCTTCGCCCTCAGTTCCAAACTGATCAGTTTCCTGACCCTGGGCGACGCCATCAAGGTGCTGAAAGATACCGGCCTGGCGGCCATCAACTTCTTTTGCGTATTGATCGCCATCTTCACCGGCATCAACCTGGTCTACAAGGAGATCGAAAAAAAGACCGTGTTCAACATCCTGAGCAAGCCGGTATCGCGGGACCAATTCATCATCGGCAAGTTCCTGGGCCTGGCCCTGACCATGCTCACGGCCCTGGCGGCCATGGCCGGAATTTTTTTCCTGTTCGTCGCTTTAAGCGGCGGCGGTTTTGACCTCAAGATCATCCTCTACTTCTTTATGCTTTTCCTGGAACTTCTGGTCATCGTGGCCATTTCACTGCTATTTTCATCTTTCACCACCCCCATCCTATCCTTCATCTTCACGGTTTCGCTCTACTTGATCGGCCATATCATGTGGACGTTCAATGAATTCAAATTGATCCTGCGCGTCCCCTTTTGGAAATATTTTACTCAAGCTCTTTACTACCTGCTGCCCAACCTGGACAAGTTCAACATCAAGAACGAAGTGGTGATGAACACGGCGCTCAACCCCTGGACCATCTTTTTTTCCGTTCTCTACGCCCTGGCTTATATCCTGGCCCTGCTGGCCGTCACCATCCTAATCTTCCGCAAAAGGGATTTCCAATGATGCCGGGCCGGCTGCTGGTGGCCGTTTTTCTAGCCGGATTGTTGCTGGCGGCCGGAGTGCAGAACCGTTACGACACCACGGTCGATTACTTCGCCAACCGCGACACCTTTGTCTCACTGCCCTCAGGCAAGACGATGAAGACCCTTTCCTTCGGCTACAGCAACCTGGCCGCCGACCTGCTGTTCATTTGGTCCATCCAGTTCTATTCCACCACCTACCTGACCAACCGTTTCGATTTTTTGGAAAGGGTGTACGACACCATCACCGATATCACCCCGCAGTACAAGGAACCCTATATCATCGGGTCGCTGATCATGGTTTACGAAGCCAGGGATATTCCCATGGCCCTGCGCCTGCTGGACAAGGGTTCGCGCCACAATCCCGAAGAATGGTTTTTTGACCATGACGCCGGTTACTATTGCTATAAATTCTTGAAGGATTTCGCCAAGGCCGAATTTTACTACAACCGGGCCGCGGCCAAACCCGAAGCCCCTGCTTTTATCAAGCGCTTGAACGCCCACATGGTTTACCTGCGCGACGACCACAAAGTGGCTTACCAGATGTGGTTGGAAATTTACAACAATGCCCGCGACACCCTGGAAAAAGACGTGGCGTTCAACCATCTTTATCAGATCAAGGCCGAAAACGATCTCGCTTTGCTCAAAGAGAGGATCGGGATATTCCGGCGCCAATTCCGGCGCTGGCCAGCGACTTTGAGCGAATTGCTGAGCTCAAGGTTGTTGGCAGCTCTACCCGGAGATTTCGCCGGAAACGAATATATATACAACCCTGAACAGGGCACAGTCTCGGCCGCAAGGGTATTCAAATGGAAACGGCCCTGACCGTCATTTTCGGTTTGATCATCGGCAGCTTTTTGAACGTGTTAATCCACCGCCTACCCATGGGAGAGAACGTGGTTTCCCCCCCATCCCATTGTCCGCGCTGCCATGCCGACATTCCATTTTATCTCAACATCCCGCTGCTGAGTTATATTTTTTTATTGGGCAAATGCCGCTCCTGCCGCGGCAAAATATCACCGCAATACCCGTTGGTCGAGGGGTTTTGCGCTTTCAGCTTCTGGCTGACCGTCCACAGCTACGGACTTTCACTGCAGGCCGCGGCCAGCGCCGTATTCATCTGCTTGCTGATCGCCCTGGCGGCCATTGACATCAGGCACATGATCCTTCCCGATGAGCTCACTTTGAGCGGCGCCGCCCTTTTTTTCATTTATTCATTTTTCAATCCCGAGATCAACCAGTTGGAGGCCGTGCTCAGCGGCCTGGGCGGGGCGCTTTTTTTCGCCGGCCTTTATTATTTTTACTTGAAAATCAGAAAGATCGAGGGTTTGGGTTTCGGCGACGTTAAAATGGCACTTTTCATGGGTCTTTTCCTCGGCCTGCACCGGCTAGCTGTTGCGATATTCCTGGCATCGCTCTTCGGCCTGCTGGTGGGGATCTTCATCATTGTATCCAAGAAAAAAAATCTCAAGCTTGCCCTGCCCTTCGGCCCGTTTCTGAGTCTGGGCAGTTTCGTTTCCCTGTTCTGGGGCGACGCCATCATGGCCTGGATCGGCTCGTTCTGGCGCCTGCCATGAAAAGAAGTTTTCTGATACTGGCCCTTGTCATCCAGATCCTGGCCCTTTTCGTCTTCGAGAACATGCGCACCCTTTTCAAGAGCCTGGAAAAAAATGAGATCGCCTCTATCATCACCCAAAGCGACCTGCAGGCCGAACTTTATGTCCAAAAGACACTGTTGCGCCTGCCCCATCCGGGCCGGGAAAAGTATTTCGACCAGATCCTGTCCCTGCCTCGCGCCGAGAACAGTAAGCAGGTAACCCTCGCCGGCAAGGAAAAGCTGCTGCAGATAAAAAAGCCCCTGGGCGACGGTTCGGGGCTGCTTTTTAAAAGGACCATCCGCTCGCCCCAGCTCGATCAGTTCGCAGCGCTGAAAAAGGTACTTTCCGGTCTGATCTTCTTCCTGGGAATTTTCATCAGCGCATCCGGTATCTACCTCGTGGTGCTGCTGCGCAAAAAAGGTCCGGAGAAAAGTTTGGGTGCCGGCTCCCCATTCCAGGATTACCTGGTCGAAATGAAAAGCACGCAGCTGGAACTGCAGAACCTGGTCGCTGAACAGAACCGCTCCACCTCCCAGAAAGAGGAATTGAACAAGAGCATCATCAATACCGTCCACCTTGGCGTGATCTTCATCTCCGCCGGCGCCAAGATCGAGATATTCAACCCCGCAGCCCAGAAATTATTCAACCGTAGTTTTGCCAGCGCCAAGAACAATTCCCTGGCCACGGTTCTGCAGGAGCATCCCGGACTCACCGCCTTCATCCAAGCCGCTGAAAAGAAAATTTCCGCCGAGATCGAAAGCGGCGCCTTTATCTTTTACGTCGACGTGGTACCGGTCTCCGACAGCGGCCGCCTGGTGCTGGTCCGCGACGTCAGCGCCGAAAGAAAAAAGGAAAAGATCCAGCGTCAGAATGCCAACCTGATGATGCTCGGCGAAATGGCCGCGGCACTGGCCCACGAGATACGCAATTCATTGGGGGTCATCCTGGGCTACAGCAAAGCCATGCGCACCGAGCCGGAAAAATCACGCAAGATCGCTCGCGAGATCAATTTCTTAAGCGAAATGATGGAAAGTTTCCTGCAGTTCGCCCGGCCGGTGGAAAAGATAATTCGCAAGAAAACCGATGTCGGCAAATTGATCACCACGGCCGCAGCCGCACAGGAAATGGCCGTCGACCTGCCGGGAAGCACCCTGCATCTGAAAAGCGATCCGCTGCTGCTCAATGTCATTTTTTCCAACCTGGTCCTCAACGCTAAACAGGCCGGGGCCAAGAGCTTGAAAGTGGAATTCTTAGACGCTGCGACTCCCGCGCTGACATTGGCCGACGACGGACCGGGCATTGCCGCCGCCTTTGCTGAAAAGATCTGGCTGCCGTTCTTCAGCAGCCGCGACAAGGGCACCGGCATGGGCCTGGCCACGGTCAAGAAATTGGTGAGCGCTTTGAACGGGGACATTCAATTAGTTGATGATGGCAAACCAGGAGCTAAGTTTCGCATAGTTTTTTATGCGTGACACGTGACGCTCAATACGTATTGAAAAGGAAAATTCCAAAATCCAAGCACCAAATCACAAATAAGCTCCAAGCACCAATGACCAAATGACCCAAACGAAAAGAAGAGACTTGTAAGGGCTTTCGTTTTGGACATTGGAATTTGGAACTTGGAATCTATTTGGAATTTGGAATTTGTTATTTGGAATTTTAGTCTTAATTAATACGCATTACGCATCACGTAGAATTGCCTCAGCTATGGCCAGATCCTGCGGGTACGTGACCTTGATATTGGCTGGGTCACCCATAACTGTGACCACGGGCGCGAGATCGTAACGCCTGACCAGCGAACAGTCGTCGCTGGCATCTGTCACACCGCCAGCGCGCGCTTTCTCGTGGGCTTGGCGGATGATCTCCAGCTTGAACCCTTGCGGGGTCTGCACCCGGCGAAGTTTGGCGCGATCGAGAATAGCCGTGACCACTCCCGCATCGTCGACGCGGATGGTCGTGTCACTGACCGGAAGAACGGGCATAACCGCCCGGGAGTGCGCCAGCGCCTCCAGTACCCGGCTGATGACTGCCGGCACCACCAGCGCCCTGGCGGCGTCATGGATAAGGATGTTCTCGCTTGTATTCGGGGCGGCACTGACCCCGATCGACGATGATTTCTGGCGGGTTTTGCCGCCGGGGAGGATATTTATCACCTTGGTGAAGCGGCCAGCAGCTACCGTTTTCTCAGCCAGGGACATTTGGGCGGCCGGGCAGACCATGATGATGCCATCCAGGCCCGGATGGCCCTGGAAGGTCCCCAGGCAAATTTCCAGCAGCGAGCGGCCGCCGATCAGGCGGAATTGCTTGGGCAAAGGGCCTTGGAGGCGCGTTCCAGCTCCGCCAGCCAGGATTATGGCTATAGTGCTCATAGAGCCATTATAATTCAAAGGGAGGAGAGAGGGAAGAGTAAGGGAAGAAAAAGGGAAGAGAGAGTAAGAAAAAGAAACAGCAATAATCATTAATTCCTTTCATTTCATCTTCCTGCTTTCTCTTTTCTTCCCTCTGCCTTTCCCTCATTCTTCCCTTTGGTTTTCCCTTTCTCTGCTCTATGCTTTTTCCGACCTTTGCGATATAATAGGCGCTGGCAAACCCAACATGAAAAAGTACAGATTCCTTTTTACCGGCGGCGGCACCGGCGGTCACGTCTATCCCAATCTCGCCATCTTTGAAGCCCTGAAAGAAAAGTATCCCGATGGCGAATTCCTTTATATTGGCACCAAAAAAGGTAGTGAAGCCGCCATCATCCGCGCCCTGCCCCAGCCCATGGAGTTTGTCCATGTACCATCCAGGGGGTTGCCGCAAAACCTCAGGAGTGCAAAAACATTTTTTGCCCTGGCCGCCATTTTTTTTGGCGCGCTAAAGAGTTTTTTCATTCTGCGCAAATTCAAGCCCGATATCATCATCGGCAGCGGCGGCTACGTGGCCGCCCCGGTGTTGCTGGCCGCCGCCCTGCTCAAAATAAAAGTTTTCATCCACGAACAGAACGCGGTCCCCGGCCGGCTCAACCTTTTTGTCGCCCGCTTCGCCACCAGAATCGGCATCGCTTTTCCTTCGACCGCGTCTTTTTTTGAAAGTTCAAAGGTAATTGAGACTGGTTATCCGCTGCGCCGGTCGATCCGCCGTAGCGGCGAAGAAAACAACCGAGAAAAATTCAATATCCCCCCCAGCAGCCGCGTTCTGTTCATTTTCAGCGGCAGCATGGGGGCGCGCACCATCAACCGCGCGGCCGCGGCGATCATTCCGCGACTTTTGTCCCTGCCCAACCTGTTTGTCATCATGTCTACCGGTAAAGCCTATGGCAAGGATTACAAAGCCTACGACGACACGGTGAAGATCCTGGAGCAGAAGGGGTATCCACCCGAGATCGAAGGCCGGCTGCTGCTCAGGGAGTACTTCGACCACATCGCCGAGATCTATGCCATGTCCGACCTGGTGGTCTCACGGGCCGGGGCCGGTGCCATCCAGGAAATCACGGTTATGGGCTTGCCGGCCGTCCTTGTCCCCAAGATCGACCTGCCGGCCGATCACCAGATCCTGAACGCCCGCGAGATCGAAAAAATAGGCGGGGCCCGGGTCCTTTATGAAGAGAGCGGTGGCGGCCGGAAAAAAAACGAGATCTTTCTCGCGCCCGATGCTTTTTACAATGCCATCGAGGCGATCATAGGCGCTCCTGACCAACTGGGGGCAATGCGCAAAAACCTGCTTGCAGTGAATAGGCCGGACAGCACCGCGATCATCCTGAATGCCGTTGAAGGCATTATCGCCAAAAACCACGGCCAGGAAAGGGAGATCCGCGTTTTTTATCTGCAGGCCGTGGAAGAGGAAAAAAACCTTGAACTGCCATTCGCCCACACCAGCGTGGGCAACACTTTCCTGAGCGATGTCATTCTGGAAAACATCGGCACCAGCGTACGCTTCGAGATCAGTTTTCTGAACGATGAAGAGCAGTCGGTCTTTATCCGGCGCCGGCAAGGGCGCGTGCAGCTGAATGATCGCGAGATCACCGGCTTGACATCACTGAAGCCCGACGACCGCATCGGCGTCGAAGGCCGTACTTATATTTTTAAAAGCTACCTTGAAAAAACCAGGGCAAACAACCATGATGACATGGCCGGCACCGGCAAGAAAGGATCCGCTGCCGCCGCCATGGCATCCCTCCTGCTCGGTTTCGGCCGTGAGATCGCCGCCGCTGCCCTGTTCGGGGCCGGCAAAGCCATGGATGTCTTCTCCATCGCCCGGACCGTTGTAGGTTTCCTGTCCCGCCTGCTGGGCAGCAGTGCCATGAAAAAGGCATTCATGCCGATCTTTTCACGCTTGTTCCAGCGCGGCCCCCGCAAAAAAGCCTGGGAAGCGGCATCGCCCCTGGTCACTTGCACATTGCTGCTTTCCCTGCTGTTCACCGCGGCCGGCATACTTTTTGCTCCAGCCATCATCGGTTTTTTGTTCCCCGGTCTCGCCGCCCACGGCCTGAGCATGGACGCCGGACATATGACCCGCATCCTTTTTCCCGGATTGTTCCTGGGCACGCTGGCAGCCGTCCTGGCCGGATATTTGCGGCTTTTTAGTAAATCCGCCAGCGTGGGGCTCGCGGCCCAGTTGTATGCCGCCGGCACCATTCTCGGCATTTTCCTGTTCCAGTCGGGCAGCGGTTCATTTTCCCTGGCCTACGGCGTCCTGTTCGGTTATTTTCTGCAAACCCTTTTCCTGCTGCCTTTGCTGCTAAAAACCATCAGCCGGCCGGCGCTGGAGTTCTCCTTCCATCCCTCCCTTAAAATCAACAGCAGCCTCGGACGCAAGTACGCCACCCGGCTTGCCCCGGTCGGCTTGGGCGGGGTTCTGACCCGCAGCCCGGCGTTGGTTGACAAGTTCGTGGCTTCATCCCTGCGCGTCGGCTCGCTGTCCTACCTCTATTTTGCCATGGAGATCTTCCGTCTGCCTTTTGTTTTGATCGCCAAAACCATCAACCGCGCCATCTTAAGGGATTTTTCAGAATCCACCGCCCTGCTGGACAAAGACAAGACAAAAAAGTTCTTCATCGACGGTATCCGCATCAACTTGTTCCTGCTGGCCCCCGCCTCCATCCTGATGGTCACACTGGCCAAGCCCATCGTGTCACTGCTTTTGGAAAGGTTCAACTTCAGCGCCCAGGCGGTGTCCAATACGGCCCTGGCCCTGCAATTCTATGCCATCGGCCTGATCGGCTGGGGCATTCACAACCTGACCACGCGATTCTTTGCCGCGCGCCTGGAAAACCGGACCTCGATGTTCCTCGACTTTTTCCTGCTGGCTTTCCATGTGCCGCTGGTCATCCTGCTGGCGCGCACGCCTTTGCAATTTGCCGGCATTGCCCTGGCCACCTCCATTTCCTACCTCACTTTCGCCCTGGTTCGCGTCGCGGTCGTCAGGCACAAACTGAGGCGAGACGGAGTTACAGTCGCTTACGGGGAGATCCTCTCAGCCGCCGGCAAAACCCTGAGCGCCTGCCTGCTGATGGTCATGGCCATCATCGAGGCCAAATTCGTCTTCAAGCGCATCCAGTTCAACTCGCCCACCATCGAAAATATCATTTTCTGCGTGTCGTTGACCTTCATGGGCACGGCCATTTACTTTCTTTCGTCGCTGATCTTCAAAAACACCGGTATTCTGATCTTCAAAAAAAGAGGCGGCAGCAGCCGCCCGGGCGTTCCCATTTCCCTGCTTTCGCCTTTCCGGTTCATGGAAACCGTGAGCGCCAATCCCGAATTCTACAAGACGGAATTCCGCTACAAGATCAACCTGTACCTCTCCAACCCCAATTGGGAGATTAAAAATATCGGCATCAAGCTGATCGGCCTTTTCAAGGAAAAGAGCAAGAGCGCCTTCCTGGTCAACATGCTGACCGCAGGCCAGGGTAACGGCTTCATGCGCCGCAACGCCCTGATCGCCCTAAAGGCGATCAACCACTGGAACGCGGAAACAAAAGAACTGCTGCTGCGCCTGCTCAAAGACGGCTATTTCGAAGTACGCGCGGCGGCCCTGGATTACCTGGGACACCATATCAGCGAAAGCGAATACGGCGAATTGCAGAAGACCTTCCAGCGCCGGCTTGACCACGGCAGCGTTGATGAAAAGATCGCCTGTTTGCGGCTTATGGCCCGCAAGGGGGATTTAAGCGACCTGCCGGGGCTGCAGCGCCTATACCTGCACAGCAACTCACTGATCCGCGAAGAGGTCCTGGAACTGCTATATTCTTTCTATCGCCGCAACCTGCTTAATGGCGCGGAGATCAAGGATCTGGTGCAACAGGTGTTGATCACCTCCGACCATTTGACACCCGAATTCAGGATCAAGTCCATTATCAACCGTATTTACAAGGAGATCGATCAGCCATGATCATTTGGATCAGCGAATTCTTTGCCAACCTGCCGGGCCAGAGGTTGATGACCTATATCACCTTCCGGGCCCTGATGGCCGTGCTCACCTCTTTTGTTATCGGCATTTTGCTGGGGCGCCGCGTGATCCACGCCATCTACCAGCTGAACTTCCGCGACCGGGCCAGGGAGTTCGGCGACATGTCGTCCCGCAACAAGGACGGCACCCCTACCATGGGTGGGTTGATCATCTTCTTTTCGCTGCTGATATCGGTGCTGCTCTGGGGCAGTTGGAAAAAGCCGAACGATTTTTTTCTGGGCACGATCATTTTCACTGCTTTCTGGTTCACAGCTCTGGGTTTTTTCGACGATTACCTGAAAAATATTCGCGGTGCAAGCGACCTGGGCATGAACCGCGGCCTGAAGCTTTTTCTGCAGGCCCTATTCGGTCTGATCCTCGGCCTGCTGCTGCTGGCTTCGGACGCCTCTCCTTTCGCTCCCGAGATCGCCGGCAAGTTGTTCGTCCCTTTTCTTAAAAATCCGCTGCTCGACCTGGGTATTTTTTATTATCCCTTCATCATCCTGGTCATCATCGCCATCGCCAATTCCATTAATTTCGCCGACGGGCTGGACGGCCTGGCCACGGTCCCGGCCGGGATGCTGCTGGCAGTCTACGCTGTTTTCGCCTACATCATCGGCAACTCGAAGGCGGCGAAATACCTGTGGTTCCCTTTCATCAACGGTGCGGGCGAACTGGTGGTGGTACTGGCCGCCCTGATCGGCGCCCTGGCCGCTTTTCTCTGGTTTAACGCCTACCCGGCCGAAATATTCATGGGCGACACCGGCTCGCTGCTGATCGGCGGCGTCATCGCCACTTCGGCGGTGCTGCTCAAACACGAGCTGCTTTTCCTGATCGCCGGCGGCGTCTTTGTCATCGAATTTCTCTCTGTTTTCATACAGGACTATATCGGCATCAAACTGATCAAGCGTCGCATCTTTTACCGCGCCCCCATCCACCACACCTATCAGTTCCTGGGCATCGCCGAACCCAAGATCGTCATCCGCTTCTGGATCCTGGCGGTGATCTTCACCCTGGTCAGCCTGATGAGCATCAAACTGCGCTGACGACTCAAATCAATTATAATCTGCATACTTCACAGTGCTTAACTTCTTATTATGACAAATATCAAGTGCCGAGTTGGAATAAATTCAGTTAAAAATGCTCTAACTCATCTTGCCAAACCATCCGCGCCGCTCCATCCACTTTGCCAGTTCCAACACAGGCGAAACGGTGAAAGCCAGTGCAATAACAATAGCCCAATCAACCAGCGGCAGGCTAAAGGTGCCAAACGGCTCGTGCAGAAAAGGTACATAAATGATCAGGGCTAACAATACCAGTTCCCACAAAATCGCCATATTCAGCCACTTATTGGCGAACGGGCGGTTTAGCACCGAATGGCGGTCAGAGCGGAAGTTATAGGCTTTGAAGAACTGAATCAGTACCAGCGAGACGAAGGTCATGGTAATGGCCTCTTCGTGGCTGCGGCCAGAATTCCACGCCCAAACGAAAAGACTCAGATTGACCGCCATTGACCATACCCCCCCCACCACCATCAAGATAACAACTGGCCGAGTGAAGATGCCTGAGCGCGCATTGCGGGGTTTGCGGCTCATTAGGTCGGGTTCGGGTGGGTCTAAGGCTAAAGCCAGAGCAGGCAAGCCGTCAGTAGCGAGATTGACGTACAGGATTTGCACCGCGGTCAAAGGCAATGGCAGGCCCAACAGGGTAGCCCCGGCCATCAGTCCGATCTCGCCGATGTTGGACGAGAGCAGGTACATCAAATATTTTTTGATGTTGCCGAAGACGCCCCGGCCTTCTTTGACCGCCGCAACAATGGAAGCAAAGTTGTCGTCGGTGAGCGTCATGTCGGCGGCCTCTTTGGTCACGTCCGTGCCGGTGATGCCCATGGCTATGCCGATGTCGGCCTTCTTGAGCGCTGGGGCGTCGTTCACCCCGTCCCCCGTCATGGCCACAATGTGGCCGTACTTTTGCAAGGCGGTGACCACGCGCAGTTTGTGCGCCGGGGAGACGCGGGCATAGACCTCGATGTTTTCTACTTCACGCTCAAACTCGTCCTCGCTCATCGCCTCCAGCTCCGCTCCGGTGATTACGCGGCCCGACTTGAGCAAACCCAATTCTCGGGCGACGGCTTGCGCGGTGAGGGGATGATCACCCGTAATCATTATCGCCTTGATTCCCGCCTGCTCGCATGTCTGAATCGCGGCCTTGGCCTCAGGGCGCGGCGGGTCAATCATTCCCACCAAGCCAAGGAATGTCATTTCATGTTCGGCGTTTTCAATAGTCGCACTTGATTTGGAGGCCACGGCCAGCACCCGCAACGCCTCGCTTGCCATCTGGCGGGCTGTTCCCAAAATCACCTCGCGCCTGGCGGCGTCGAGAACCGCTTCGCCCTCTGCTGCCAACTGCCGGGCACAGGAGTCAAGGATGATTTCCGGCGCACCTTTGGAATAGGCTACGACGCCTTCCGGCCCGGTGTGGAGCGTGGTCATACGTTTGGTTTCAGAAGTGAACGGGATTTCGTTAAGGCGCGGGAATTGCGTGTCGAGGTCGACTTTGTGCAGCCCGGCTTTGGCGGCGGCTACCACCAATGCGCCCTCCGTCGGGTCGCCTTTAACATGCCAGCGGCCATCCGACTCGCTATGGACGATGTGTGCGTCGGAGGCCAGCGTCGCGCCACGCAACAACAGTTTTAACGCGGTGGCGGGTTCTATAACCGCTGCAGCATGTGAAAACTGGCCGTGCGGTTCATAACCGGTCCCGGACACATCCAGCACATGCCCGGCCACGAAGATTTTGCGGATTGTCATCTCATCTTTGGTCAGCGTGCCGGTCTTGTCGGAGCAAATTATTGAAGTACTGCCAAGCGTTTCGACCGCCGGGAGGCGGCGCATCAGCGCATTGCGCTTGACCATCCTCTGCACGCCGAGGGCGAGAGAGATGGTGACTACAGCGGGCAGGGCCTCCGGCACAACCGCTACCGCCAAGGCAATGCCGAAAATCAACATCTCAATAAAGGGTTGCCCGCGGAACAGGCCGAGAGCGACGATGATCGTCACGATCACGAAAGCGGCCCGCGCCAACATGTGACCGACCTTATCCAGGTTTTCCTGTAACGGGGTTTTCCCGGTTTCTACCGTCTGCAGCATTTGGGCAATCTTGCCGAACTCGGTGTTCATGCCGATGGCGACGACCACCGAGCGGCCCCGGCCATAGGTGGCCACGGTACCCGCATAGGCCAGATTTTTGCGGTCGCCCAATGCCAATCCGTCATTGCCGAGAGGAGCGGCGTGCTTTTCCACCGGAACCGACTCGCCGGTGAGAGCGGCCTCTTCAATCTGCAAATTGATGGCTTCCAGCAACCGGACATCTGCAGGGATTTTGTCACCGGCGCGCAAGAGAATAACATCCCCGGGTACAAGGTCGCGCGCCGGGATTTCAACTTCCTCTCCATCGCGAATGGCGGTTGCCGTCGGCGCGGCCATTTGGCGCAAAGCCTCGATGGCGCGTTCGGCGCGGTATTCCTGCACAAAACCCAACAGCACGGCAAACAATACAATGACGGCAATGGCGATGGCTTCAACGCCATGCCCCAAGAAGGCAGAGAGCGCCGTGGCGATGAGAAGAATAACAATAAGCACATTCTTGAATTGCTCGAAGAGCAACATCCACGGCGAAATACGGTAGGCGGCTTGCAGTTCGTTCGGGCCATGCTCGGCCAGGCGTTGAACCGCCTCAGCCGCAGTCAATCCAGCGGGCCTGGATTTTAGGCGAGCGAATACTGTTTCGCTGGCTAAGGTGTGCCAGAAGGGAGTTGTATCTTTGGGCGCTGTTGTCATGGATTGCATGTTTTATCTCCAGAAGTAGTTTTGACGGACAGGCCTTCTCGGCACCGAGGATAGTGTTTCATGGCAACATCCTTGCATTATTATGAGCGGCAGTAATAGTGTAACCGCAAATGGCGCAATTGTGAGGACGCCCGAACATTCTCTTTTATATTTATTCTATTCATATTACAAGTATAGGATTGAGTTTTGTTTGTCAAGATAAAATCCGGCTCAAATCATTGAAAATGGCATTATTATGCGAAATTATAAAGCATGTTCTCTCATCCTTGCTGAGTCAGGCCTTGATCTCTGCCCTAGCGGAGGAGATGACGAAATGGTACTTGCGGCATAGAGACATGAGATAGACCTCGGTTTACGGTAGACGGTGTACGGTTCACGGTAAAAAGAAATCGATAGTAGGAAATATTATCCAAATCACAAATTACAAATAAATTCCAAGTTCCAAATTCCAATGTCCTAAACAAAGAAGTAAATGGGTAGAAGGGTTAATGAGTTGAAGGGTTAAGAAAACCGCAATCGTTTGCTGTCATTGCCGTTGCCCCATCAACATTTGATTGCTCTCTTTGTTTTGGTCATTTGCTTATTGGAATTTTGTGCTTGTTTAGGATTTGCTGTTTGGAATTTGCTGCTTTTTCCCCTACCGTACACCGTCAACCGTACACCGTACACCAAGCAACTTGATTTATGACCAATTCTGCGCTACAATTATCTCTTATGAAAAATCCATTCAAACGCAAACCCAAAGTGAAAAAAGAGCGCACGGTCTCGGTCGGACGCGAGTATTTCGAGCTCATCGTCGAGACCCTGATATACGTCTTTTTCGTCAACACCTTCCTGCTGCAGTCGTTCGTCATCCCCACCGCCTCCATGGAGAAGACACTGCTCATCGGCGACCACCTTTTGGTCAACAAGGTGGCTTATTCCAATTCGATCAGCCCGGTCGGCAGCCTGCTGCTGCCCCAGGTCAAGATCCAGCGCAGCATGGTAGTCACCTTCAAGGCGCCGCCCGACATGGAAAAAGAATACGTCAAGCGCGTGATCGGCATGCCCGGCGACCGGCTGCGCATCAGCGACAAAAAGATCTTCATCAACGGCCTGGCGCTGGAGGAAGAGTACACGGTTTTCAAGAGCGATGACTATGGCGCCGAATTCCCGCCGCGCAACCATTACGACTGGTATTTCCAGTTCCCCATCGACCTGCGCCAGACGCAGAAAAATCCGGACGGCAGCGTGGATTACATCGTGCCGCCAGGCTATTATTTCTGCATGGGCGACAACCGCGACAATTCCTTCGATTCGCGCTTCTGGGGCCCGGTGCCGGCAAATTATATCGTGGGCAAACCCTGGCGCATATACTGGTCTTACGAATCCAATTCCGACGAATACCTGACCCCGGGGTTCATTTACAAGATCAAGGACCTGGCCCTGACCGTAATGCGCTTTTTTACCCGCACCAGGTGGGACAGGACAGTCAAGGCGATCAAGTAGCCCCAAGATTACCGTTATGTGTAATTCGTAATGCGTGAACGAACTTACTGAACTCCGTGATGCGTAATGTGAAAGAGAAAGAATCTTTCTTTGTATTTCTAACTATTGCCGTATCTCATCACGCATGACGCATCACGCATCACGACCTGATTTCATGTTCAAGGGCAAATGGCTGGTGCGCTATGAGCCCGATGAATTCGCTTACCCCGAGATCCTGACCTTGCTCACTCGCTTGCAAACCCGGCTGGAAAAACAGGGACTGGATCATAAATTCCTGAATGTCAATTTCAGCCGCAACAATCGCCGCAGCCGTTTTTTCCTGGTCAGTGACCATCTCTTCATCAAGCACAACGGCGGCGACGGGCTGCTGGCGGAGACCGATCCCGGAGCTTTTCCCGTGCGGACCAACCTTGAGCCCCTGGGCAAGCCCATCGTCTCAATCGACTTGCTTTTCCCGCGTTTGCCAAGCGACCCGCGCTGGAAAACCATGGGTTTGCCCGCGGCCCAGCTCTTCCTGGCCGCCTCCCTGCAGGCGCACGGCTTCCAGGTCGCGCCATTGGTCCTGGACCTGCCGGCCTCAGCGCCCGCCGCTAAAACGGGCGCAGCCGACATGCTGGGTTTTACCCTGTTCGAGGACCTGCTTGTGACCATGCGCGACCATTTGGCCAAGCTGCAGCCGCATTATCAAGGCATTCTGGCCGCGGGCGGGCCGCTGCTCACCCTGTCACCCCTGGCCGCCGTGTATCACCTGCCGCAGATCAACCTGGCGGTACGCGGCGAAGCCGAACTCGCCCTGCCGGAGATCCTTAAGGCCCTGAACCAGGGCGACATTGAGGCTCTGTTCCGCCAGTCGGGTGTGTTCTGGCGACAGCCCGGATTGCTTGTCTTCTCGTCTTTCGACCGCATCAACCGCCCGGAAACATTCAAACACCTGCAAATGGACCTCGGCTTTTTAAAGCCCGCGCACCTGGCCCGGGGACTGGAGATCAACTTTTCGCGCGGCTGCGGCCGCGGCTGCGTGTTTTGCTGCCGCGTTCAGGGCAGGAAGCTCCGCAAACTGCCCCTGGAAAAAGCCGAAGAGCTTTTAATTAAATATAAAGAAAAGATCGCGGAATTTTCGCTCCCGGGCGATGCACTGGGCGCCATGAACATCAATGACGACGATATCCTGCAGGACCCGGCTTACGCAGCCGCGGTTTTCATGCTGGTCAAAAAATACGGCATGCGCATCCACGGCATCCAGACCTCGCCGGCGGCGCTGTTGCAAAGTGACGGAACTACAAACACCGGGGTCCTGGATCTCGCTGCCGACCCTGAACTTTACATTGACGGCCGGCCGCTGCTTTGGCTGGGAACCGATGTATTCCTGCCGCAAAGGGCGCGGCGCCTGGGCAAGCGCCTGCCCGCCCCGGAAGCGTTTGCCGTCCTGCTGGCCGAACTCGAAAAACGCGGCCTGCGCCATTTTCATTACTGGATCAGCAGTGACGGCGCCAGCAACTGGGAGGAATTCGTAGAGGAACTGGCCCTGATCACCGGTTTTTACCGGGATTTTGCCAATTTCAACCTGTTGGCCCACGCGCCGTTCATCGTCCCCTACCCGGCCAGCCGCCTGTTCCGCGAACTAACCAAAGGCGGCCGCGTTGTAGCGTCCATGAAACTCAGGACAGAATGGCGCACTCCCGACCCGCTGTTCGATTTTATTCTGCCCGAGCGCCTTGAAACCGCTTGGCCGAACCTAAATCGCCTTTTGCACAACGAGAAAGCTGGCGGAGAAGCGGGTTTCTTCGACTTTTTAAGGGAAAAAGATTTCACGGCTGCCGCGCAGCTGGCTTATCATTTCTTAAAACAAGAGCAGTTGCAAAGCGAGAAGAACGATACCGGCTTGAGCAGGGCTCAGGAGAGTCTGGAAAAGGTTATTGGGGCACTATTGTAATTACATTATGAGTGATGAGTGATGAGTAATGAGTGATGAGAAGTTGCAATCAGTCGAAATAATATGAAGATTCTTTTCTTTCTTATCACTCATCACTAATGCTCGATGAGTTCGTTCACTCATCACTGAGGTCTTCGAACTAGCTGACTTGGGTAGCTTTAAATCCCTTCCCTAAAACCGCATAGGTGTCGTTGATGATGACGAAGGCGTTTTCGTCCACCGACTTGATGAACTCGCGCAGTTCGGTCAGCTGCTTGCGGTGGATGACGGTGATGACGGTCTCGCCTTCACGGCTGAGATAGAGCGAGCGCGACTTGAGCGCCGTGCCGCTGCGGTCCAGCGTGGTGAGGATGAAGTCCTGGATCTCCTGGGTTTTGGTCGAAGTGATGATCACCAGCTTGGTGTAGTTCCAACCTTCGAGGATCATATCGATGACCTTGGTGGAGATGAACAAAACAATGTAGCCATAGAGCGGCGCCTCCAGGTTCCTGTAGGCCAGGCCCGAAGCCGAGATGATGAAAAAATCAATTAGCATGATGCCGATACCGATCGAAACACCGGTGTATTTGTTGAGGATCTGGCCAATGATATCGGAGCCGCCGGTCGAAGCGCGGCCGCGGAAGACCAGCCCCAGCCCGATGCCGAGCATGATGCCACCGTAGATGGCCGCCAGCACAGCGTTGTCCGTGGCCGATTTCAGCTTGAGCACTTCGTAGAAAAAATCGATCAGCAGCGAGGAGATCACCATGCCCAGCAGGCTGCGCAGGCCATAACGGCGCCCCATAAGTTTGATGCCGAAGATAAAAACCGGGATGTTCAAGACCATGATCAGCGTGCCGACCGGCAGGCGGGTGAAATAGTTGATCATGATGGCCAAGCCCGACACACCGCCCGGGACGAAGTGGTGCGGGATCAGGAATAGGGCGTAGCCAAGGGCCATGATTGCGGAACCCATTATTACGAGTGCCAAATTCGCTAGATTTTGTTTTAGGTTTTTTTTTACTATTTTCAAAAGAACCTCAAATTAGTGATTCGTGATTGGTGATTAGTGATTGGAAAGAGAAAGAGAATTCGGAATATTTCTTGCAAGTGCTTCTTCTCCTCACTAATCACTATTTACTAATCACCAATCACTGTTTACTAATCACTAATCACTGTTTACTAATCACTTAGTTAAAAACTGTAACCTGCACTCTCACTTTGCGCTCAATCCCGGTAAACGGTGGCGCAATGATGATCTTTTCCGGCAAACCGTCGACGTAGCTCTCAAAGGCGATCTTGCCATCTACATAAATTTGTACCAACTGCTTGGGCTTGAGTTGCGCGAGCAGGACCGGATCCAGAACTATCTCGATCTCCGCGGCGTTGAACAGGAAAACATCATGGCTGCTGTTCGCTTTGGCCACGGTTAAAAAGCGGCTGTTCTCGACGGCCTCCAGTTTGGCGTCCAGGACCGTATCCGCAGCGCCTTCGACACCCAGGATATTGCGGATGCGCAAAACGCGGAACAAAACATCGGAATTGTCGGGCTGGTTTTCGTACAGCTCTTTGGCCACGCTTTCGGCCGCGGTCATCAGCTTGGTGCTGTAATAGGAGTCGATCAGCAGCAGCAGGATGGCGGTGTAATCGGCCGATTGCTCTTTCTTGACAAAGGATATGGTTTGGCGCAAGGCCTCGATCTCGGCGATGATGTCGCCGTAGCTGCCCTTTTTGTAGGTGATCAGGGTTTTCAAATAAAGCGAGTTGAAATCGTTGCCTTTGAAAAAGTTTTTTTCCTCGAGCAGAGTTTTTAGGTCATCGAGATCGTTCAATCCGGAATGATCGGCGATATAAGCTTGTATATACTCCCTGAGCTGCGGCGCTGATTTGGGATCGGCTTGGGCCTTGGCATCGCTCAGCAAGCCGGATATGACCGCCAACAGGAGCGCACGTTGAAGTTTAGCGAGTTTTTCCGGGGCGAAGCCGCTTTCGGGCTGCAGGCGGTAATAACCTTTCAAGCGGCGCAGTTGGTTCAGTAACGACCGGGCATCATCCAGGCCGATCTGCCCCTGCAAGCCCAATTCGTTGAAGCGGCGCTCCAAAGTGTCCAGGGTATGGACCTCGTGCAGGGTCAGGAGTTCGCGGCGCTGCTCCATGGGGATGGCGGCGGCCACCAGCAGGTCGGCGGCCGGACCAAAGAATTGGGGCTGGCGCAGCAGCAGTTCCATGAGCAAGGGCGCGTCCTGAACGTAGAGCGCCCACATCTCCATCAGAGGGCTGAATTCGGACCAAGAGAGCGCCGGCATGGCGGCTAAGAGCAGCCCGGCGGCAAAGGTTCTATCTTCGTCTTCCAGCAGCGGCCAGACGGAGAAAAAGACCCT
>Ga0180014_1000171_pt1 | contig 18628 bp, 18 predicted proteins | sample KR13_S1_MetaG_FD_116507 | JGI IMG/M metagenome (GOLD analysis project Ga0180014, IMG submission 116507) | Groundwater microbial communities from the Olkiluoto Island deep subsurface site, Finland - KR13_S1_MetaG | ecosystem: Environmental > Aquatic > Deep subsurface > Groundwater | place... | reverse complement strand
TCGATATAGGAACGGAGTTTCTGCTCCAGGATTTCCGGAAGCCGGGCCTGGAGAAAACGATCCCGCAGTAGAGCATCATCCCGGCACTCGACGGCAAAGACTTCCAAGTCGTTGCCGGCCATGAACTCGTCAGTGGTAATCACCAGCGTGTGCGGAAACCGAACCTCGAATCCGCCCAGCCGATTGCCGGGAAACTGCCGGGTCAACAGTTGGGACATGAACGCCAGGCCCCGGGCCTTCCCGCCCAGACTGCCGCGGCCCGTCATCAGGAACAGGTAGTCCGGCTCAAAATCGTCGGGACGGAAGTCCGCCACAATCCCCCGGTGTTTCTCGCGGCGCACCGTCTTAATGGCCATGCCGAAAAAGTCCCGCATCTCTTCGATCGACTTGAAATCCGGCAACTGCAGGGGACGCAGCAACTCGGCCAGGCTGGTTTCCCCCTGGGCCAACAACCAGTGCGAAAACTGGTTCCGCCGACTGTGATATTCGATGGATTCTTCCGGCACCGAACGCAAGGCGTCTTCAAATTCCCGCAGGCTCCGGGCACGCCGGATTTCCCGCCCCTCCCGGTCACGAAACACAAAATCACCGAAACCCAGTCCTGCCACGCAGAAATCTTCCAAGCCGCGGACAAACCTTGGCGATTTCTTATCCACGAACTCGATGCCCAGTGACCGGGCAACCTCCGGGGCCGACTCGTCCGCCGACATCAGCAGGATCGGCAGACCGGGAACGGTTTCCTTCAGCCGTCGTAAAAAGTCACGGCCAACCTGGCGGTCCTTGCGCTCCTCGACGGCAATGCGCAAGTCTGAAATCACGCCATGCAGGAACGGCTGATAGCGGTTGACCAGGCGTTCGGCCTCGGCGAAGGACTGAGCCAGGAGTATTTTCGGCCGGGTACGCGTACGGAGCTGGCGCTCATTTTCATCAACGCCGTAGGGGACCCGCGAAAAAGCCTGCTTCATGATAATGGCATAGAGGTAGGGCAGGAAAAACGAGTATTGCTTGATCGAGTCCTCAATTACCAGGATCACGCCGATGCGGACATTCGGGATATCCTGATCAATATTGAGGGCATCCTCGACCAGCTTGATGATCGAGAGCAGAACCTTGGCGCTGCCCTGCCAGGAAAACACATAGTCCACGCCCTGGTAGGCATTGGCATGCTGGACGCCCAGGACACCGCCGATCGCAAAGATCAGCATGACCACCGGCAACCCGGGATGCTCGGCTTTCACCGCCTGGCCGAACTCCGGAATCGTCATATCCGCCAGGTTCGAGGACACGAGCACCAGATCGTATTTATCGCGGCGCAGCGCTTCCAGCGCTTCCCGCGCGGATGTCACCGTGGCAAGTTGCGGCACATTCTGCAAGTGCAGAAGCGAAAAGGCCCCGTAAATATCCTCCGTCAGACTGCCATCCCACTCGAGGCTGAAAGCCTCATACCGGCTCGATACCATCAGAATGGTCTTGATCCGGCGCGCCATGAGCGCGTGGAACCGGCGGACCGACGGCTGACTAGCCTGCTTAAGCTTCTCCTGTAATTCCTGAAGATTCATTGGCCATTTTTCCTTGAATCCAACTCGACAACATGCTATCACTTTTTTTTAGTAACACAGCAACAAAAGGAGAAAATCATGGGAACGGTTTTGGAGAACGCCATCAGCTTGGTCCAGAAAACCGCTGATTTGCTGACCCTGGGCAAACGATATCCGGGCATGCAGATCATCGAACGGATGACGATTCCTGACAAGGTGATCATGTTCCGTGCCACCGTCCAGCTGGATACAGGCTCGCTTAAAGTCTTTAATTGCTACCGCATCCAGCACAGCGACGTGCTGGGTCCTTATAAGGGCGGCATCCGGTTTCATCCTGAAGTGGACCTGGACGAAGTCAAGGCCCTGGCCCTGTGGATGACCCTGAAAACCGCCCTGGTGGATATTCCCTACGGCGGCGCCAAGGGCGGGATCACGGTGGACCCCAAGACGCTGACGCCCACGGAATTGGAACGGCTGGTCCGCAAGTACACCTTCCGGCTTGTCAACGATATCGGTCCCAACATCGATATTCCCGCTCCTGATATGGGCACCAGCGCCCGCGAGATGGCGTGGATCTTCGACGAGTATCGCAAGCACCGCGACTCCGCCTACGGTGTGGTCACCGGCAAGCCGATTGCCCTGGGCGGTTCGCTGGGACGAAAAGAAGCCACCGGCCGCGGTGTGGTCTGCACCATGCTGGAAGCGGCCAAGGAACTCGGCCTGGAAAATTACACCGTCGGTATCCAGGGCTTCGGCAATGTCGGCTCGCATGCCGCCCTCGACTGCCATGCCCGCGGCATCAAGGTCACGGGCGTCAGCGACATTACGGGCAGCGTCCAGAACCCGGACGGACTGGACATTCCGGCGATGATCAAACATCGCGATCAGACCGGCGGCATCGAAGGATTCCCTGGCGGAAAACCACTGGCCGACTTTACCTCCGCTCCCTGCGATGTCCTGCTTCCCTGCGCCAAGGAAAACATGATCACGGCGGACAACGCCGCCGGCATCAAGGCCAAGCTAATTGTCGAGGGCGCCAACGGCCCCACGACGCCGGAAGCGGACCAGATCCTGGAATCCAAGAATGTGCTGGTGGTGCCCGACATCCTGGCCAACGCCGGAGGCGTGATCGTTTCCTATTTCGAGTGGGTCCAGAACCGCGAGGGATTCTACTGGGAAGAAGAAGATGTGAACAATCGTCTCTTCACCCGCCTGCGCAAGGCCTACGCGTGCGTCAGGGATACCGCAACTCGAAAGAAGGTATCCCTCCGGCAGGGCGCTTACTGCCTGGCCCTGGAAAAAATCGTCCGAGCCATGGTCGATCGCGGCGTGCAATAGGAAATTGGGAATGTGAGGGGTTCAGGGTTCGGGAGAGAGCGGGAAGATATCGAAACTTTCAATCATAAATCAAAAATCTGAAATACGATACGGGCCTGCCCTCCCGGATTTCCTGAACCCCGAACCCTGATACCTTTGGTTCCATTAAATGCCTGATTTCGATCCACCGATTTTGATTCCACCTGATCAGGCCGAATGCCTGGGAACCTTGCAGCCGGCCTGCCAGGCCGATCCCCTGTCCGAGTCGGATATCCGGAAAGCATTGGAACAGCCCCTCTGGCCCCAAGCCACGGGACCTTCCATGTTTTCTCTTATCCAGCCGGGCGAATCCGCCTGCCTGGTTGTCTCCGATCATACCCGCAAAACAGCGGTGGACCGCATCCTGTCCGTCCTGCTCCGCGGCTGGATGGACAATCAATGCCGGCTGGAGAACCTGTTTATCCTGATAGCCTCAGGTATTCACCGCCACCCTACCCCGGACGAAATCCGGTCAATCCTGGGCGCGGAAAACGCCAAAGTGTTTGAAGATCGGATTTTTTTTCATGACCCCGATGACGACCGCAACCTGGTCACGGTCGGCACGACCCGGCGGGGCCATGACGTGCGCGTCAGCCGGCGCGCCGTGGAAGCCGACCGGTTGATCCTGCTGGGCGCGGCCACTTACCATTATCATGCCGGATTCGGCGGTGGACGGAAATCCATCGTGCCGGGCCTGGCCGCACGCTCCACCATTGCCTATAACCATAGCCTGACTCTCGATCCCGAATATAACCGGATCCATCCGGGGGTCGAAATCGGCAAACTGGACGGCAACCCCGTGGCCGAGGAAATGCTGGAAGGCGCCCGCCTGTGCCAGCCCGACGGCATCATTAACACCGTCCTCTCATCCGACGGCACACTCGTTGGTGTGTTCGCCGGCGACTTGATCATGGCCCACCGGGCGGCCTGCCGGCTGGTCGAGAATATCAACCGCGTTGATTTGGACCGGTCCGCCGATTTCGTTATCGCATCAGCCGGTCTGGCGTCAACTTGGATTCAATGTCACAAGGCCCTCTTTAATGCTACCCGCGCAGTAAAATCGGAAGGCCGCGTAATTCTCGTGGCGCCGTGTCCGGAAGGATTGGGCAATGAACGGTTCCGCTATTGGGTAACACGTCCGGCGGTGGAAGATATTTACGCGGGATTACGGAAGAGCCCGGAAGTATTGGGCCAGACCGCGCTCTCGACCCGAATGCGGGGATCGAGAACCATCCTTGTAACCCATTTGAGCAAAGGGGATCGGGCCGATCTCGGAATTCCCACGGCCCCGGATGTTGCATCCGCCGTTTGTATGGTTCTGGAAGATTTTCACAAGGCCGGAATCCGCCGGCCAACCTATTACCTCATGCCGAAAGCGCTATCCCTGGTTCCGTTTCCTGGCCGATAACGACCAAGCTCACCGGTGGCAATGGAGCACAGCGGAATTGCCGTCCGAGTGCAGCGATTTATTATGCCTCATTTGTATTTTCTCGGGAACCACTCTTTCCCCGCCAACCATAAAAAGATATCGATTTCTCTCAGCGAGAATTTCTCCAGCTTGTAAAAACCTTGAAAGCCCTTGATGATTTCGATAAAGCGTCCGTAGTCTTTAAGATCGACTTTGTCAAAGCTATTGAAGCTGTCTACTGTTTTATAGTGCAACATCATCTTTTCAACAAATGAATCGAAGATCGGATAGTTGGTCGGTTTGTGATGGCTACAATACTTTGATGCGAACGAGTAGAAATTTTTCGTTTTCCCCTTTATTGATATTTTCGCTATGTCGTTCACCAAGGAATAATCATTTGCTTCGAGCTGCGCATCTATGTCTTTTTTGAGGATATGCTTTGCTACTGAATATGTATCGAAAATATTGGTGCTGTAAAAATCGTTAAGGGCACTGACTTTCAGCAGTACATGCTCAATTTTTTTGTTTTCGGGGCACAAGCTGTGAAAGAGAAGGCCCAACGAAGCCTCTTGGAGCCGGTAATTTTCTAATTGTTCCCACTTGCCAAGATACTCTGACAGCAGGCTTGGGCTTGGCGTCAATGGCTCTGGCATCGTAACCTTATGAGGCATAACGCCTATTTCCAGCCTCTCAAGATTTTAGATGTTTTTTTCCTCATCGGGGATGCTGACATCGTTGCCTTGTCCAGAGGCCAGAGTCAGTCTGATCGGCTTTTGTGTTTTATCGACGACTATTTGTCTATCAGTGCGAGACGCCATATAAATCTGACTCAAGAGGGCATGGTCAAGGTTCTTGTAATGCTTTTTCTCCACATTGCGGCGGTGAGACTCGGGGCCGTATAAATCAGGATAGTTGGCCTTGATGGTTTCACGGATCTGCTGAGGAGTCATGCCTTCTGGATGCGTCCGTAAGATTTGTCTAATGAGGTCAACAAAACTCAATTGATCCTCCTAATCCCAAAGTATAACGGGACAAGCTATGCCTCAAGAAAAGCGTCGACACCCCAACAATCCGTATGAAAAGATGAGGCATATCGGGCGAATGAAGGAGGGCTGATATGCCTCAGCAGATTCGACGAACCGGAGCGCCGGTGAATGCGGAGCCCCGGTGCCCCGGAAGGTACATTGCCGTACTGCGGGAGGCGTGGAAAGAATTAGGATCACATCTTCACCATTCACATTTGGCTCGCACACTGCGCATCGCCGGGAGTTTTCCCCATTGGCTGAACAATTTCCGATAGAATTTTTATCAGTCGGAGCTTCCCAATACTTCTGGCCGGCCAAATCATTGCCGATCTCCTCCATCAGCGGAAGATTCAGACGTTTGTGGCCAGCGTTTTGCTTGCCCAATCAAGGACCGTCTTGGCCTTGCGGACAGCATCTTGCCACTGATCCTCCGTTACGGGTTCATCAAATCCTGGATAACGCCCCTCAACTGAGTATTGGGCGAGGGTCACGGCGGCTCGGATGTCCTCGGGAACGCACAACCCTGCCTGTTCAACGCGATTCACGAGCTCGGCAAGATCGTGGATGTACGGGAAAGCACCCTGACGCTGAAGCAAGACGGCTTTCAAAGCCTTCTCCGCGCACTGTTGAGCATGGTAACAGAGGTCTTCGAGATAAGCGCCTTGAATTGGAGTTTGCGCAATGGCGAGGTCGCTGGAAGCGCGGTTAAGCCATTCCGCCGGATTATCGGGGGCACATCGCTCATGCGGCATAAATCACCCGTCCTTCCTTGAGTGCCGGCGCAATGACCATGCTGGGGCTCTCGCGGTAGCGTTCCACATCGTCTGGTGTAGCAACGACGACATCCACGGCCCGGCCGACGCCAATCAGGGTCTGATAAATCTTTCCGACCACTTCACGGCGACGAACACACTTCTTGATGACCAGGACATCAATATCGCCCTCACCATCGCCGTCGCCTCTGGCTGATGACCCAAAGAGGATGATCTTCTCAGGCTGGGCCACCTCTACTATCCGGCGCACGATTTCACGCAGGATATCGAGGAATTGGGGCTTATCGCTTGCTGTGTTTTGTTTCGTTCTCATGATTCTCAAGATTTCCTATTCGAGAAAAAATTTCACGCCGGCACCGTTTCAACATGCAGTTCTTCAATGGCAACGATTTCCATGGCGTACTGAACGCAGGCGCGGATATCTTCCACTGTCAGGTCCGGGTAATGGTCGCGGATGATATCTTCAAACGGTTTGCCCGCTTGTACGACTTCAAGAACGTCCTGCACCGGAATCCTTGTGCCGGAAACACAAGGTTTTCCAAAATGGATTGCCGAATTTACTGTTATTCGATTTCTCATAGTTACCTCCAATTTTCGATGGAATTTTTATCGGGATAATGTCTCTTTGTCTTCTCGTCGATCAAATTCAACAGGCGCGATGCAAAGCCGGAAAAATCAAGGTCGCTCACGCCTCTTTCTCCCAGTCTTCCCATTTCAACCCTTCGACACGGGCAAACTCACGGGAGTTATGTGTGACCAGCATAAGCCCACGCGCCATGGCAATGGCTGCGATCTGCACGTCGTACGGGCCGATAGGCGTGCCGGTTGCTGCCAACTGGCCCTCAATGCTGCGGATGTCTGGGCCGCGGTGTCATCGAAAGGAAAGGACTCGAAGCCGGACACGAACGTGGAGACCTTTTCAAAGGCAGTTTCCGGGCTGCGGCATCTGGCCGCACCGAAGTACAGTTCCGCCTTGACCACGGAACATAACGCGACATCGTCCGGGGACTGCGCGGCAAGTCTGATGGCAACGGGGCTTTTCTTGTTGTTCAGATACTCAATGCAGGCGTTCGTATCCAAGAGGTACTTCATCGCAGCTCCTCCCGATGCTCATAGGCCCCTTGCGGTTGGAGTTGGATCGGATCCGAAGCCATGCAACCCGCCGTGCGTTCAATAAACCCCTGTGGCCATGAACATTTTGCCGCGCTCCTCAACCTGTCCAGCGACTGCACCACCACCACAACTTCCACGGTTTGCTCATGCATGTCCGTTCGCAAATGCAGGTCAAGGCTCCCGTCTTTCCCTGTTCTGGATTTCAACGTCATTGTGTTCATGGTTCAGTCCTTTCGATAGAATTTTTATCAGGAAGTGAGCATACAACGGCAGTCGAAGCGGGACAAGCGCAAATCGAGCTTGTAACAATCCTGTGTTAGGGTAATATTCAAAAGCAGTTAGATTGCATGATCAGGAGGCGGTCGGACCCCGATCCAAATCGGGGTCCGACCGCCTCCAAGGAGTGAATTTTGAAGATTCTGCTCATATATCCCGAGTTCCCGGATACGTTCTGGAGTTTCAAGCACGCGTTGAAATTCATCCGCAAGAAAGCCGCGTTACCACCCTTGGGCCTGATGACCATCGCCACACTCCTGCCGGAGAATTGGTCCAAACGCCTGGTGGACTTGAATGTCGCCCCGTTGACCGACCAGGACCTGGCCTGGGCCGATATGGCATTTATCGGCGCCATGATTGTCCAGAGCCAGCAGGCTCGGACGATCATCAGCCGGTGCAAAAGCGCGGGACTGAAAGTCGTGGCGGGCGGCCCCCTCTTCACCAACGAGCACGACCATTTCGAAGAAGTCGATCATTTCATCCTGAATGAAGCCGAGTTGACCCTCCCGCCGTTCCTGGCGGACCTGGCCCACGGCGAGGCCCGGCGGGTTTATTTAACACCCGAATTTGCCGATCTGCGGCAGACACCGGTTCCGCTCTGGGCGCTCGCCAACCGGAAATCGTATGCCTCGATGAGCATCCAGTTTTCCCGCGGTTGTCCTTTCCAATGCGACTTCTGCAACATAACGGCGCTCCTGGGCCGAAAAGTCCGCACCAAGCAGGCCGCCCAGATCATCACCGAGATGGACAGCCTCTATGAACTGGGATGGCGCGGAAATATCTTTTTCGTGGACGACAACCTGATCGGCAACAAGCACAAGCTCAAGACCGAACTCCTGCCCGCGCTCATTGAATGGCGCCAACACCGGAAGGGCATCACGTTCAACACGGAAGCCTCCATCGACCTGGCCGACGATGAAGCGCTCGTCAAGCTGATGGTCAAGGCGGGATTCACGGAGGTGTTCATCGGGATCGAGACGCCGGATGACAACGGCCTGATTTCCTGCAGTAAACAACAGAACCATCACCGCAACCTGGTGGAGGACGTCAAGCGCATCCAGCGGGCCGGTCTCCAGGTGCAAGGCGGCTTCATCGTGGGCTTTGACACGGATCAGCCGTCCATCTTCCAGCGGCAGATCGACTTCATCCAGAAAAGCGGCATCGTAACGGCCATGGTGGGATTGCTCCAGGCACCCGTGGGCACCAAACTGTATGAACGGCTCAGCCGCGAGGGACGCATTCTCGGCCATTTGTCGGGGGATAATGCCGACGGCACAACCAATATCATCCCCGCCATGAGCCTCGACCGGCTGATGGAGGGCTATAAATCCATTCTCCGGAACATATACTCGCCGGAACACTACTATCAGCGGGTGCGAACTTTTTTGAAGGAATATCAGCCGCCAAAGGCTGTAACCCGGGTGCGCTTCAAAGATATGCTCCCCTTTTTCCGTTCCGTGTTTCACCTGGGCATTACCGGCCGGGAACGTTTCCATTACTGGAAACTGCTGTTCTGGACGTATTTTCACCGGCCCAAGCTAATGACGATGGCCGTGACCCTTGCCGTCTACGGCCGCCACTTCCAGATCATCTGTAAACGACAGGTGCGCTGAGTACTCGCAGGCGTAAAGCCAGCGCTACCAACATAATAAGACATGAAACAATAAATGTCTGCATGAAACACTACGCTAGCCGGCTACGTCTTCCAAAGCCGGCCAAGCAGATCCAGGGCCGTATCCACCATCTTGGCGACACCTTCCACGCTGGGCCGCGCACTGCGGGCAATGAGCGACTCGTACCCGCCGGCCCGCCACGCTTGTTCCGTTACCAGGTAGCCGAGGTAATCCGCGCCCAGTTCCACCGGGAAGGTCCAGGGGAATGGGCTTTCCGCCTTGATTTTCAGCCCCCACTCGATAAACAGTTCACCCGGCAGGCTCGCAAACCCGATCTCGCCAATGCGCCAGGCCTGGATCACCGTCCGGCTTTCCCTCACCCCGGCCTTTCGCATCAGCTCCAACTCCTTTCGAAAAACCGCCTGATCCGTTGGCAACCACTGGGAATCCTTGATCCGCTTTTCCTGATCGACGGTCAAATCCCGCCAGGGAACCACCACCTCCGCTTTTAACGCACCCAACTTTATCCCGCCTTTGCCGGGTTGGCGCTTATCCAAGTTCTGAATAATCACCGATGCCAATTCGTCGCCGACTTGGCAATACGAAGCCAGAGGATTGATATCGGCTTCCGCGCCCGGCATGAAAATCGGCACCACGCCGGCACCGAACCGCTCCCGGAGCCGGCCGGCCACCACCCCGGGATAATCGGCGCTGAAGCGAGGCCCAAAATTGGCGTTGGTATGCAGACTGAAATGCCAGAGAATGGCGATCGGCACTCCCTGCTCATCGTCAAAACACAAGATCCCCACTTCCGGATCAACCGGCGCGGCCGCCCCCAGGCATTGGATCTCCTCCTCGCCACGATGGAGAAGCCAGGTGTTGATTTCCCGCCCATCTTTAAACTTCAAGCGACGATTATGGATCATCTTTAAGCAATAGCCCCGTTTCCGGATCATTCGCGCCGGACGGCGGGACTTGTGCGCCGCCGCGACCGCCTGCGCAAACTTCTCGGGAAGGCCGTCCAACCATTCCTGGTTAATTTCCCCCCCGAATAACGGCATCGTATACGGGCCCGTGTGCGTGTGACTCGCCGCCCAAAGAATATTCGTGGGTGGAATGCCGGTACGGCTTGAGGTCAGCGCCACCGCTTCATCTCCAATCTCGCGGCCCAGAACGATCAGGTCTGCCAGCACATAGGCCAGTTTGACGCCGCCTGACTCCAGCACAACAGCCTTGAAAGTCAGGGGATCATCAACCCCGATTGACGTCCGGGGCTTAAGCGATCCGGCTAATGCGGTTCCCACGGGCGGCGTGATGTCCACTTCCGCCGCGCCGACTAGAAACTGATTTGACATGGTTTTCCCTTCTACCAATGCATCAGCGGCACATCCATCCATTTGCCACCCCGCATGGCCGATTCGTGGGCAACCAAGCCCGGAATGGTCATGTCCGCCGCCTTGACCGCATCAATCGGCGGCCGGGTGCCACTCTCCACCGCATTCAAGAAATCGCGAATCATATAATACTCCGAGGTGCCATGTCCGCCCTTCTTGGCCTCCTCCGGCGCATTGGGGTCAACGATCGGAGTCGGGATAGTTTGGAGATGATGCTTATCCATTTCCTTCTCGATAAACGTCAAACCTTCCTCGCTCAACCGGCCGTTTTCCAGGTGCCCCTTCGTGCCGAAGATGGAATACCAGACCAGGTGCGGCCGCGATACCACCTGGCTGCGTAAGATTTTGATCACTGACCCATTTTGCGTCTTGAACAGGCCGATTTCGAAATCGAGGAAACCGAGGTGCTTCTTGAACTTCGGCATCTTGTTGAACCCCGTGGTCAATCCGCAGGCTTTTACGATGCGATCCTTCATCAGCATCAGCAGGGGGCCCAGGGTGTGCGCGCAGTACCAGATCGGCGGACGTTCATGCCGCCAGTAGTACTTGCCGGTTTTGGCGTTGACAAGCAGGTTTATGATCTCGTGGAGGTACTCGCCCTCCGCGTAAAAGATTTTGCCCAGCTTGCCGGCCTCAACAAGCTTCTGCCATTCACGGATATAGTGAAAATAGCTGTAGTTCTCGGCCATCATGTAGGTCCGATGGCTCTTCTTGACCGCGTTCACGACCCGCCGGCAGTCTTTCACCGTATAGGCCATCGTCTGCTCACAGAGCACATGTTTTCCGGCCTCCAGCGCCTGGACCGTATGATCGGCATGACACTTGATCGGCGTGGCGATGATCACGGCATCCACGGGCGCATCAAGAAAACGATCGCAGGTGGTGTGAAGCGCACTGTCGGGCAGAGATAAGGCCTTGCCCGTCTCAGCCATAATTTTTTCGTTGAGATCACAGAGTGCCGTCACTTCCACCTTCGGATGCGCGGCAAACACCCCGACAATGCCTTGACCGCGACTGCAACCTGCGAGTCCCACACGTAGCTTTTTCATACCGCCTCTCCTCCTATCATGAATGAGATCCCTGTATTTCGACCGCTCGAGACGAATTGAACCTGGCCATACTGTATATCCATTCGCCATGATCCGGCTAGAGGAAAGCCTTGCGATTTAGGGTAAATATTTGCGGCGGGTACCACCGGCGGATGGAGACATTCAATTAGGCCGCCAAGGGTGGCAATCATTCCCTATGGGAGGCGCGCTGTCCCGATACCCGCCTTGCGGCGTGATCGGGACGCGCAGTAATTCCTGTTTAAAAATTACCATACCACGCATTCGATCAGCGCGACCGGAGAAGGCGGACCCGGTATTTTTCCGGCGAACACCCGAAATGCCGGCGAAAGGCTTTGCTGAAATAATTCGGATCCTCGAACCCCACCGCGTAGGCCGCTTCCGATACCCGCCGTTTGGGATCCGTCAGCAGTTCGACCACCCTTTTCATGCGCGCGTTGACCAGGTAAGACGACAACGTGAATCCACTTTCTTCACTGAAGAGATGCGAGAGATGACAGGCGCTAATGCCGAGATGCGCCGCAATATCCGGGAGGGTCACCGCCTGGCCGAGGTGGGCCTGGATATATTCCTTGGCGCCCACGATCAGCACCCGGCGCCGTTCCCGGGCCGCAGCCACGTCCCCGGCCGGCCGGGGAAAATCCAGTTCCCGGGAGGCCGACCACAGGAAGAGCAACAGACGATAGAGGCAGGCGCGGGTCATTTCCCACCACATCGGCCGCTGGCGCTTGAAACAGTCGTAGGTGTCGAACGCCAGTTCCCGCACCGTTTGCTTATCAACGGCGGGGAGCTTCGCCAGATTGCCATTGATCATACGCGGGAAAAGAGCTGGGGCATCCTTCCACTTAAACATCATGTGGAGCACTTCAAATTCCGTGCCCAAGGGAAATTCATCGCGATGCGGCATCCGCTCCGGGACCAGCAGCGTGTCACCCGATTTTCCCTGGAACACCTCGTTCTCCAGGTGCAGCCGGACAATGCCCTGGATGATATGCACCACTTCCCAGCAACCCCCCACGTGCTCACGTCGGGCGTGGATCGGATCCCAGACGGAAATGCCCATGGAATGGATCTCGGGGAGAGAACCGGAAAGATCAAGGTTATCCGGCGCGCGTTTCATGGTTGGTATGTATACGACGAATCAGGATGTTGACGGGATAAACAGGATAACCTGCCTTTGGCCGGATGATAGATTTTTCGTACCTGAATTTTGCCCCGTTTTCACGGGGCAGAGATTGGCCCAGAGGGTGAAATTGCATATTGCTGTGCAATTTTCAGGTCGTAACTATTAAGCCCATCCAATTTTGGAGTGCGGTAGCCAGCGCTACCGCTTTTCCACCGCGAAGCAATTGCTTCGCGGAAAGCAAATGGCGCACGGCGCGCCATAAAACGGGAGCGCCGGCTACCACACTCCATATAGTTTTTTTCGCAGCACAGGCTTAAATCTTGCCCACGGCCTGGGCGAAGCGCGCCTGCCGGGCCACCGGAGCCGGGACCGCCGCGGCGGCGCCGATCATTTTCTCCACATCCGCGATCCGGTCATCGGGCGCCGGGTGCGTCTTGGCGAAATCCCGTCCACCGGGCTTAAGATACTTCTTCATCTCCGTCAGCATCGAGACCAGGGCGCGGGGATCATAACCAGCGCGCTGGAGAGTCGTGACCGCCGCCTGGTCCGCCTGCCGCTCGAAACCGCGGGCATAGCCGCTATTCATCATAGTAGAGGTGATGTCGCCAATTGAGCCTTCAAAAGCTTCCGTCAATTGAGCCAGGTCCTCGCCGCCTAACGACTTGCCGCTCTCCACGGCCAGGATGGTCAGGGCGGAGGTGATCCGGCTTTTCTTGATCGCCTGCAGGCCGTGCTGTTTCTCCACGTGGCCGATCTCATGGGCCAGGACGGCCGCCACGGCGTCCTCGCTCTTACAGCATTTCAGCATGCCGCGGGAAATAAATACCAGGCCGCCCGGCGCCGAAAAGGCGTTAATCTCCTCGGTCTCCATGATGAGGAAATGATAGCCGCCAAATGTCTCCGGTTTGTCCGAAAACTGGGCCAGGGTCTGCCCCAGCACATTCAGGTAATGGTTTGCCTCCTCGTTGGCAAGCGGCTTGTACTGATTGATGACGACCGCGCCCACCGTCCGGCCAATGTAATACTCCTGCTCCGGCGTGATGGAGTCAAACGTCTTTCCCACGGCGGATCCGGCCTTCTTCACCGACTGAGCCTGCTGGGGCGTCAAGACACCGGCCCCCTGCCCCACGGCAGCGCCGACTTCCGAAATCGCATCCATGGTCTGGCAGGCCGGCAATATGACCAGCGCCAAAACCGCCGGCAACAGATTAATAATTTGACGGACGAGGGGCTTCATTGAGCACCCCCTTTCGGCACCACGCCACCGTCCTTGAGGAAGGTTTGTATTTCCAAAGACGGGATCTTGATTTTCTCCATCTTGTCCACCCAGGTGAAATCAATAGCTTTATGGGTCTTCTTGAACTGGGCTTCGATGTCGGAATTGAAACCCTTGCCGGCCAGCGCCAATTCGTCGCCTGAAGCGCCGACTTTGGCGTCATCCTTGCCCGCACTAAGCGCAATCTTCTGCGAGGTCAGGGCGGAAGTGTGCAGCCATCCGGCGGTTCCGCCCGGCAAACTGACCCGTGCCCAGGCGCCCTGTGATTCCTGCACCTCGACCCGGTCACCGTACGCCAGACTGCCGACCACCTTGCCGATAAACGAGGGCTTGTCCCTCATCTGTGCGTCCTTCACCTGGACGCTCATCATCTTGCCGGCGGCGGCCCAGGCGCTGACTACCGTCAACGCGGCAAGCCCGACCGTCCCCATCCAACGTTTGATTTGTCTCATGATTTTCGTCTCCTGGGTATTAAATGAATTAAACCCTAGCACGATTGCATCCCGCAAAAAAGCTAAAATAATTCCGGGAACCGACCGCCAATCCGGTCTTCCCCATCCCTGCCATTCATAAGATACAGTCTCTTTAATTCGAATAATGAAGCACGAAGCCCCGCAAAGCGGGGCAAGCCCTTGAAGGCCGCCCAGGGCAGCAACTGTTTCTTTCGGTAGGGCCGGCAGTCCCTTGCCGGCCGATCGGTCAAGCGTCCGGCGGTCAAGGGACCCGCCTTCGTCCAGAGACTACGGCGAGGCGCGCTGACCGCCCTACCTTTCGAAATTCCTATGCATCAATACGGAGGTGATATGACAATGCGCTTACCCTTGGCCATGCTTTGCCCGATCGTGTGGGGCGCAACTCCGGCGCCAAGCCAGTCCACCCACAATACGTAAAATTTTCTGAAGGCGGCGGAAAAATACGTTCAGGCCTACCTGCGCCAAGACTATGCAACCTGCATGACCATGATTTTACCGGCAAAGAAGGGTAGCAGATAAAGGCGGAACCGGAGAGGAAAAAGCAGTAGATGAAGGTTAACAATCGGGAAAGAACGAGGGGTCAATCCTTCCACCGTCGTTCCCGCCGCCAATACCACTACCGCCCGAGAGTTTCCCGATTTCCGGAGTGCCATAAAAAAAGCCCCTGCCGTATACCGACAAGGGCTTATCAAGCAAAGGGTGCACCCGAGAGGAGTTGAACCTCCACAGCCTTGCGGCCACTAGGACCTGAACCTAGCGTGTATGCCAATTTCACCACGGGTGCATTGCACAACTAATTTTGAAAACATAACAAATCATCTGTAACCGGTCAACTGGGAAGCAATTCTCAAATGACCAAGACCGCCGGCAGGCGGTCATAATGAGAATCGTTGCCTTAGTTTTCGGGCTTGCCAAAAAGACCGCCGGTGGCCTTTTTAACTTTGGTCACCGGCCCCGATTCCATGACCGAGCCGGACTCAGCGCCACTTTCCCGCGCCGGCTTCGTGACACTGCCGGTTACCGCAATGCGACCGTTCGGCATACGCAGCAATGCGACGTTCCCTTTTCCTCCCGGAATATTTTCCGTCACCAGCGGAACCCCGTAGGGTGTAAAAACAAGGTGAACATAGGCTGTGCCTGGCGTCTGAAACAGAATATGCACGTTCCCGGATTCATCCACCTGCAGATCCGGCATGCGGACGCGAACAATGCGCCCCAGGTTGAACATCCCGTATATTCTTTTGGCCGTTTCGTCCTCAATGCGCAAATAGAGGTTTTCCTCCGACGTATCCTTCTGCATATATTCCAGCACATACGTCCGGGAGACCCTGGGATCATCGGGAACACCGGCCATCAGTCGCTTCAATTCAAAACCGCGGGCAACCTCAAGATACGCCGGGACCGACGCATAGGTCATTCCCCCATAATCCACCACCGCCCGCACTTTGTAGAGCCCGATCGACTGGATCGCGTACAGGCGGGGAATATTGAATTTCAGAACGCGCGCTTCTCCCGGCGTCAGTTCCACCCCTGACAACAGGGGAGTCGCGCTCAGCGGATTGACCAGCTTGCCCTCGCCCATCTCTATGTCGAACCGGACGCGCGCACACCCCGATTTTGGATCGAACAGCACAACTTGCCCGCTGTGATTCCTGAACGTCACCGTGGCAATGACCGATTCATACAGAAGCGCTTTCGATGACGGAACCTGCAGTTCGACGGCCAGCTGAGCTGAAGCCGGAAAAGGCCAACACCCCAGCAATACGCCTAGAAAAGCAGCCCGGAGAATGTTTCCCGGCAATCCCGTCCATCTTGTTAGCCCCAGCATATTCACTTTACATTGCTCCCTCTGTTTACTAATGTAACAGCATCCATTATTCAACTCAACCCGGATCATCATCTTTTTACCGGCCAGCTTGGAGCTAAAGTTGGTATAAAAAGATCAAAAGGATGCCGCAAGTGATGGCAAAGACTGACAATAAGTCGTGGCTACAAGCCATCTTTACCCAATCGCCGGACGGTATCGTCGTTCAAACGCTCGACGGAACCATTCTGGCCGCCAATGACATGTTCATCAAAATGTTCAGCGCCAAGAAAGAACAAGTCGTCGGGAAAAACATTCAGGATCTCATCCCCGCCGACCAACGCAACCGGTGGCAGCATGACATCAACAAGCTTATCCATGCTGAATGGACACTGGCGGAAGGCATCAGTCTCCAATCCAACGGACGCCGAATGCCCATCCAGATCAACCTCGTTGCCCAGGTTGACTATGACGGCCAGCAAGCGATTATACTTCACCTTCGCGATATCGCAGTGTTTTACTCCGTGGAACAGGCACTGGTGGCGTCCGAGGGACAGTGGGAACGCTCGTTCGACGCCATCACCGACTCCATGTGCCTGCTCGACCGGTCCGGCCGGATTCTACGCGCCAACCAAGCCATGACACAGCGATTTCAGTCTGTAAACAGCAGTCTTGTGGGACAAAATTATCTGGACATTTTCGGTTGCATTCATCGTCCAGGAACGCCGGCCGCTTGTGATCTCGTTAATGACGCCCCATGCACCATTGATGACATTTCCTTTCCAAATATTGAAGGCTGGTTCTGTATCTCAACTTTTCCGCTGAAAGACAGTCAGACGGCGCTCACCGGCGCCATTCTGATCATCAAGGACATCACCGAGGCATACAAGATGCGGGATGCGCTGAAAAAGAGCGAATCCGGGCTTCGCCAGGCGGCCAAAATGGAGGCCGTCGGCCGCCTGGCCGGCGGCATCGCCCACGATTTTAACAACATACTGACCTCAATTCTCGGGTTCAGTTCTCTGATCCTGCGGACCCTGACAAAGGACGATCCGACCCGGACCGACATTGAGGAAATCGTGCACGCCGCGGAACGGGCCACGGCCCTAACCCGCCAATTACTTGATTTCAGCCATGAACGGGCGCTGGAAACAAAAGCCGTTCAGCTCAACACCGTCATTAAAAATATCGAGACTTTCCTCCGCCGGACGATCGGGGAAGATATCAAGCTGGCATTGCAGCTGAGCGAAGGTCTCTGGAACGTCCAGGCGGATGAGTCTCGCCTGGAACAAATTCTTGTCAACTTATCCATCAACTCTCGCGACGTAATGCCCAAGGGCGGACAGTTGATCATCGAAACCTCCAATCAGATTCTGGACAGGAGTTTCTGCAGTATCCATCCCAAAATCACACCGGGACACTACGTCCTGCTCGATGTCAGTGATACGGGACATGGCATGCCCCCTGAGGTGCTGGACCACATCTTCGAGCCGTTTTTTACGACCAAGGAAAAAGGCAAAGGAACCGGGCTCGGCCTGACCACCATTTACAGCATCGTCCGACAGTTCGGCGGCTGTATTTCCTGCTATTCCGAAGTTGACAAGGGGACCACCTTCAAAATATACCTGCCGCGGTGTCGGGATGCCCAAGAGCCCACCCCAGACATCACGCCGGAAACCAGTCTGGCGCACGGACATGAAACCGTGCTGGTCGTGGATGACGAACCGAACATTGTGGCGATGATCGGCCAACTTCTGAAAGGATTGGGTTACCACGTCTTAATGGCCAACAGCAGTACTGAGGCCCTGAAAATCAGCGAACAGTATTCGCAACCGATCAGTCTGGTGCTGACGGACGTCATCATGCCTGACATGCGCGGCACGGATCTGGTTCATTCCCTGACCCAAAAACGACCCGAGATCAGGTTCATATTCATGTCCGGATATGCGAACGGCATCGCCCTGCAAACAACGGGTATAAATACAAATGAGATTTTTCTGCAAAAACCGTTCAGCCTGGAAACACTCTCCCTTTCCGTTCGGAAAATGCTGGATCAGCCTCCTCGCCCGGCCGACGCAGAACAACCCCCTGGATCCTAATCGCCCATGATCGAATAAATGTTATCAAAGGATCAAGTCAGCCCGCCCCGCCGCGGGGCGGGCTGACTTGATGGTGAAAAAACAACGGACCGGCCTGAGGGCAGGCCGGCTCCAGAAGCGACAGACAGATTAAAAATGGAGCCGGGGTGCCCTCACCCCGGTTGTTTCAGGAGAGATTTTTTTACCATGGCTACAAAACGATCAGTTGACGCGTTTATGAAATCCAGGCCCCACGAAGGCATCACTTTTGACGATGTCTCGCTGATTCCCCGGCATGCCGATTTTCT
>Ga0180014_1000170_pt1 | contig 18637 bp, 12 predicted proteins | sample KR13_S1_MetaG_FD_116507 | JGI IMG/M metagenome (GOLD analysis project Ga0180014, IMG submission 116507) | Groundwater microbial communities from the Olkiluoto Island deep subsurface site, Finland - KR13_S1_MetaG | ecosystem: Environmental > Aquatic > Deep subsurface > Groundwater | place... | reverse complement strand
GAACGCCTGGCCGCTGGATATGTTCACCACCTGGCCCGACCCGCGCTCTATCATCTTCGGGGCGAACGCGTTTACCATGTGGATTATCGACCACAGGTTCACCGCCAGCAGTTTTGCCCAGTCCTCAAGGGTTGTCTCGACCATGTGCGACATGTGGGCGATCCCGGCGCAGTTGATCAGGATGTCTACGGCTCCCCACCGGGCGTGGATCGCGTCCGCCATGTTCTCTACCTGCCCCCACTCGGTGAGATCCACACAGAACGTGTGGGCTTCAACACCCAGCGCCTCCACCTCGCGCGCCACCTTCCCCATGCTCTCCCCGCTGATATCCACTAGGATCAGGTTGGCGCCTTCACGGGCGAGTTCCAGCGTGGTCGTACGCCCCATTCCGCTCCCGGCCCCGGTCACCAGCGCCCACTTCCCGGCTACGCTTCTCTCCTTCATCGTACCCCCTGACTGACGGGCGGACGAACCGCCCAATGTCTACTACCGGCCCCGCGCCGCTTTCCACAGGCAACAGCAAAATTATACTCTAAAACCGACAAACAGTGGGGTCTGTGCCTTTAAATGGCGGTCCTGAGGCGGTACCGATGCCGGCAGGTTGCCGGCGCTACGACGCACCTTAGGGGCCTGGCCCCAGACGTGCAAAACGCACCATAGGGGCCTGGCCCCGGACGTGCAAAAACCACAAAATGCACCAATGGTGCCTGGCACCATTGGTGCAAAAAGGCGGGACTGATACCGGCAAGGTGCCGGCGCTACGAGGGATGGGCAAGGGACTAGATAATGCCCAGGGACCGGGAGTGCATCCCAGCTTCGTCGGGGGTTGTCAGGGTGGACCGCACCTGGAAGTTCGGCACGCTCTCGGTGGTTGTGAACTGCCGGTCGGTTTCCGTTGACTCCGCGTACGCTCCCCTGGTGTTTCCCTGGAACATAAGCGGGCTTAGAACCGCCGCCGCCAGCAGTAGAAAAAGAAGGATGGCGACATAGACCACCAGCGGGGTGAAGAACCTGTTATCTTCTCTTACCTCGATCATCTCGTCTCCTGACCTTTCTCATTTCTTCCTTCCTGCTCCTTAGACGCCCGAAGTATGGAAATGATTACGGGTATCGAGAAAAATTGTGTAGTTCTCTGATGGGAACACTGGTGGGAATCCCGGCTATTGGGCCTCCGGCCAGAAGCGGGCCATCATGTCCAGCGCCAGGCCGGGCCAGGTGAAGCCGCGAATGCGCTTGCCTTCACCTATGCGTGAATCGTAATACTCGTAGAAGCCCTCGCGGAGCACCATTCCCACGGTACGGCGGGTGAGTTCCCGCGCCCGGGCGAGATAGCCGCTCTCTCCCAGGCCGATCGACACCATCCAGTTGAAGTTTATCCAGATGCAATGCCCCGCCCAGAGCCTCCCCTCGACCCAGCGGCGATTCCCCGCCAGCGTGCCGGCCGGGTTGAACGGTAGCAGGTACTCAGTCCAGAACCCGTCAGGGTCAAGCAGGTGCTCCTCCACCAGCCGCCGGCAGCTCTCCTTGTCGCAAAGCCCGGTAAAAAGCGGCAACAGCGACGCAGCGGTCCTGACGCGGGCCAGCCGGGGGCTACTCGCGTTCCACCTGGGATAGTAGCAGCCGGAGCGCTCGTCGAAACATATCGCGTCCAGCGCGTCGGCCATCAGCGAGGCCCGCGAGCGGTACCGCCTGGCCGCCACCTCGTCCCCCACCGCGGAGGCGAGAATGCCTGCGCTCGCCACCGCCCTGATGGTGAGACAGTTGACTGTAAGGTCCTCCACCACGAAGCGGTTCAGGGCCTTCAAGGCCACCGGGTCCCACTGCCTCTTGTTGTTAGAGCGATAGAGAAGCGGCCCGTAGGCCGCGGCCTTGAACCGATGCCAGGCCCGTGAGGGATCGACACCCATCACCTCAAAGAACTGCGGGGAGAGGTCCGTCCCCGCCTCCCACGGGTGCAGGATGGAAACCAGGCCATCGCCGAAGAGGTCCCGCCGGTCCAGAAGGTAATCGATGCACCGGCACAGGTTTCGCCATATCCGGGAGAGCCACTCCCCGTCACCCGACCTCTCATAGACCAGCCGGGCCGCGTAGATGAAGATCGGCGGATCAACCAGTCGGGAAGCCCCGCGGGAATCGTACTCCCAGCGGGCGAACCACCTCATCGCGTTCCTGGTGGGCCGTCTCAGGGTTTCCTCGCATGGGACCAGGACCTCGTGTGGCATGTGTCCGTCGGCCGAGACCCGGTCAAAGAGAGTCTCGAGCTCACGCTTCGCCTTCTCCAGGTCCAGGTGGATCATGGCCACCGCTTGAAACCCGGAGTCCCAGGCGAACAGCGACGGGTAGAACTCAGCGGAAGGCATATGGAAGTACGCGGTATCGGTATCGACCTCGTTATGCTTGAAAACACGGTGTGCCTCCGCCTTCAGCCCGTGCCAGTCCTCGGCCGTCAACTCCTCCAACCGGAGCTCCTTCCCCCACGTGCAGTAACCAACCCGTTGCATTATAGTATCGGTGAACACGGCACGTTATGCCACCCGACCAATCCAACCGGGAAAGGAGATGCGCGCTGATGAGGAACGGCATCGACATCGACCTGCTGTGTATCAACACGATCCGCGCCCTTGCCATAGACGCGATAGAAGCCGCAAGCTCCGGGCACCCCGGCGCCCCGATGGGGCTCGCCCCGGTAGGGTACACGCTTTGGACACGGTTCCTGCGCCATAACCCGGCAGACCCCGGATGGCCGGGAAGGGACCGCTTCGTCCTCTCCGCCGGGCACGCCTCCATGCTCCTCTACAGCCTTCTTCACCTGACCGGCTACGATCTCCCCATCGAGCAGATAATGAAGTTCCGCCAACTCGGCAGCATGACGCCCGGCCACCCCGAATTGGGCGTCACCCCGGGTGTGGAGGTCACCACCGGTCCCCTGGGCCAGGGCATCTCAAACTCGGTGGGGATGGCGCTGGCAAGGGACCTCATTGGGGCCAGGTTCAACCGTCCCGGCTACGACCTCACCGGGTACTGTATCTACTGCATCTGCGGCGACGGTGACCTCATGGAGGGCGTCGCCTCGGAGTCGTGCTCCCTGGCGGGCCACCTGGGACTCGGCCGCCTGGTGTGCCTGTACGACGACAACAAGATAACAATCGAGGGAAGCACCGACCTCGCCTTCACCGAGGATGTCGCCGGCCGGTTTCGCGCCTATGGCTGGCACGTTTCTTCGGTCAGCGACGCCAACGACATCGACTCGGTCGCCGCCGCCATTGCGTCCGCCCGCGAGGAGGAATCCCGGCCGAGCCTGGTGATGATCCGCTCCCGGATCGCGTACGGCAGCCCGAACCTGGAGGGAAGCGAGCAGGCCCACGGTGCCCCGCTCGGCCCCGAGGAGGCGGCCCTCACCAGGAAGAACCTGGGCTTGACGGAAGACGAGTTCCACGTACCTCCGGAGGTAGCGGACCACATGCGGGCGGCCGTCGAGCGCGGCCGCGCGCTCCAGCGGGAGTACGAAGAGATGCTGAGCTCGTATGAGACCGAGTACCCGGAGCTGGCCGCCGACTGGCGAAGGGTGATGGATGGAGCCCTTCCCGAAGGGTGGGAGGCGCGCCTTCCCTCTTTCTCTCCCGGTGAGAGCATCGCCACCCGGGCCGCTTCGGGCAAGGTCCTGGAGGCGCTTGCCCCCATCGTCCGGGAACTGGTCGGGGGTTCCGCGGACCTGGGGCCCTCCAATAAGACATTCATCCCCGGGTACGACTCCATCAGCAAGGGCGAGTTCTCCGGCAGAAACATCCATTACGGGGTGAGGGAGCACGGCATGGCGTCCGTCATGAATGGAATGGCCCTGCACGGAGGCATAATACCGTACGGTGGCACCTTCCTGGTCTTCGTCGACTACATGCGCCCCGCGGTCCGCCTGGCCGCCCTGATGGGACTCCACGTCATATACGTGTTGACTCACGACAGCCTTGGTGTTGGAGAGGACGGCCCCACCCACCAGCCGGTGGAACAGGTGGCCTCCCTCAGGGCGATACCGGGGCTCACCGTGATAAGGCCGGCCGACGCCGCCGAAACCGTCGAGGCCTGGAGGGTAGCGCTCGAGGCGCGGGGGCCTGTAGCACTCATCCTCAGCCGCCAGAAGCTTCCGGTCCTGGACAGAAAACTGCTTGCTCCCGCCGCCGGGCTGGCCCGCGGCGCCTACATACTCGCCGGCGCTGAAGAAACGGCGGATGTCATCCTTATCGCGTCCGGCTCGGAGGTCGCGCTCGCCCTGGACGCAAGGGATCGGCTCGCCCCCAGCGGCGTGAAAGCCCGTGTGGTGAGCATGCCAAGCTGGGAGCTCTTCGAGAAGCAGGAGCCCGCCTACCGGGAGAGCGTGCTGACTCCGGGGTTCCCACCGCGGCTCGCCGTGGAAGCGGGGGTGACCCTGGGCTGGCACAGGTACGTCGGGGAAAGCGGGGACGTGATAGGCATAGATAACTTCGGCATGTCCGCTCCCGGAGGCCAGGCGCTGGCCGAGGCCGGGTTCACCGTCGACAACGTCGCGGAAAAGGCCGGGTCCATTGCCGGTCAAGCCCGAAAGGCAGGTAAAGGATAGAGCACCGGAGAATGATTTCTCAGGTACTAGAAGGAGTACGGTGACATGGCCGTCAGCAAGCAAAAAAGCATGAGAAGAAAGCAGATGGTCGTGGCGATCCTGGCCCTGTTCATTGCCCTGACGTTCGTGCTTACCATGATACCGATCAACTGCAGCAGGGACTCCGAGGAGGTCACCCCTGAAGAGGTTGCTGGAGAGGTGGTCGAGCAACCGATCCCACCCGAAACGCCCCCGGAGACCACCGGGATCGATGCCGCGATCGGTGCCGCCGTGGCCTACGCGAAAGCCAACAACCCGTCCCTGCCCGAACTGGCGATCCTCGGGGTGAACAGCACGGGAGAGTGGGCGCTTGTCAGACTCCAGCCGGTGGACAAGTCAACCGACGTAGCCAGTGCCCTGCTCAAGAACGTTAACGGCGAATGGGCGGTGGTCGACTTCGGTTTGGTCCTGCCGGAGAACCATCCCGACGCCCCGCCGGACGTTTTCCAGTAGAGACATTCCTAGTGCCTCGGGCTGTTGAAAAATGACGCACTGGTGCCTGTCACCAGTGCGTCATTTTAGAATTCGCTGATGCCGCCGAGCAGTTTGGGCAGAATATCGTGCAGCATCTTTATCTCCCCGGCGTCCAACCTGCCCAGGACACCGGTGTTGAGTCGCATCAACTCCGGGAGCGCGGCCTTCTCGAGATCGGACGCGAGGGTCCTGCCCTTCTCGGTGAGCAAGACGTTGACGACGCGCCTGTCCTGCTCGCTTCTCTCCCGGGTGACAAGGCCACTCTGCTCCAGCCTGTCGACGATTCCGGTAACGTTGCACGGCGTGCATGATAGCAACTTGCTGAGCTCCCCGGGAGTCTGGGAACCCTTCTCCTTGAAGACAACAAGGGCGTTGAACTGGCTGTGGGTGATGTTGTGCTCGCGAAGCCAGTCCTTCATCTTCTTATCCCACATGCCGGCTATGTCGGTGATGAGGTCCAGGACCCCCATGGCGTCTATTATCCCCATGGTTTCTTCCTGGACCAGACTTTCATTTATCGACTTATCCATTGCCCTCACCTTACGTTTGAACGATACTTTATCTAATAAACAGTTCACACTTAAAATACTTTCATTTTCCAGTATTGTCAAATAAAAAAAACGGTATCGCGGCAAAAAAGCCTCCTTTTCCGTGCCGCCCGGCGTCACTCCCGGACTGTTGACCAAAAGCATTTTACATATTAAATGTTTTATGGTTAAAATAACTGGGAGAAACGTGTCCGGAGGGAGATCGGAGTGAAGAGAATGGACGAGAACTATCCGCTGAACGAGGAACAGGTCCTGTTCCGGCAGACCATTCGCCAGATAGCCCGGGAGGAGATAGCCCCTCTCGCGCCGGATATCGACGAGAAGGAGGAGTTTCCCTGGGACGTTATCGAAATCCTGAGGAAATACGAGCTTCTCGGGCTGGGATGCCCCGAGGAATACGGGGGAGGAGGGGCCGACCTCCTGACCTGCTGCATCGCGGTGGAAGAGATCGCCAAAGTCTCCGCGGCACTGGCGCCCCGGATATCAGCCAGTGCCCTCATCGCCAAGGCAATCATGCTGGGCGGCACCGAGCAGCAGAAGGAAAGGTACCTGTATAAGCTCTCCACCGGTGAGACGATACCGGCCTTCGCCCTCACCGAGCCAAACGCGGGCTCGAACGCCTTTGCCCTCACCACCATCGCGTCCCTTGACGGTGACCAGTGGGTCATAAACGGCACCAAGTGCTTTATTACCAACGCCGACGTGGCGGATTTCACCCTGGTAGTAGCTCGGACAAGCGGCGACAAGGGACCGGTGGGCATAAGCGGCTTCCTGGTGGACAAGGGGACACCGGGCTTCGAGATAGGAAAGATCGAGCGGAAGATGTCCGGCCATGGCCTGCACGCCTGCGAGGTTATCCTGGATGAGTGCCGCATCCCGGAAGACGCGCTGCTGGGAGAAAAGGGCATGGCTTTCTCGAACCTGGAGGCGTTGAACGACTCCCGGACCCTGGTTGGAGGAATAGGCGTCGGCCTGGCCCAGGGAGCCCTCGACCAGGCCTTCGCCTACGCCAAGCAGCGGGTGCAGTTCGGCAAGCCGATCGTTAAGTTCCAGGCCATCCAGCTCATGCTGGCGGACATGGCCGCCCAGACCGAGGCGGCACGGCAACTGGTATACAAGGCATGCATCATCTCCGAACTGAAGCACCCCAGCGCTATTGCACTTTCCTCGATGTCCAAGTTCTTCGCCACCGACGTGGCTATGAAGGTGACTACCGACGCGGTCCAGGTGCTGGGCGGTGTCGGCTACATGAAGGATTTCCCGGTGGAAAGGATGATGCGGGAAGCCAAGCTGTTGCAGATCTACGAGGGAACCAACCAGATCCAGAGAATCCTGGTGACAAGGGCGCTGCAGGCGGAGTATTAATACACCCCTCGCTTGAGCGCGGGGTTTAGCCCGCGATGTTTTGAGTGATGTTTGCAAAGGAGTGATGAAGCAGTGGAGTACGAGAACGTCATCCTGGATATCAAGGACAGGGTCGCGACGGTAACCCTCAACCAGCCGGACCGAAGGAACGCCCTTTCCCTGGAGATGGTGAACGACATAGAGTCCGCCCTCGGGGAGATCGCGGAGTCCGACGAGGCGAGGGTCGTTGTGATAACCGGAAGCGGAAAGGCCTTCTCGTCCGGCGGGGACATGAAGTCGATGGCCGAGGGGATGGCCAACCCGTCGTCCGAGAGCAGGGAACAGATACTGGACTACTACAGGACCGCCCTTGCGGTCAGGGAGGTGGCGGTCCCGACCATCGCCTCGATGAACGGTCACGCCATAGGCGCCGGCCTCACCCTCGCCCTCGCCTGCGACATGCGCATCGCCGCCCAGGAGGCCAAGATGGGCCCCACGTTCATACAGATAGGCCTGAACCCCGGCATGGGAACCACCTATCTCCTGACCCGCATTGTAGGACTGGCCAAAGCCTGCGAGCTCGTCTTCACCGCAAAGGTGATAGAGGCCGGGGAAGCGGAGCGGATAGGGCTCATCAACAAAGCGGTCCCCCGGGACATGCTTGCCGGGGAAACCGGAAAACTCGCCGCGGCGATCGCCGCGGGGCCGCCCCAGGCGATGAAGATGGCCAAGAGATCACTCTACCTGGGCGCCTCGAGCGACCTGGAAACCGTGTTGGAGTACGAGTCGTTCGGCCAGGGGGTATGCACCCTTACCGAGGATCTCAAGGAAGGCATCACCGCCTTCCTCCAGAAGCGAGACCCGGAGTTCAAGGGAGAGTAGCGTGGTCCGCGAGGACGACAAGGGAGGAGCGGGAGAATGGCCCGGGATACCAGGGTAAACGAGATAGATAAGATTAAGAAAGAGATGCCTTTCATGATAAAGGCCACCCGGGGGCACGGCCGGTTCGGCGAGAAGGTGGAGGACGTGCTGCCGTACCGCCCCGGCGTCAAGCTGTGCATGGAGAGGCCCCGCCTGGTAACCGAGTCGTACAGGGAGACCGAGGGCGACCCGATGGTCCTGCGTAGGGCCAAGGCCCTGGCGAAACTCCTTGACGAGATGACCGTATACATAGAGCCCTGGGAGGTCATCGTGGGCAACTTCGCCCACGACCCCGAATCCATTCAGCATTATCCGGAGCTTTTCTGGCGCTGGCTGGAGAAGGCCATCGAAGAGGAGTACAAACCGCTCCTCACCGACGAGGAGAGAGAAGAGCTTCACGATATACACGGCTACTGGAAGAACATCGCTGTGCACGGCAAGGAGAGAAAACTGCTTCCCGCGAGCGTCAAGTCTCACAGCAACTTTATCAAGCACGGGGCGTTCATCTGGCTGCACGGCGGCCGGACCGGGGTGCCAAACTACGAGAAGCTGTTCGACGTCGGTCTCAAGGGAGTAATAGAGGAAGCGAAGAGCCTGCTGGAGGAGCTTGACGACGACCCCGGGTTCTACAACCACGCCAGGGAGTACCTCGACAAGAAGAGGTTCTACCAGGCGGTGATAATCAGCCTGGAGGCGGGGTGCCGGTGGGGCAAGAGGTACGCCGAGCTGGCCAGGGAGCAGGCGGCCGGAGAGAAAGACGAGGGGCGCAGGGCGGAGCTGGAGCGGATAGCCGAGGCCTGCGAGTGGGTGCCGGAGAACCCTCCCCGAACCTTGAGGGAAGCGCTGCAGTTCTACTACCTCATCACCCTCATCACCCGGGTTCTGGACCTCCAGACCCCCGGTCTGGGGGAGAGGTTCGACCAGATAATGATGCCTTTCTTCGAGAAAGACCTCGCTGAAGGGAATCTCACCCGGGATGATGCCCGGAAGCTCGTAGAGTACACCTTTCTGAAGATGAACGAGTTCGGGGACCTGATACCGCCACTGCTGGGAGGCGGGCTGGGTTCGGTCATCACCGCACGAGTGACCACCGTGGGCGGCCAGACGGCGGACGGCGAGGACGCCACCAACGAGATGACCTACATCGTGCTGGACGCCATCAAAGACTTGAGGCTATCGGAGCCGTCGGTGGCGATCCGGCTCCACAAGAACACGCCCACCAGGCTCCTGGAGGAGCTAACCGACGCCCTCAAGGTCTGCTCCGGCGTTTTCTCCATCTTCAACGACGAGATGATGATACCTTACCTGGAGGGCCTGGGAATTCCGAGCCAAGACGCCCGTTGCTACTCCACCGAGGGGTGCATGAGGTGGATAATCCCGGGCAAAGCGATGGGTATGCGGGCCATCGGCGGGATGTTGATCCTTCCCAAGTGCCTGGAGTACGCGCTCTCACAGGGGGTCAATAAGCTCACCGGACAGCAGATGGGGGCGCCGACCCCCGACCCGCTCTCGTTTGAGAGCTTCGACGACCTGCTGGACGCCTACTACCGGCAGGTGCGATTCTTCACCGAGAAGCTGGTGGCCCTCAACAACGTGACGGAGGTGCTGGACCAGGAGTACCTGCCCCAGCCGTTCCTCTCCGCCACCATGGACGGGTGCCTGGAGAGGGGGCAGGACTGCCGCTACTACAAGTATTTCCCCAATACCATTCTCCAGCCGGTGGGCCAGGTCACGGCGGTGAACTCCCTTGCCGCCATCAAGAAGCTGGTCTTCGACAACGGGAAGGTCTCCCTGTCCGAGCTGCTGGACGCCCTTGGCGCCAACTGGGAGGGCAAGGAGGAGCTCCGCCGGATGTTTATCAACAAGGCCCCCAAGTTCGGCAACGACGACGATTACGTGGACACGCTGGCCCACGACGTGTACGCGAAGACAACCGAGATAGTGAAGAGCTTCAAGAACATCTACGGCGGCTCGTACCTGGAGGACGGGACCGGCGCCTCCACGTTCTACTTCGGGAGCGTCCTTTGCGGGCCCACCGCCGATGGGCGCAAGGCAAGGGACCTGTTCGCCGACGGTACGGTCTCGCCGGCCCACGGCACCGACTCCAGGGGACCCACCGCGGTTCTGAGCTCGGTGGCTAAACTCGACCACATTAACGGCTTTACCCACCTGTTCAACCAGAAGTTCTTCCCCGAGTTCCTGGAGGGAGAGCACAAGGAAAAGTTCATCGCCTACCTGCGGTCATGGATAGACCTGGGCATCCACCACATACAGTTCAACGTGGTCGGGACCGACATGCTCGAGGACGCGCAGGAGAACCCGGATGAGTACGGCACACTGGTGGTCAGGGTCGCCGGCTTCAGCGCCTACTTCGTGGACCTCGACAGGGGCGTCCAGGACCAGATAATCGCCAGGACCAAGCAGAAGCTTTGAAGCAAAACTCCCTTGAGGGCAAGACCCCTGAGCGTTGAGTCCCTGGGCACCCTGATCTTGGAAGGCGACGGCTTTCTATGTCAAAATGGCAAGAACCTTGAAGCCCTTTTTACAGAAGTTTGTTGGCGCGGCCCGGTGCTCCGGCTCACCTTAAATTCTCAGCGGTTGACGGGCTCCAGCCATACCCGGTAGACGTAGAGCTTGGAATTGGTGCCCGCATCCCACCAGTCGTTGTCGCGGGCGTGCACCCTGATGTAGCGGGGCTCGTTGATGTGGCTCACGTCCAAGTGGTCCACCCTCCTGTCGAAACTGCTGGTACGTGTGAGCTTGTCTGTGGTCGACTGGTTTTCTTGCCTGTCATGGCTGTTGGTGGCCGCGATTAGGTGGGACTCGTTATTGCCGTTGCTCTTGCCGGTGTTGCACCACTCCACGCAGAGTCTGTCATACCCGCTCAGGTCCACCGCATCGTCCGTTGACCACGCTACCTGGCACCCACTCAGGTACCAGCTGTTCGCATGCAGGTACAGGTGGCCTTCCGGCGGGGAGACCTTGCTCCTGGAGGTACCGCCGTCGCCGGTGAAACCGCTGTTGAAGGGAAAGAGCTCGGTGCCGTCCCAGTAGATCCTCCCGGTATCATCTTCCCCGCCCTCCGCCTGCGCGAGTACCTGCTTCCAGTCGAAGACGGTCTCCGAGTAGCTGGCGATCACCTTGCTGAAGACCCTTAGCTCCACCCCCACGTCGCCCTTTAGCCCCCCGTACAGCCTCCACCATGGATTTGCGTCCGGGTTCGCGTACATGGAAAGGTATCCCTCGATCCCGGCGTAGGGGCCGACAATGCCATAAAGCAGGAGCGACAGCTGCGGCTTGACGTAAGCCTTCGCCGAGGCCTTGTCTGCGCTCAGGGTGGGACTGTCGAAGCTGAACTCGCTCTTGTGACCCGATATGGTGTTCCACAGGCCCCCCGTGTAGGATAGGCCGGCGGTGACCTCCGCCTTCTGGGTCACATTCGTCTCCATGTTCGCCGACACTTTACCGTTGGCCCCCAGTTTCACGGTGACGGTCGGAATCACCACCACCGGCAGCCCCGGCACGATGATGGGCGCGAAGTTGTACCTGACTATCTCCTTTTCCGCCTTTACCTCGATGGGGACCTCGCCTGAGAGCTTGAGGTTCGCCTCTTCCTTCGTCGTGGTGGTGAAGGTCATCTCTTCCAGACTCGGTGGATCCCAGGGCCTAAGAGGGTTGAAGTCTATGCGTGCGTTCAGGTCGAACTCCTGCTCGAAGGTGACGCTGCCGGAGAGCTTGGCCCCATCGAGGTCGATGTCCTCGGATACGGTGAACTTGAGCCCGCCGCCGCTGTTTCCTCCGTCCTCGATGTGTACCCCGTCGACCAGCGCTGTTGCCGACACGAGGTCATCGGAGTTGAGATTCTGTTCCACGTTGAGGGTGCCTCGGTTCACGGCCTCCTCCAGGAAGCCGTCCTCCGTGTCGACGATGACCTTGCCACCCTGGGTCTTCTTGGAGGTAACCTTGCGCAGAAGCCCGTACGGAGTGTTGTCCGTAACACCACACACGATAACGTCACCTTTTAACAGAGAGTCAAGCTGCCCGGTGGACTTCTTGAAGGTAAGAGTCCCCCCCCCGGACGAGACCGATTCCAGCTCGGCCAGCGTGGAACTGTTCAGCACCTTGGTGGTGTCCGGTATCACGGTCTCGCCCCGCTGGCGCCCGGGCGAGTTGTGTCCTCCCGACCTGCCGTTCCAGTATGTTGAGCGCTCGGCTATCACCGGCTTGTCAGAGGTGACCTTGGTCGATATCTCCCACAATCCCGGGGAGTTGTCGGCAATGTTCACCGACCTGCGGGAGCCGGGAGGGAGGGAGAGAGTTGGGCCTGGGTGAGATCCGTCTGGACCCAGGTAGGAAAGGGTCACGCTGGCCTCTTCCTCACCGGGGTTCTGCATGAGCACCCACGTCTCGAAGCCGCCCGCTGTGCAGCCCTCGGCCAGGTACCATTCCTCCTGGGGCGTGGTGACCCCTGCAGAGTTGTGTCCTCCCGTCCTCTCGTTGAAGTACATGGAGCGCTCGGCTATCACCGGCTTGTCAGAGACGACCTTGGTGGAAACGTCCCACCAGTCGGGGCACGTTTCCGCGACGTTGATGGTAGTACGGTGCCCGGGGGGAATCTTGAGTTCCGGGCCGGTGTGGAGTCCCTCGACGCCCTGGAAGGAGAGGGTCACGCCGGCCTCTTCCTCACCGGGGTTCTGTATGAGCACCCACGTCTCAAAGCCGCCCTCGGTGCAGCCCTCGGCCAGGTACCATTCCTCCTGGGGCGTGGTGACCCCGGGAGAGCTATGTCCTCCCTCACGTCCGTTCCAGTACATGGAGCGCGCGGCTATCACCGGCTTGTCAGAGGTGACCTTGGTCGATATCTCCCACCATCCAGGGGAGTTGTCGGCAACGTTCACCGACCTGCGGGAGCCGGGAGGGAGAGAGATGGTTGGGCCTGGGTGAGAGCCGTCTGGACCCAGGTAGGAGAGGGTCACGCTGGCCTCTTCCTCACCGGGGTTCTGTATGAGCACCCACGTCTCGAAGCCGCCCGCGGTGCAGCCCTCGGCCAGGTACCAGACGCGGCTCGGGGATGTTGCTCCCACGGAGTTGTGTCCTCCCGTCCTGTTATTCCAGTACATGGCGCGCTCGGATATCACCGGCTCGCTTGAGGTAATCTTTGTGGAGACGTCCCACAAGTCGGGGCACGTTTCCGCGACGTTAACGGTAGTACGGTGCCCGGGGGGAAGCTTGAGTTCCGGACCGCGGTGGAGTCCCTCGACACCCTGGAAGGTGAGGGTCACGTCGGCCTCTTCCTCGCCGGGGTTCTGTATGAGCACCCACGTCTCGAAGCCACCCGCGGTGCAGCCCTCGGCCAGGTACCATTCCTTGCCTTCCTCGGTCCACTCCGCGCGCTCCCCACTTTCCGCTACAGAGACGCGGTTATCCGCCGGAGCCTCGGCGAGAAGAGGGGCAGGAAGCATCAGCAGGGCAAGGGACAGGATCAGAAGCGCGCACATCCATCGAAAGACGTCCCTGCGATTATCCGAATCACTACGATACACGAAGAACACCTCCTGGTCTCGGGATAAACGGTTATCCTGTGTGCGCAAACCTACTACCGCTCATGAAGAATTGTTTCTTCCCCACCCCACTCCGCTTTATGAACCGACTTGACAGAAGTATACCGCTTCCGGCTCCCTGAAAACAACTCCGCTTTCACCATTTATGGCTAATGCGGCATCCCTCGCGCGGTATAGACACTGGCTGACGGCGATGGTCTCGCCGGGCTTGACGCCGCCTCTTATCTCGGCGGTCATGTAGGTGAAGGTTACATGAGCCATCTAATCCCCAGGGTTCTAGACCAGCACTCAGGTCTCGAATCCCCCGTAGGTGACGCACTCGGCCAGGTACCATGTGGTGTTCGGGGATGTGACCCTTATCTAGTCGTGGGCCGCCTCCCGACCACCTATCCTGCCGAGATAAAACCCGTTTCCGAGGGTCCCGACTACGATGGTGTCAGGGTCCGATGGGCTGAACTCGACCCCGGTGAAGAGCAGGTTGTTAAGCCCGGTGTTATTGATTCTCCAAGTCGAGCCCCCGTCCCCTGAAATGTAGAAACCGAAGCCGTCGTAACCCCCCACGGAGGAGTAGAAAGGGCTGTTCCCACAGAGGAGGACCCCCTCCCTCTCAGGGTGCACGCCGAGGGCCGTTACGTTGGCGAAAGAGTTCAATTGCCTCCACGAGTCGCCCATGTCGGTGCTTTCATAAAGCCCGCCGCTAACCGTGTCCTCATCCGGGTCGTAATATTGAAACGACGCGTATGCGGTACCGCTCCTGTGAGGGTCGAAGGAAACCATTAACACATCTCCCCGTGGGGCTCCCTCAACAGCGTTCCAGCTCTGGCCCCCGTTGCTCGATACGTAGAGCCTCTTCTCCACTGAGATCTTCTCGTCGTAGTTGAGGCCAAGCATCATGCGGGAGCGATTGTCATGGTCACAGGCGATGGTCTCCACCGGCGGGCTTTCGGGCAGTCCCTGGTTGAGCGGCTTCCACTCCCCGTCGCCGGGATTAAGCTGAAAAACCCCCCCGCCGTAAGAGGCCGCGTAGACGGCATTAACTCCTTCGGGTCCTCCCGGCACAAGCAAGAGCTTGAGGAAACCGTCGGGAAGTCCCCTCTCTTGGTTCCCGATGATCTCCCAACTCCGCCCCCCGTCGTTGCTTTTCAGGACCATGTTTGGAAGGGATGGATTATGCCGGTAGTTGTACTGTGGGTGGGCGGCGACGCAAACAACGCCCCGGTTATCCTTGTCCACCACGATCGAGGAGACCATGTTCAGGTACTCGGGTTCCAGCTTTTCAAAGTAGAAGTCGGTATCGAAAATCGTCACCGTTTCGCCTGAATCTTCCGTGGTGAAGAGGAACACGTCATCGTAACCGAGGTAGATCTTTTCCTTGTTGTGTGGGTCGAAGGCCGCCGCCGTGGCGAAGAGAAGGTGCAGCCCGCGGCCCCTGAGGCTGGTGGGGGTGACGACGTCCGAGTATATGTTCTCCCAGAGGTCTCCTCCGTCCACGCTCCTCAAGACCTGGTCTGAGCCCGTGTACACAACTGAGGGGTTGTTGGGGTCGATGGTTATGAAGCTGCCCTGGAGCCCCATGGACTCGATGTCCCAAAACTCAAGCTTTTCCCCACTCCTGGTCTTGAGGTTATCGTCACCCGTTATGTACTCCCAGTGCCCCCCACCGTTGATTGTGCGATATGAGCCCTCGGCATCCCAACTGTATTCCTCCGACGGGTCATCCGGGACTTCGGTACCCGCGTAGATGATGCCCGGATCACCCGGATGGCTGGACAGGGCACCGTACTGTATCGGTTCCCCGCTGGGGTTGTCCGCAAGGGGCAGGTCGCTGGTGATGTCCGTCCAGGAAGAGGTCCCCAGGTCAAGACGGAAAACCCCGCCGGAGGTACCCCCGCCCGTTGGATGCGTGTAAAGCATGAGGAAAACGGTTGGTTCACCACCCTCGCGGGTTACTGATAGCCTTGTGCCGTAGTTGTGGGGCAGCCCACCCTCCAGGCGGGTAAAGCTCCGCCCCTCATCGGTACTCCTGAAGATGCCGGTATCGGTGGCAACGATGAGCACGCTTCCCCCGGCGGTACCGTGGAACGCGACGATGTCTCCCACTTCTACGTCCGGTGGTATACCGGTTGCTGGAAGCTCCTCCCAGCTCTCCCCCCCATCGCTCGACTGGAAGAAGGCGAACTCCTCCTTCTCGGGGTCTCCCCAGGTGCCGGTCCCGGCCCACAGCCTGGATGGATTGGAGGGGTCGGCGGTCAGCGCACCGAACGGGGTCCCCTCACACAGGCTGTTACTCCAGGTGTCGCCAAGGTCACCCGAGGTAAAAAGCCCGCACGCTGTGGCTATGTTCACGCGCCTTCCGCCGGGGTGGATTTCCAAGTCATAGATGTCGAGGACGTCCTGGGAGTTGTGGGGCGAGGCCAGTCCCCTGTTGCAGTCCCTCCAGGTCTTGCCCCCATCCTCTGTTCTGTGCATACCGCTCACGTCCCCGCCCAGGAGGATTACATTGGAGTTGCCGGGCGAGACCCCGCAGCACATGATATAGCCGCCCGAACCGGGTCCACCTACAGGTTCCCACCTGATGGAGAGGTTCAGGGCGGGTCCGGTGGCATCCCCGCAATGGCATCCTGCCGAGATACCCAGTACCAGCAGAAGCACAATCGCCGCTGTGACTACCTTGAAACGGGCGGTGAACCTGGACACTGGACGGCTTTCCATGACGTTCGCCATGTCTCTTGTTAAGGATTCTTGATACGGGCGTTGAAGTTCCCGCAATGCCATAACGCCCCCGTTCACGGCATGATCTTTGAGGAAACGCTCAACTCAAGTTTATCATAAGCTTTTCCCAGCCTGCGGTCCGCCACCTCGAAGGATTAGTGTGCTAGCCTAAGATTACACAAGGCATTTCCTTTCATGGTTGGAGACAGGGAGCATAACGGGAAGGGGGAGGTGTGGTTCTTACCAAGTACAAATCTCCGGAGGAAATCAAGCACTCATTGGGAGACGCGAAGACAATCGCCGTTTTCTCTTGTGCTGGATGCGCCAACATGAACATGATCGGCGGGCGAAGGGGTTTGAAATTCTTAAATGAGCACTTGGAAAAATGGGGGTATGAGGTTGTGGTTGCCAGGGCCCTTATCGGCTGCTGCTCCGCGCCGGTGATGGAACACGGTGTGAACGCGTACATCAAGCCGAAGAACTCCCGGATAGACGCCCTCATCCAGATAAGCTGTGTGGCGGGAATGAAGAACGCCAACTACTTCAATCCCGGCCTCAGGGTTGTGCAGGCGGCCGACCCGGTGGGGGTCGAGGCCCTGTTGCCCCATGGAGAATATTACTCGGACCATGGAGACAACCTCGTGGCCTACGGGCTCTGCTACAACTGCGAGCATTGTGTCCTTTCCTTTACGACCGGAATATGCCCCTATGCTGAATGCCCATCGAAATCACTCTACGGGTTCTGTGACCACCCGCCGAAGGCAGGTAGCAGGAAGTGCACAAGAGATCCGGGGCGGGAATGCGTATGGAAGGTAATAGAAGAAAGAGGAGGAGACCTCGAGGGCCTGAAGGAATTGAAATTCATCCACGATGATGACGGGTACGAGAGGATCCCTCTCATTTCCAGAGAACCGTCGGCGGATTTCAAGTTGAAAACCGTGGGTTTCCTGGGTGCCCGGGCGGTGGTTCCTTTTGCGGAAACGGTTCATTTTATCAGGTGATCGTTGGGGTGAGTTCCGGAAACAACGGACAGGAAGGGGGGAGCATGTTTCGTACCGAGTATAAATCGGCCGATGAAATCAAGTTCTCCATGAGGAACTACGAGAGAATCGGCATCTTATCGTGCAGTGTCTGCGCCAACCTGAGCGATACCGGCGGCAAGAAAGGGTTGGAGTTGATGAAAGGGCTTTGCGAGGAATGGGGTAAGGACGTTACCGGATTCCTGGTTTTCGGTGCCTGCGTTGGTTCGTTGATGGAATACACCATGAGTAAATATATCGAGCCCATCCGATCACGGCTCGATGCGCTCCTGGTGATCAGCTGCGCGGGGGGGATAAAGGCGTCCAATCTCTACAGTCCCGGACTGCCGATCGTAGCCGCCTGCGATTCCTTCGGTTCAATGCCTCTCACGCCCAGAGGCGGTTCACACGACAGCCTGGTGGTGGATGCCCTGTGTCCCATATGCGATGACGGCCACTGTGTCATATCGTACACGGCGGGCATCTGCCCGGTTACCGAGTGCCCGCTCGAAAGCCGCTACGGGTTCTGCGAAAACCCGCCGAAGGCAGGTAGCAGGAAGTGCACACAAGACCCGGGAAGGAACTGTGTATGGGTGGAGATAGGAGAAGAGGCGGGAAAGAGAGGTGTTGACATCAAGGTCCTGCAGGAGTTGAAGCTCATCCACCAGGATGAGGTCCCGAAGAGGATGCCCTCACTGGTGAGGCAGAAGGCCCCGCTTCCTTTGAAAAAGGCGGCGCAGTTTGTTACGGGTGAGCTCTTCAATCCCTACGCTGATTTTATACACTGGACGAGATGAACCACTCGGGGTCCGGTCCACTTGAAAAGTTTATAGTTATTGTGGATAATGTGAGTTAATAGGTAACATTATTTACATGGAGTATAAAGAAATGGACCGATCCAAGTCACTGGGAAAATCAAGCTCCAGGCTGCTTATCGCGTTGGCGGAGAACGACAGGAACGTCTTTTCCTTCCAGGACGCCGTTGGGATCTTGAAGAGCAACGATGCGGCTACCCGCAAACTACTGAGTGACCTTGTCAAGAGGAAGTGGATCATCGGGTTGAGCCGGGGGCGGTACCTGGTCGTGCCGCTGTCCGCGGGCGAGAAGGCGGAGGTCTCGGAGAACTGGTACGTGATCGCCAAGTATCTGGTACAGCCCCGCCCGTACTACATCTCGCACTACAGCGCCATGGAAATCCACCGGATGACTACGCAGCCGGTATCTACCGTTTTCGTCAGCACTCCACAGAGAAAGAAGGACACGTTGGCTCTTGGAGCCACCTTTCACTTCGTATGTCTAATGCCCTCCAGAATGTGGGGGACTACCGGCGAGTGGGCTACCGGCACCGAGAGGGTCGAAGTAAGCGATCTGGAGAGGACCATAATCGACGGCCTCAATAACCCTCGTTTGTGCGGCGGCGTGAGCGAG
>Ga0180014_1000169_pt1 | contig 18680 bp, 14 predicted proteins | sample KR13_S1_MetaG_FD_116507 | JGI IMG/M metagenome (GOLD analysis project Ga0180014, IMG submission 116507) | Groundwater microbial communities from the Olkiluoto Island deep subsurface site, Finland - KR13_S1_MetaG | ecosystem: Environmental > Aquatic > Deep subsurface > Groundwater | place... | reverse complement strand
GCCGGCATCTGCACCGCCGCTTGCTTGGCGGGAGGAGGGGTCACGCCCCTGGGCTGTTGCATAATGCACGTCCGGGGCCAGGCCCCTGGGGTGCGTTTTGGGGAGGGATGGGTCTCGCCCCTGGGCATATGCATTGTGGGGAGTGGATCTGAGTAAAGATTTGAACGTCACATGCCCGGGGATGGCGATCCTTGTCTCACGTTATCGCTTGTAAGACTGGGGTCAGGCCCACTGTTGCATTACAGAGACAGTTCTGAGTGAAAAGACGAACGACACCAGTTTGGGCCAGACCCCGTTTGGTTGGCGGGTACCGGTCAGGTCGTGAACACGAGAGCGGTTACCGAGTGGGCGGGGAACGTGTATTTGGGCAGGACTTCACCGGTCTCCGGCATTGAACTGGTGATGCTCACTTCCTCGTCTTTGTCGTACCAGTTATAAGAGTCCGGGGCGGGGCCGTTCAGGCAGTGTACCTCCACGGTGGAACCGGCGCCGAACCCTTTCAACGACACTCCCGCCTCAACGCCTTCACTCATGTGGCGGTTGATAACGAACAGCGTGAGGGTCTTCCCGTCGCCGGAAAGCGTTGCACTGCAATCCAGTACCGGAACGTCCGCAATCGACGGAATACCGCCCAGGCGAGGCGCGGAGAACTCATCGCACCTGCACTCCGTGGTAACCCTCTCCGGCCCGGCCAACCGGCAGTACATGAGAAACGGGTAGTAGACCGAAGACCTGTAGAAACGGTCCCCGGAGGCGCTCAAGACGCCGAGCACGTTCACCAGTTGGGCGATATTGGCCATCTTCACGAAACGAGACAACCGGTGCAGAGCGTGAAATACCCCACAAACGAAAAGGGCGTCCCTGAGCGTCCAACGCGGCACCAGGAGCTGTACGGGGTTCCACCACAGGTTCCACTCGTCAAGGGCCACCCCTATCCCGCTGTCCGGGCCCATCACCCCGTTGATATCCTCCTCGGCCTCGAGAAGCCTGCGCTCTATCTCCAGTGGCGACGCGACTATGGCCCGGTACACCCCCGACGAGCCACGCCGTATTCGCGAGTAGCAAACGCCCGCTATTCTCTCCATCCCCGGCAGGTAGATATGCACCGACAGCAGGTCGACCCTGTCCCCCGCCACCGAGAGCATTTCTCGGTTCCACCCCTTGCTCAGGTAATGGTCGGCTCCCACCGCCACATAGGTCAGCCCCTCATCGACCTCCTCCATCGCACCCCTGAACTCCAGGTACCTCTGGCCGTACTCGTGCGGCCGCGAGTGCCCCAGCGCCCAGAGACCGTATGTCTCGTTGCCAATGCCCCAGGTGCGCACACCCCACGGTTTCTCACGCCCGTTCTCGGCCCGCCGCCTTCCCTCAACGGTGTCCCGCGGGCCGTTCATGTACTCCACCCAACGCGCCGCCTCCATCGCCGAGCCGGTACCGAAGTTCACGTTAACGTATGGCTCTGAGCCGACCTCCTCTACCAGTGACATGTACTCGTCGCTGCCGAAGGCGTTGGAATCGAGGACCCTGGTAAGGGGGCCATACCGCGACCAGTACCGGTTTCTGCGCAGGGGACGGTCCTGCACCGGCCCGATGCCTTCCCGCCAGTAGTAGCCGTCAGCGTAAAGACCGCCCGGCCACCTGATGACCGGAGGGTTGATCTCTCCTACGGCTTTCACCAGGCCTTCCCGAAGGCTCCAGGGCCCCCTGGCGTGCCCGGGCTTCTCGTTCTTTAGAAGGCCGCCGTAGATACACCGCGCCATGTTCTCGATAAAGTGCCCGTATATCCCCGAGTCAATCTCGCCCAGGTCCCGGGACGCGTCCACCACTATACTGGTTTCCATCAATCCACCTCCGACGCCTGGCCCGCTACCGGGCCTCTGCTTTCACGGTCATCATCGGCACCCATACCCCGGTGACAGGCGGCGTCACGCAATTCTCTCGCCCACCAATGGGGGTATCGAGGAGTACACCTCGTCCACCCTCACCACCCCGCTCAGCACGCCGCGCGCCTTCTCGAACCGCAGGAGTTCGCCCTTTACCTGGTAGGTCAGCAGGTCCATGGTCAGCACGTTTATCGCAACCCTGGCCGGGAGGTCCAGCCGTTCCAGGGACCTGTTGTATGCGGTGACCTTGAAGCGAACCATCCCCCGGGGGCCGGTCCTGGCGGCGAATACCGGCATAATGCCCGGATACCCATCGTCGTCCTGGAACGCCAGCACCTTCACGACCATGATTCCGTTCAGCTTCTCATCAACCGGTCCGGGTATCTCAATCCCCTCATCTCCCCGGCAGTCGCCCGCGGCGCGCACCAGTGCGTAATCCCGAACGTAGGCGCCGTAGGAAACCCGCGTTGGGACCGGGATTATATCTCGTACGGTCATAACCGCGGCGTTATGTATCCCAGCGTAGGCATTATATCGGAAGAATTCGATGTTGTTTATACGGTCTATGTACGGTCCGCTCTGCACCCAATCCACCACGTCACCCTTTAGCCCGGCCATCTCCAATTTCTCGGTCACTGCCAGGCTTGCCACCCGGGGGTTCTCGTCCAGGTTCTTCCTGGTCTTCACCATCATGAACTCGCCGAACACAAGCCTGTCCGGCTCCACCGGTATCTGGCTCACTATCAGTGCCACGTTTGGCTTCCCATCTCCGGACGTGGTAGCCAGGAACTTCGCAACCTCCTCCTGATCGTAGACCGACCTCACGAACGACGGCATACTCACCGGGTTCATCACGTCAACTCCCCCCCTGTGGTCTCAACCTTCTCTTCCTCCCGGTTCACCATAAAGGGCCTCTGGCCCGGATCACCGTTCCCTGGTTGCCCCGGACCAATGCACGTTTGGAACCCCCGCCTCCCTGGCTATCGAAGCAAGCTCCTCCATCTTATCACCGGTCACCAGCGGGGTTCCATCGAGCTTCCACTCCATGTCAAGCCGCCGGTACTTGGCCCCACAGGTGTTGTTGAACGCCAGCAGATCGTAGCGCTCCACCGTTGGCAGCCCGCATATGAAGCTCGAAAGCCCGGCGATATTGTCACTGGAGTCGGTGCACCCCGGTATAACCGGGGTTCTTATCCATAGCGGCTTGCCTTTGCCTGATATCATGCGGGCGTTTTGAAGTACCGGCTCAAGGTCCACACCGGTCAGCTCCATGTGCACGAGTGGATCTATGATCTTCAGGTCCAGAAGCACCATGTCGGCGAGTTCCACCAGCCCCTCAAGCACATCCGGGGAAGCGTACCCGCAGGTGTCCAGCGCGGTGTGGAACCCGGCCCCTGAGCAGAGCTTCAGCAGATCCGACGAGAATCCGGGCTGCATTGCCGGTTCTCCCCCCGACAGGGTCATTCCCCCTGACGAGTTCCGGTAAAACGCCTCGTCCCTGGCGACCTCGTCGAATACCTCGCCCGGCGTCGATTCATTGCCAACTACCTCCAGTGCCCCGGCTGGGCACGCTTCGGAGCAGGCACCGCAGGCGTCGCACAACTCACGATCTATCACCATGCCTGAACCGGTAAGTTCGAGCGCCCCCTTCGGGCAGGCGGAAAGGCAGTCGCGCGCGCCGATGCACCGCACATCGAACCACATCAGTTGCGGACCGTACTCCAACCCCTCAGGGTTGTGGCACCAGGTGCACCGCATGGGGCATCCCTTCATGAACACGGTGGTCCTTATACCGGGCCCATCGTCAATGGAAAACCGCTGTATGTTAAAGACGGTCCCCGTCACGCCCCCATCCGGCGGTCCGGGTCTAGTGTTCCGTCTCATGAGTACGGTGACGCACCGAGAGCGTCGAAGCGCCGCTCCGGCAAGGCGCGCGACCGATGCGTACTCCTGTAGTACGCCGAAGGAGCGGAACGCAGCCGGAGTGGATGCATCGGCGTTCGAATGCCATTGTATTCATTAGACGGGACACTAAAGCTGGTGCGACTCCCGGGCGATGATCTCATCCTGAATCTCCTTGCCCAGCATGACGAAGTAGGCGTTATATCCGGTGACCCTGACCAGGAGGTTTTTATACTCGGCGGGGTTCTCCTGTGCCCTGCGTAGCGTCTCCGGGTCGAGGACATTTATCTGTAGTGCGGTCCCCCCTTTTTCACCGTAGGCTCGCAGGTAAGCTCCAAGTTTCTCAACGTGCTCCTCCCCGCGTAGTAGTGACGGGCTGAACGATATCGTATGGGAATCGCCGTTGGGAACGGTCTCCAGGCCCAGGTTCCCCACCGAGAGAGCGACCGCGGTCGGTCCCTTGCGGTCGGTCCCATCCACCGGGCAGAGCCCGTTGGAGAGAAAGGTGCCTCTCTTCCTTCCGTCAGGTGTCGCGGATGTCGTTGGCGCGTAGGCGATCCAGTAGTTCCAGGACAGGTAGCCACCGCGATAATGCCTTCCCGACGGCGTGGTATGCCGGAAGACCTCCTCGGTCCAGAAACGGGATAGGTAACGCGCTACTTCGTCGGCGTAGGGATCGTCGTTCCCGTACTTCGGCGCCTTGTTGATGAGGACCTGCCGTAGCTTTTCATGCCCCTCGAAGTTGTCCCTTATCGCCTCTATCAGTTCGTCCATCGAGACAACGCCGTCCTCGTAGACAAGCTTCTTGATTGAGATCAACGAGTCCGCGGCGGTGGCGAACGCGACGCCTTCCACCGTTACGTAGTTGTACTTCGGCCCGGCGTTGGTGACATCGCGGCCGGACTCCGCGCACCCCACCACCAGCGCGGAGAGGTAAGGCGTGGGCTCCAGGGTGCCCCGCAAGTCGTCGGTGAAGTCATACCAGTCAATGAACCTCATCAGCAACGCTTTCAACTGGACCTCGAACGCCCGCCGGAACTCCTCCCACCCCTTGAAGTTGCCGGGGTCACCTGTGCGAGGTCCGATCCTGTCCCCACTTTCGAGGTCTTTCCCGTTTAACAGGGTCATCTCGACGGCCTTGGCCAGGTTCACGTTGACATCCACGGTACCGGAACGGTCGTTCCCCTGGAGGGTATTCTCCAGGCACCCAACCGGGGCGTAATCCCAGAGGTCCTCCTCGGGGAGCCCCTGCCACTTCAACGCCCTGATGGAGGCCTCGTCGAAGTTGAGCAGGAAAGGAGACCCCTGGGCGCCGGCTACCATCGAGGCAACACGTCTCATGAGGTCATCGGGGGTCTTCTCGTGCAGCCGCACGTTTGGCTTGGGCTCCAGGAGGTTCATGTCCTCGATAACATCCAGTATCAGCCAGGTAAGGTCGTTGGACACGTCCTCCCCGTCCGGCCCGTGACCTCCTATGGTCACCAGTTGCCCGTAGCCGCTGGTTATCCCCTGGTTCCTGCCCAACCGGTACATGAAGTCGTAGGCGTAGTTCGGCTTGATCCAGAAACACTGGAGCAGTTCCCTGGCCTCCTCACTGGAAAGGCGGCCCTCACTGATGTCATCCCTGTAATAAGAGTAGAGATACTGGTCGATGCGCCCCGGAGAAACCCCCGGGCCCGGGTACGACTCCTGGACCATCACCAGCATATGTATGAACCATAGCGCCTGAAGCGCCTCGTGGAACGTCTCCGGGGGCTCCCAGGGCACCTTCTCGCATATGCGGGCAATCTCCAGGAGTTCCTCCCCGCGTTCGCCTTCTCCCGCCTCCTCAGCCAGCCTCCGGGCCTCCTCGGCATACCGCGCGGCAAGCTCCCTGGCTCCCTCACAGCAGATAACCAGCGCCGAGAGGAACTCGCGGTAGCCGGGGTCATCGCTTTCGTCCGCCAACTCCTGGAAGTAAGCGACCATCCCCCCCAGTCCCATGCGCAGCGCACGCTTGTAGTCGGGGATGATATGACCCGGAGTGGCACCTAGGTTGCCCATCCCGTGGGTATCCATGAACGCGGTCTCTTTCATGAACTTTTTCGTCTTCTTCATCCAGCGGCGGGACTCATTCCTGGTGTGGGCCCTGGAGAGCGCTACGTTGAACCGCCCCCCCACTATGAGTTCACCATCAAGGATATCCACCGGCAGATACTTCGATATGACCTCGCGAAAGAACATGGCAACCCTTACCACGTGAGTCTTCTCCCAGAACCCATCGGGAAGATCGACCTTCTCCGCGAGCATCGGCAGGGACTCCAGGAACGCCTTGTTGAAAGCGATAAGGTCCGGCACAACCCCCCACAGGGCGGGAGACCACAGAACATCCCACTCGGTACCGGTGGTGAACGGCAGCATCTCGTTACGAAAGTACTCCCTTTCATTGATATTAAAGTACTCGCTGCGAAGCCTTGAAACCCTGTCGGACAGTTCCCTGGAAGGACCCCATAACTCGTCGCTGCTTATCGTACATTTGTCCTGCATCGACAACCTCCATTCGAGCGTTCACACCTGAATTTTCTTTAATATATCATACCCGATATCCACCAACATTGACCGTTATCAAGCGCCTGCCGGTGAAGTTGTGGAAGGGTGCCATCACTGGTATTGTTACTAGACCTGTAAATGTAGTGAATCGGGAGGGCCAAGATGGACGACAACTCGAGGCCGGTATCAATAACCGTCCTGTCCGCACTTCTGGCGTTCACAGCGCTGGGGACCGCTCTTTTCTGGGCGTTGTTCTTCTCCGGCAAGATCGACGCCACCGAAACCGAGCAGGATGACGCCTTCGAGAAAGCGTTCCCTGTGGCGGACTCATGGATGATAGCCTGTTCCCTGCTGGCGTCGATCAACCTCCCCAGGATGAACCGAAAGGGCCTGCTGGCGGGTGCGGCGGCGGCCAGCGCTCTCATTTTTCTGGGTTGCATGGACATCCTCTACTCGGTCGAGAACGGCAAATATTTCCCCATAACCGCTGACCGCGCCCAGATGCTGGTAATCCATCTCTGGACCGTCTCTCTCGGCTCCTGGGCGACGGCGGTCCTGTACAAGCACCGCGATTTGTTTTAACCATGGGGTCAGGCATTAGAGCAATGCTCACAATACCAACGGTAAGTCTGCAATGCCTGACCCCTCCGGGTAAGCAAGCGGCGGTCAGACAAGAACGCCATCCCCAGGCTGTTGCCGTTGGAACATCCACCCAAACCCATGCCCCGTTATGCAACAGCCTATGGGCGAGACCCCTCCCTCGCGAAGCAAACGGAGAAAAACGCAAGATGGTGCCTGTCACCATCTTGCGTTTTATCACATGACCCTTCCGGCCAAACAAACTCTCGATAAGCAATATCGCCAGGTAAGGGCCTTCTATCCGATGATGGTCGTTCCCGGTATTGTCCTGCTGCTTGCTCCATCCACGGTAGAGACCATCATGGAGCATTTCGGCTTCCAGGAGAGCATGGGAGGGCTTCTCCAGGTCGCCTACTTCGCCGGGGGGGTGGTAGGCGCCCTGCTGATAACCCACGTGATGCAGAAGTTCACCGCGAAGGAGATCGCCATCTCCCAGGTGCTCCTACTCTCGGCGTCACTGCTGGCCACATCTCTCGCTCCCTGGTACGCGCTCCTGCTCTTCTTCTTCGTCATCGCCGGCTTCGCCAACGGCATCCTCATAACATTTCCGGGGGTATATGTAACCAGGGTCTGCGGCGAATCCAGCCATCACCAGCAAAGTCTTCTATACGGCTTCTTCGCACTAGGGGTTGTAATGGGTCCGCTTCTTACCAACCTGATAACAAACAACGGGCTGTCGTGGCGCTTTGCCTACGCGATACCCGCCCTTCTTATCCTTCCCCTCTCCGTACCGGTGGCTGTCGCCTCGTTTGAGCGCCTCGAAGGGGTCAGGAAGCTATCGCGTTCCGTTATCCGGCAGGTACTCGATTTCAATCGTGTACTGTTCACAGGGCTGCTCCTCGCGATCCTGCTCTACATAGCGGCGGAAAGCGCCACATCCATGTGGCTTATCACCTTTCTCAAGGAGGAGCACGCCGCCACACTTTCCGCCGCCCACTGGATACTCACCGCCATGTGGGTGGCTATCACCGTGGGACGGTGGATATGCGGATACCTCTCAAAGAAGACCGACCCGTATCTCCTGCTTATGGTCCTTTGCTCGGTATCGGGAGTGCTGCTGCTGATCACCCCGCAAATCGGCTGGAGCGCGTCGGCGATGGTGCTGTACCCGCTTATCGGGCTCTTCTTCTCAGGGATATATCCGTTCCTTATCGGCTACGTAGCCCGGTTCCCCCCCGACCTGTCGCCATCGGTCTTCACCATGTTTCTTGCCGCCGGCGCGGCGGGTGGCGCCGTCCTTCCCTACTTCGTCGGCCTTGTGAACCAGTTCTTCGGGCTCGCCTGGGGGATGTCATCGATCGCCATACCGGTATTCGGCGCCATGGCCTGCGTCTACTGGACAAGGCACCACGTCAGCGGGGAAGGCAACTGAAGGGGCAGGCTGAACTAAGGTTTCGACTAAGTATCCGGACTATTCACTTCCCGCTTGCCACTGGTTCCCGCGAAGATACCTATCTTGTCGGGGAGGCGATAAGGGTACTTGCGTCCCAGTATCTTTGTCTGCATGAAGCGGTCAATCCGCCGTGCCGTCTGGAATACTATCCATATCAGGCGGTCATGCCGGTAGTACCTCTTGACCTCCCTGAGCGTCAGCGGCTTGAAATCAAAGTGGGCCATCCTTTCGGCGAAGAAAAGGTTGGCTTCCTCGACAAGCGCCGGCACGACGTCTGATCGTCCCTCTTTTATAAAGTTCGCGATCAGGTCCTTGATTATTTCCCTTATGTCGTAGTAACGCTCCAGGACGTCCTGGAGGAAAAGAGCTCTCACCAACGGCCTCATGAAAGGCGGCACGCTCTTCATGAAAAGCTCGGCGTCCAGGAGTTCGGTGCCGTCCTCTCTTATCATGGGCGTACTGGTATCAATGAACAGCAGTTTCTCATCTCCGTTCACACTCGGTTCAACAGGATCGAACCCCTCTACGCCCCAGTTGGATATCTGTATGTCGATTCCCACCTGGAGTTCGGGGTGCAGGCGGTTGTACTCGGCAACCTTCAGGGTCTCCTCCAGCACCATCCTGAACAGCAGTACACACTCCTCCGCTGTCACCACCCTGATCACGTTCGACCCTATCGACTCCGTGGGAAGCCGGCTCTGGGTTATGAAGACGGTGACAGTTCCGTCCTCTCGAAACAAGTTGCGGATACCGTGCCGGGGAGGGTTGACCCCGATCTCCTTCAACAGGCGATGATACCGGTTGAACAACTCACGGTACGACTCCACCGACTCCCTGTCCGGGAATGGTGGCATCTTCTTGTAGGCGAGGGCGGAAATCGGCCCCATCCTCCGCCCCCCGTCGCTGGTCAGCGCCAGCACCGAGCTTATCTCCCCCACACCGAGCACCCCTACGCTCACCTTTCCCCTGAACAACTCCCTCAAGTCCCGGTTGAACCGCTTGAACAAGAGAACGTCACTGTCCAGGTACCGGACCAGGTCATCTATCTCTTTGAAGAACCCAATCGATAGATCACGGTACTCGTCATCCACCCCGACCTCGCGCGGATCGTTCCCGGCGAAAGTTCGAAGCATGGGCAGGTACTTATCGATAAACCGGTTCTCCTCCTTGGCGCAGACCACGAGACTGCCGAACGCCTTCAAGCCGGGGCCGCTCATGTCTTCACCCAGGAACAACTCCTCGAGGTTCCTGCGCGCCGCCGGGTTATCTATGTACCTGTCCAGGAACTCCCCAATCGACTCCGGGCTCACCTCCATGATGAGCTCGTTGGTGAAGCCAATCATTGTCCATACCAGTATCTGTCGCTTATCGGGGATGATAAGCCGCAGTACCCGGGGGGGCGTCTCGAACTCCCTGAGGTAGAACTTCCATTCGCGCCGCTCCCAGATGTTTCCGTACCCCCCGGGTATGGTCGCCTGCCAGGATGCGGGCAACATCGAGTTCATATAACGGATATGCCTGGACTTCACCTTGTACAGGTCGACCAGTTGCTCGAACAGATCAAACGTCAGGTCCATCAGCCTCTTGTCCCTCCTCAGCCGTCTTCACCTTGTCCCAGCTTTCTCGTACCCCGTCGTAAGAGCGCTCCAGCGCCGTCAGTATCTCGCCTATCTCCTCCTCCCCCGCTATCAGCGGAGGCATTATTATCATGGTACGCGGGTTGTTGTCCGCGAAAATCGCAAGAACGCCGTTCTTATACAACTCCATTGACAGCAGAAGCCCCATCGGCTCCTCGACCATGTCAATACCGGCCATCAGGCCCTTCCTCCGAAAACCGGCCTGCACATCGTGGTGTCGCTCACCCAGTTGCACAAGGCCTTCCTCGAGGAGTTCTCCCATCTCCCGCACGTGCTCAAGGAAGCCGGGCCCGGTTATCACGTCCAGCATGGCCATGGTCACCACGCACCCAAGCTCTGTCCCTCCCCCGGTAGAGATGTGGATAAACGGGTCATCTCGGAAGAAAAGCTCCAGCCTTTCACTTATGCAGGTGGCGGAGAGCGGATAAATACCACCGCTCATGCCTTTACCCAGCACCATGATATCCGGCGTGAGGCCGTACTCGTCAACAGCCCACAGGGTTCCGGTCCTCCCCAGCCCGGTCTGGACCTCGTCGTCTATCCACAGCGCCCCGGTCCGGTCGCATATCTCCCTGAGTCCCTGGAAGTAACCGTCCGGAGGAACCTTCACCCCTCCGGTCGCGGGATAAGTCTCCAGCAGCACCGCCGCCGTGTCTTCGCCCACCACCCCCTCGAGCGCACCCAGGTCACCAAACGGGACTTGCGAGAACCCGGGTGCCAGCGGGCCGAACTTGTCTTTCCACTTGGGGTCACCGGCGGCGGTCGCCAGCCCGGTGGTCCCGTGGTACCCACCGGAAACGGATATGACCCCGGCCCTTCCGGTGTGCCCCCGGGCAAGCTTAATCGCCAGGTCTATCGCCTCTCCCCCTCCAACACTGAAGATCGTATAGGTGAGGTCCCCCGGAAGGAGCCCGGCCAGCTTCTTTGCCAGCGCCGCCCTCTGCTCGCTGATCAGCAGGTGGTCCCCGCAATCAAGCTCACCCAGTGCGCTCCTCAGGGCCTCGGTTGTCACAGGATGTCGGTGTCCCAGGTTGAACACGCCACCGGAGGAACGGCAGTTGAGCAACCTCTTCTGCCCATCGATGTCCCATATATAGCAGCCTTGCCTTCGCCCCGGAACGAAATCGAACCCCAGCCCGCGGTAGATCTCGACCTTGCCGTAAGACACATACGACGCGAACTCCTCGAATATCTCTTCCCTGCCGGCTCTACCTATGTACAAGCGATTCCCCCCATTGTTTGCGTATATAATATCTGAAAAGCCAACCAGTTTTCAGGGAGACGTTCTATCCCCGGAGGTGAGAGAGTTGCTTGAACCTATTCTGGATGATTTCTTCGACGCCGGGGAATGCGATCTCTGCGGAAGGTGCATCGCGGAGTGTCCCGAACTGGAAGGCCGCGTGGCTGACCCTGTGGGGGCTATCCGTGGGCTGATCAACGGGGATGACAGTCGAGAGATACTGGACCGCTGCAGCTCCTGTATGACCTGCAGCGCGGTCTGCCCGCTGGATTGTAACCCCTACGGGTTGATACTCTATCACTGGTATGAGCGCAACCGCTCCGGAGGTTACCCGGTCAGGGCGTCGCTGGTCATGCCGCTCGAGCCCGACAACGCCTGGCACCGCGTAATGAAAAAGCTTCCCCCCGATGAGAGTTCGCTCCTGGAGAGGTGGAGCGACCTCGACCGTCCCGAGATCCGTAATGAAGCGGTCTTCGCCGGCTGCAACCTGCAGATACTGCCGTACCTTGCCGGCTCCACCCTTTTCGAGGGGCTGCCCATATACGGGAGCCCCGACCTGTGCTGCGGCGAGGTCTACTACCGGATGGGCGCCTTCGACAAGGTCCGCCAGGTCGCGGACAACCTGACCAGGGTCTACGGTGAACTCGGCCTGAAATCGGTCATCGCCTACTGCCAGGCATGTTACAACGTAATGAGCAACGTACTGCCCAAACATTTTGGCGCGAGTTTTCCGTTTGAGATCTCCTACTTCGGTGACATACTTGCGGAAAAGGTCCTCTCCGGCGAGCTCCCGGTCGAGGGAAGGCTGAAGGGCCTCAAGGTCACTGTGCAGGACCCGTGCCACTCGAAACTCCTCGGTGACGGCTTCCAGGAGAAACCACGGCGGATCCTGGAGTATATGGGCTGCGAGGTAATCGAGATGCGACACCACCACCGGTTTTCGCTCTGCTGCGGGCTCGGCCACGGGGCGTCTCGCCAAAACCCGCTGGACATGGCGTTCGGCACCATCAGGCGTTTGAGAGAGGCCCGTGCCACCGGCGCAGATTACCTGGTGGTCTACTGCAACTCCTGCGACCTGCTGTTCTCGGTGGGGACGCAGGTAACCCCGTTCATAATGCCGGTCTACCATCTCAACGAACTGGTCTGCAAGGCCCTGGGTGAGCCGCTACAGCGCCGTAACCTGAGCCGCGCGAGGTCAATGATCGGCGAGTTGTTCATTAACGGCGCACCGAAGGTGCTCTCACGCAAGCGGTTCCAGCCCGTGGACCAATCCGGCGGCGGGTAGAGTTGTCGGCGCTAATGATCGATAATTGAGTTTATCTTCCACTTACCGTTTTCCTTAATAAGAGATATCTCCCAGGTGGCTTTCTTACCGTCCTTGAACTCGATATCCATCTCTACCCGCGCGTTACCGTTTGACACCTCGACACCACTGGTGTTGTAGCTATCGATCTCACCTTTGAAGGACTCCTTGTCGGAGATAAAACCGGACCGCGTCTCCTCCTTCTGCGTATCCTTTGAGATATAGCCCCAGGCGGTTGACAGGTCACCGTCGTTCAACGCCTGGAGGTACTTGTTCGACACGTCGGCGGGCGCCTTTATGGCCCCTACTAAAAGGAATATCGCGACCCCTATGACCGCCGCGATAAGCACGACCGCTGATATCCCGACTATTATCGCTATCTTGCCACCCCTGGACATCCCTTTCTTTGCCGGGCGGGGCGCTGCCACGGGCACGACCGGCGCGGGGATGGCCCCTGGTGGCCCCGGCGGCGGCGGTACTGAACCTGGAATTGGCGAAGGAACCGTACCCGGTGGTGGCGGAGGCGGCTGCGGGACGCCTTCCTGCGCCGGTTGACCGCAACCGGGGCAGTACTTCGTGCCCTCCGGGAGTTCGGCCCCACATCTACTACAAGTCGCCACGATAATCTCCTCCCTTGTCCGGTCTCTTTCTATTCGTCATCTCGTGCGGAACGTGACTCCTCCAGCGGAGTTAGGAAGTCGGTTATCGTCTCCGCGGCTCCCCACGCGGCCCCGCAAGAAGGACAATCCTCCATGAACCCTTCTATCTCCTCACCGCACTTCTCGCACTTCCTCTTCTTCTCGGCCTTGCGCTCCGCACGCTTCTCCGCGCGACGCTCCTTGCGTTCCTTGTGCCCACGATGAGGCCTTTTTCCGACAACAGCGCTTATGGTCTCGGTCGTACCGGGCATTGTCCCGTACTTGGGGCAGATGTCCATTTCCGCGGGGATATCCTCGTTACATTTCTCGCATTTAGCCATTCTCACACTCCCTTACCGCTATATCTCTACTTTTCACCAAACATCTCTTTACGCCATTTTAACAGGAAAGAGCAAGGGCAGGCACCAATTGCCCGCCCTTTTTCTCTCGATACATGGTTACTCTACGACTTGATGATCTCCCAGGCCTCGTCCTCGTCGAGTTCCGTCACGAACTTGATTCCGGAAACATCAGCCGCTTCCCTGGTCAGAGCAACGATGTCGTCGCGGGTGATGTACTCCAGGGCGAACTTTCTCGCCCCGCACATGAACTGGCTCAATCCCTGCGCGAGTCTCTGGTAGTATGTGTAAACACCGATAGCGCCGGCATGACGCCTCATAAAATCATCACCGTAGGTGTCACGAAGGTGCACCCCGGTAACGAACACCTCCTCCATGCCCCTGCCGTATCGCTCTATGTATACGGGAAGGCCACCCTCGAGCACACGCTTCCCAATCGTCTTTCCGACCATGGCGGCGGCAAGTGAACTCCTGGCCATTCCAATCGCCTTGACGTACGGCGCTCCCAGCGCGAACCCTTTGAACATCTGGTCCTCCAGCGTGAAACCACCGGCGAAAGCGAGGTCCGGCACGTACTTGCCGTTCCTGGCCAGGTAATCGGCGTACTGGTAGGTCAGGCTGCAGAGCTCAACGGTCGGAATCCCCCATTCGTTCATCATGCGCCACGGGCTCATCCCCGTTCCACCGCCCGCTCCGTCCACCGTGAGCAGGTCAATCCGGTTGTCCGAAGCGTACTTGACCGCCCTGGCGAGATCGGCGGGCCTGTAGGCGCCGGTCTTGAGGAATACCCTTTTCGCACCCATGTCGCGCATCGCGGCGACTGCCTCGGAAAAACCTTCCTCCGAGACCATTCCCAACCGCGAGTGACGCTCGAAGTCATTCACCCCCCCCAACTTAAAGGCCTTTACGACCTCCGGGTCTTCCGGGTCGGGCAAGACGATATAGCCCTTCTTCTTCATCGAGAGCGCTTTCTCGATGGTCTTCAGCTGCACCTCGCCGCCGATGTCTTTCGCTCCCTGTCCCCACTTGAGTTCGACCGTATTCACGCCGAGGTCCTTCAGGACGTACTCGGGCACGCCAAGCTTGGTGTCTTCCACGTTGAACTGGACGATGACATCGCCGTAACCGTCCAATTGGAATTCCCGGTATGTATTAATCCGGTTCTCCATGTCGGGAGACTTCTTGATCTTCCCATTCTCGATGACAGACTCGTCGTCCATGCCGCACACGTTCTCACCGATAGTGATAGCGCAGCCGGATATCGCCGATCCCACGGCGATCCCGTCCCAGTTCACCTTGGCCACGTTTGTCGAGCCAAGCCCCGGAATGATTATCGGCAGCTTCAACTTAAACGGGTTCTTGTCCCCGATCGTCGTCTCCATGTTCACGTTAGTGAAAACGGCATGCTCGCTGTCGGCAGGCACGCCCACGGCGCCGACCGCACTTCCCATCACGTTGAAGTGAGAGAGATCCACCGGGTAATCCTTCTCTGAAGCCGCGGTCATTATCCCGAAAGGTTGCGGGTAGATGCACTCGGCTCCCCTCATGGCGGACTTCCCAATCTCGCACATCCCAATGCATCCCTCGACACACGTTGTGCACATCCCGCTGAACGGGCTTACGCTCTCAGGGGTGCGGTTCTTCGAGAAAGTCGCCGCGGACCTGTTCAACCTGGTCATCGTCATTTGTCTCTTCTCCTCCTTGTTGTCATTCCTTACAGGGGAACGGGTCTAGCTGCACGGTGTCCAGACAGGCATTGCAGAGCTCGCCCGGCTCGAGCGGGCCCCTGCACGGCAGCTCACATACAGGGCATATGTAAAGACACGCGCCGCACTGACGGCAGACGTCTGGTGCCTTGTGGAAAGGCATGGTTACATCACGGTCAACCCCGCGGTCGGAGAACCCTATGGCGCCACCCTGCATCTGCTCGGCGCACATGCGGACGCAGAGGCCACACAGAAGGCATCCCCTGTCCTCCACCTTGAACCTTATGCTTGTCACTCCGTACTTGGACGCCATGCACTGGAGTGTCTTGGAGTTTGGACACGAGGCGAGCATCAGTTCGATTATCATGTTCCGCGCCCTCTTGACTCTCTCCGACTTGGTCCTTACCTCGATTCCTTCATGAACCAGGTACGAGCAGGACGCCACCAGGCGGCTTCTTTCACCGCGAATGACCTCCACCACGCAGACGCGGCACGCGCTGTACTCCGACAGGCCGTCCATGTGGCATAGAGTCGGGATGTCCACGCCGTAATACCGTGCCGCCTCCAGGATGGTCCAGCCCTCCTCGGCATCTATGCTCTGCCCGTCGAGTATCAGGTTTACCACGAAATCACTTCCTTACTACCGCGTCGAACTCGCATACCTCGTAACAGATGCCACACTTATCGCACTTCTCGGCGTCTATTCTGTGGGGCTCCTTCTTCTCCCCGGAGATAGCCCCTGACGGGCACGCCTTCGCACACCGCGTGCAACCGTTGCAGGCATCCTGGTTTATCTCGAAGCTGATGAGCGCCTTGCATACACCGGCGGTGCAACGCTTTTCCTCGATGTGCTGGCGGTACTCCTCCTTGAAGTACCTGATCGTCGAAAGGACCGGGTTCGGTGCCGTCTGCCCCAGGCCGCACAGAGACGTGTCACGCACTACGTCGGCGAGCTCCTCGAGCAGGTCAAGCCGCTCCATGCTACCCCTGCCCTTTGTTATCTCGTCGATTATCTCCAGCATGTGCTTCAAGCCCTCGCGGCAGGGGGTACATTTACCGCATGACTCGTCGCACAGAAACTCAAGGAAGTACCTGGCGATATCCACCATGCAGGTGTCCTCGTCCATGACAATCATGCCGCCCGACCCCATCATGGAGCCGACCTCGGCCAGCCGGTCAAAATCGACCGGAATATCGATTAGAGACTCGGGGATACAGCCACCCGACGGCCCGCCGGTCTGAACCGCCTTGAACTTCTTGCCTCCGGGGATACCGCCGCCGATGTCATAGATTATCTCCCTCAGGCTGATACCCATTGGAACCTCTACAAGCCCGGTGTTCTTGATCTTCCCAACAAGTGAGAATATCTTCGTCCCCTTGCTGTTCTCGGTTCCCACCTGCGCGTAAGCGTCTGCCCCTTCCTTGATTATCAGGGGCACGTTGGCCCATGTCTCGACGTTGTTGAGGTTGGTTGGACGGAGATACAGGCCCTTCACCGCGGTGTGTTCGATCGCCCTGGTGACCGCCGTAACCGCGAGGGGATACTCGTTCCTGACGTATATGTAGCCGTTATTGGCCCCGATCGCGCGCGCGCCGATGACCATTCCTTCCAGAACGCTGTGCGGGTTCCCCTCCAGCAAGCAACGGTCCATAAAGGCCCCGGGGTCCCCCTCATCGGCATTACACAGCACGTACTTGACGCCATCGGGGGAGCTCGCGTCCCGGCATGATTTCCACTTGCTTGCCGCAGGGAATCCACCGCCGCCCCTACCCCTGAGACCTGCGCGATCAACCTCATCAATTATCTGATCCGGCTCCATGTCGAACAGGGCTTTTGCCATGGCCGAGTAACCACCCGTCGCAATGAAATCACCTATCTCGCAAGGGTCAATATCGACGTTCGGCCCCAGTATCTGCCTGTTCTGCTTGGAATAGTATGGAACGGCGTTCTCCCTGGTCACGGTGGTACCGGTTATAGGGTCTTCGTACAATAGCCTGTCGATGACTCTTCCCTGCGTAATCGTCTCGGAAACGATCTCCGCGACATCATCAACCGCTACTCTCTGGTAGAAGATGTTCTCGGGCTTTATGACTACGACCGGCCCCCTCTCGCAGAACCCGTGGCAACCGGTTCCCCTGAGAACCACCTTCTCCGACAGGCCTTTTTTCTCGAGTTCGCCCTTGAATGCCTCGAGAACTTCTCCACTTCCAACAGCCAGGCATCCTGGACCGGTGCAGAGTGAAACGCTCGTAGCCCCCGAGTACCTGTCGCTTCTAACAAGCTTTTTGAACTCATCCAACTCACCCGGAGAAGCAAAACGTGCTCCAGTCTTGGGTTCAACTTCCACTTTCCGGTACTTCTCGAGGATCCGTGTCACCTTTGAAGCGTTCATCTCTCCGTAGTACTCACCGTCAACAACCATGATCGGCCCCATGGCGCAGGCACCCAGGCAGTTGACTGCCTCGACCGTGAATTGCTTATCATCAGTCGTCTCACCGGGTTTGACCCCGAGTAAACGGCATACCTCGCTTAACAGGCCTTCGGAGTTCCTTACATGACAGGCGGTCCCCATGCACACCGTGACGATATGCTCCCCCTTGGGCTCCAGCGAGAAGGATGTATAGAAAGTCGCAACCCCGTAGATGTCAATAAGTGGTATCTCCATCAGTGACGCGATGTCTCTCAGGGCCTGTTCCGGCAGGAAGCTGTACTCCTCCTGTACGGCGTGCAGAATCGTCGTTAGAAGGCTCCTGTCCGCCCCGTTTCTCTCGACAACCTCCGTTACAAAGTTGGATATCGTTTTCGTGGTGCTTTCTTCCATTTCTTCCTCTCAAATAAAAAAAAGACGACCGTCATTGACAACGTCGTCTCTCTAGCGGCACCCCTTTGTGCCGCTTGAACGGAAATAATAGTGAAAGGCGGGCCTCCCGTCAAGGCCTTACTCGCCTATCGGTGGGGTCAGCGCCTTCAAGCGGTGGCTCAAGATCACACGTTATGGCCGGAAGACCCCATGCCACCCAAACGGGGACTGGCCCGGACTGTTGTCGTTCGACCTCTCCACCCAGAACGATGTACGCAATGCGACAGCGGGCCTGTCCCCACCCTTACACACGCTAACGCCAGACAAAGGCCCGCCATCTGTACGCCATGGCACGCACCGCGACCGGAGCGGGGCACTAAACTTTCCCAACCTCGTTTGCCAGTATTATGGCCTCCGCGATCTCACGTATAGGCCTGCGGGAGTCCATCGATTTGCGCTGGATGGCTGTGAACGCCTCGTAACCGCTTATTTCACGCTGTTCCATAAGGATATCCTTGGCGCGCTCGATAAGCTTTCTTGCCTCCAACTCCTCCTGGATCAACTTTGATTTCATCACCAGGTCGGTGTTCTCGATAGCCATCGCCGCCTGGTTTGCCACCGTTGACAGTATCGTCTTCTCCTCGCGGGTG
>Ga0180014_1000168_pt1 | contig 18698 bp, 22 predicted proteins | sample KR13_S1_MetaG_FD_116507 | JGI IMG/M metagenome (GOLD analysis project Ga0180014, IMG submission 116507) | Groundwater microbial communities from the Olkiluoto Island deep subsurface site, Finland - KR13_S1_MetaG | ecosystem: Environmental > Aquatic > Deep subsurface > Groundwater | place... | reverse complement strand
GGGGGGGGGGGGGGGGGGGGGGGGGGGAGGGGGGTGGTTGGTTGTTGTTTGGGGGGGGGGGTTGGGAAAAAAGGGGGGGAAATAACCCCCCCCCCCCCCCCCCCCCCCCCCGGCCTTTCTCGCCGGCGTACCCCCTTCCCCCCGTAAAAACAAGAGTGAACCCTTATATGTGTTCCCTTAGTGTACCTCTTCGGTTGCCCCCCCAGGTTGCAGGAGTTACAACAGAGTGCTATGGTAGATACAAGTAAAGCATAAGTAATACGGTTGTGAAATACAGGAGGCGGGGAACATGGAGACAGGGATAGCAGTAAGGGACCAGGAGCCTGGCCTTGAGGTCCATAAGGTAGCGGCTATCCAGGCCGCCGTTGACGGGTTCATTACCTCCCTGGACGTGAAAGCCCGGACCAGGGAGACATACGGCAAGGCCATAAAGTATTTCGTCTCCTGGATACTGGAGGAGGGCATAGTCCAACCGCTCCGGGGGGACATACTTTCCTACCGCTCCCGCCTGATGGAGGACGGCAAAGCGGCCCATACGGTCAACAGTTACATAACGGTTGTCCGCCGGTTCTTTGAGTACCTGGAGGCCGAGGGTATCTATCCCAACGTTGCCAAGGGGGTTAAGGGACTCAAGAAGCCCCGGGGATTTCGCAAGGAGGCACTCACAGGGGATCAGGCCCGCCGGCTCCTGGAGACGATTGAGGAGGACGGGCTACGATCCTTGAGGGACTACGCGATCATCAACCTCATGCTCCGGACGGGGTTAAGGGATATTGAGATCACCAGGGCGGACGCGGGGGACCTGGGGAGTGAGGCCGGGGAGCTGGTCCTCCGGGTACACGGCAAGGGCCGGGATAGCAAGGATGACTTTGTGCTACTGGTCCCGGAGGCATACGGGCCGATAGCGGACTACCTGGCGGCAAGAGATAATCCCGGCAAGGATGAACCCCTGTTTGTTTGCCATGGCAACCGCAACGCTGGCGGGAGGCTCACTACCAGATCAGTTAGCCGGCTCATAGAAAAGCGGCTGGCCCAGGCCGGCCTCAAGAGTGAGAAGATAACCGCTCACTCACTCCGGCATACGGCGGCCACGCTGGCCCTCCTGGGCGGGGCGGACGTTATGGAGGTCCGGGGTATGCTCCGGCACTCCGACATAAACACAACGTTGATATACGTTCATAACCTGGACAGGGTTTCCAACGGAGCGGAAAAAGCTATCAGTTTCTAACCCTATGTCCGTTAAGAAGGGATAGCGGACATTGAAACAGGGAAAAGGGCAGGGATATGAAAGCGCGTGAACTGGCCGCATTGATTGACAAGGTACTTGCTATCCAGTTTGAAGGGGGAGCGGTTGGGGAGGCTGGCCGGACAAACGCCTGGTTCTGTCAATACGAGGTTGACGGGGGGGAGGTTGACCCCCTGATCCCGGACCGGGAGCCGGACGTTGTTTCAAACGATGGGCTAGAAAAATGGTGGGACCTCGAGGACGGGCGGGTTATCTCCAGGGGCTCCGAGGAAGAGGTTAACGCCTGGGGCCGTATCATTCCCGCCGGCGCGGGGGTTCCCCCGCCCATAGAGTGCTACCGGGTCCTGGACAAGGACCGGGGTCCTTCCTCCATGTCCGAGATAGAGGACGTCCTCCTCCGGCACCCGGACCTTACCGATAATGACGTAGGGGACGTGGTATTCGAGCTGATGAACAGGATAAAGAACAGGATAGAAGGCAACCGGGAACGGAAGCGGCGGATACTCCGCCTGGTTACAGACAAGGAGGCTAACAATGAGTGAGGGGACAGTAGCAGAGAATGATGTTATAGGCCGGTTCAAGAAAAGCAACACAGCGGACATACAGGTTAGCGTTGTCCCCTGGGAGGGCAATAACTACCTGGACATACGGGAGGTTCTACCAGGACCGGACGGTTGCACCTACACCAAGAAGGGGATTCGGTTTAGGGCGGATCTAGCCGGGGACCTGGTGGAGCTCCTGGGCCAGTTAACTACAGAATCACAGGAGACGCACGGAGAGGCCGTGTAAACGCCGGAGATGTTAAGGAAGAGAGAGGGGGAACAGTGGGAACCGAACGAGGGAACACGCCGGAGATAATGAACGTGGAGCAACTGGCCGACTACCTCTCCCTGGGGGTCCGGACGATCTACAACCTGGCCCATGACGGGGAGATACCGGGCCTCAAGGTTGCGGGGACCTGGAGGTTTCCGAAAGCGGCTATTGACGATTGGCTCAAGACGGAAGCGGGAAAGAACCTGGGGACTGTCACTGGCAAGGAGTAAAATGGAGGGTAGCTCCCGTGTCAGTGTGATCTAATACCCTGTAGTCTTTGTAGTCTTTGTAAACTTCATGGGAACCGGCCAGTATGAAAGACTACAAAGTTTACAAAGACTACACCCCTCCCCACTAGACACTTCCCAAACCAGCGGGAACAGAATAGTGTCCGCGTCCATCACGCTCAAGAACTCCGGCGTCTACCATGCGCTTCAGATGTGTTTTAATTGTCGATTCATTCTTGTCAAGTCGTGTTGCAATTTTCTTCGGTCCCACGTCTCCAGACTCCCGGACAACTTCGATAATCGCCGCTCTCGTCTCCCCCTGGCGGTACTCCTCAGCCGGACCGAGCACCTGCCAAGTGAATGTAGGTGAATCGAAGTCTACCGCCAGTTCAACATCCTCCATATCACGGCCAACAACCATCAATTCAGAATCGCTGCGGTCGTGTGAACGCTTGAGGATCATCACTGCGTCCGCGCTCCCCGTCAGGCCGGTTGACCCGGACACTTCATCCAGTGGGTCAGTCAGCGATTCTGATTTACGCAGGTGGTGGACAGCAAGGACGGTTATACCGTGGTTGTCCGCCAGGGATTTCAAGGGTTGAAGTGCGGAGTAGTCATCCAGGTATATATGGCCGTTGCCTTTCGTTCGCTCTCGCACCTTTGCCAGGGTATCAACGATGATCAATCGGCAGTTGGGATGCTGCGTAACCCAATTCTCGAGGTGTTCAATCCCGCCGTCATCTAACCGGGGCCAGTCAATGAAGAAGTGAAGGCTATCCGGCGCGGCGTCGTCTTGAAGCATCCTTGCAAGCCGCCCCTGCAACCGCCGCCACCCGTCCTCCAGACAAAGCGCAAGGACTTCCCCGTATTCGACATCCTCCCCCAACGCCTTACCACCATATGCAACGGCAAGCCCGATGTTGATTGATAGGAAACTCTTGCCCTGTTTTGGCTTGCCGCAGAGAAGGGTTAATCCCTCCGGTAGAATCCCCGGCACTGTCCACTGTGTCTCACCTAGACTCATTTTCATCAACCCCCCCGCATCAAAGCCCTGCGGTGCCTCAAGCTCTTGTTGGTGGTTGTCCTCCAGGTCGCTCATAACGGATAGGTAGTAGTCATCCGAGAGATCGTAGGCCGCCGTGATAATCTCGGACCCGGCGTTGATATACTTCCGGCGGATAGACAAGCCTTTCACTATCCCGGCGTAGTGCTCCCAAGCCCCCGGACTAGGTGTATCTCCGGATACGCACGCGAGATACTCACTCCCCCCGGCGCGGTCCAGGGTCCCCTTTTCCCTAAGCCGATTCGCCAGCATAACCAGATCGCCCGGCTTGCTTTCCCCTGCAAGATCACAAAGGCCACGGTAAAGGTGCCTGTGTTTGTCCTTGTAGAAGTCCTCGGCCTGGAGTATCTCGGCAACGCCTTCAAGCGCCTCTCCCAGGTGCATCATAGAGCCTAGTACCGATTCCTCCGCCTCGAGATCGTGAGGGGGGACCCGGTCGCTTGTCTGATTCTTCACGGTCATTCTCTCTTTCGCTTATCAACTGGCGGTTTCGGAGCATCCGTTCGAAAGATTCCTTGAGGGGTTCGCTGACGTGAACTATCCCCTCCAGCAGATCGTCATACACTGGAACCGTTGTCCTTGCGGTGGAGGGCGGACAATACCTCATTCACGTTATACCTGAGATAATGGCCGGCGCGGTAATGGGGCAACTCGCCGTTACGTGACTTCGCCCAAACCCACGCCACTTCTACCCGTAGAAGTTCCGCGAGTTCTTGAGCGGTCACCAGGCGGTTAACCTGACCGCTCATTTCGCGCCGCCCTTTCCCGCCTTCTCCGAGACAAGTTTGAGGAGCACTCCCTCATAACGTCTTTCCCAGTCGGGGATGGAAGGACCTGAGTAATATTTCTCAATTTGGCGGAGCCACCCGTAGCTCACGCCGAGTTCAATAGCCATCTTCCTTGCGCTGATGTAGTGCCTCTTTCGGCGTAGAACAAGCTCTTTGGATATCGGCATTTCTGTTCATCCCTTCTTTCATCTTTGACCTACGGCCTTGACGTACGGTTTTGGTAGGTTTAAGATAGCACAGGATAAATGTTCCCCGCAATTAGGAGTATAGACGAACATTGTATAAGACATACCCTATGGCTAATGAATGGTGGAGCTGCAAGAAATGCGAACTTGAAACGGTTCGGCCTGAGGCCCGCTGGATCGCAGATGCCCTCGAATCTGACCCCCGGAAAGAAGGCGATCAGTGTTGGGCCTTTGTATTCGGTGGCAAACTCAAGCCGTATCGGCCTACCGCTGAAACGCTGTTGGATGCATTGAATCTTACTCTTGCGTTACCAGCAACAGAGACCGACAAGCCGCCGAGAGAGTGTCTTAGCTTCATGAGAAGATGGGGTCCTATAGGTCTTTTCACCATGCGTACCAACAACACGGTGATGGAGAAAGAGGGATGGATAGTTAAGTTGAAAACACCGAACGAGGCTGAACACAACCTGTTCCTCGATGCACAAACCTATATATCGCATGAGGAATATTGGAACGGGTTTCATGTTCAACGTATCAAGGACGAAAAAAAGTTGCCGCTTACAATGGAACCACTGTTTAACGGCTACCTAGAGTACTGGCCGCTTGTGTACAGAGAGTTCAACCGCCTACAGCGCGCCGCTGATTCCTGGTTGGACCGTGGGAGTACACGCGATATCGAGGAGTTTATCAACAACAACCTCCGCGAACAGCTGAACCCCCATAGCCCTGACACCCCCCGCGTATATGAGTTCAAGTCCCTCAGAGATGCCTTGTTCGGCCTATTAGCAAACGAGATAACCGGAGGCCGCTTACTAGGGAGATGCGCCTTTGACACCTGCCAAAGGTTTTTCCTTGCAGACGATTCCAGGTCAACCTATTGCTGTGCTGAATGTCGGAAGGAGTGCAACAGGCAACGGTTGGAAAAGAAACGGAGGGAACCACTCCAACTACAGAAGCGGAAACTCAGGTCACTTCTGGACACCCGCGAGACAATTGGAATAATCACCGTCGCCAAAGACAGAGAGATACGTGATGAGATCAATAAAGCGAGATCGCGAGATGAACTGGCGGTTGTCAAGAAAAAGCATCAGGAGGTATTCGAGCATCGGAAAAAGGGGCCACGGGCCAGTAAGGGGAGGGATTGAGAAATGGGATACATCGCGCACAAGGACTTGAAGAGCGGTAGACGTTACTACCCGGTCATTGCGGTTAACGGGAAAAAGAAATGGGGGCAGGGGTTCAAGCGCAAGAAGGACGCCGAGACACTCCTGCAACGCATGGAGGCCGATATCGCCGCCGGTACCTACGGCAAGCCGAAGGATATCTCATTCGAGGAATACTCGGCCAGGTGGATCGAAAACTACGCCGCCTTGAAGGTGAAGCCCCGGACGTGTGACGCTTACTCCCAGATCATCCGGAATCACTTCCTGCCGTTCTTCGGCAAGATGCAACTGCGGGACATAACCGCCGGCCAGGTCCAGGAATTCATAACCTCCAGGATGCAACAGGGGTTATCCCCCCACAGCGTTAGAAAGATGGTCGCTATCCTCAAATCAATGTTCAAGCGCGCGGAGATATGGGAATACCTCAAGGAAAACCCCGCCCGCTTCGCTGAAAGCCCGAGAGGTCCACAGAAAGAAATGGACTACCTCACCCCCCGGGAGGTCCGGCGGTTCCTGGATGAAGCGTCCCCCGACTACTATCCCCTGTTTGCCACCGCCGTTTTCGCCGGGGCCAGGCAGGGGGAGATACTCGCCCTGAGATGGTGCGATATTGACTTCACCCGTAGCACCATCTTCATCCGCCGTGCATACCATCCCCGTTACGGGTTCGGTGAGCCGAAAACGAAAAACGCAAAGCGGGCCATAGTGATATCCCCCCAGCTTGTAAGCGTCCTCTCTGACCACAAGAAGCACCGGGGCGGTGGGCCTGACGAGATAGTATTCCAGAACGGAAGCGGCAAGCCGGTCAACGCTTCCAACATGGTGAGGCGCGAGTTCCTCCCCGCCCTGGAGCGGGCCGGCCTACGCCGTATAAGGTTCCACGATCTCCGCCATACCTACGCCGCCCTGATGATATCCCTTGGGGAGAATATCAAGTTCATACAGAAACAGATGGGCCACGCGTCCCTCAAGACCACTATGGACACCTACGGCCACCTTCTCCCCGATGTTGCGGAAGGATTCGGGGCAAGGTTTGACTCCCTTATCTGTTCGGAGAAGGTGATCCCGTTCCCCGACAGGGGCCGTGAGATGCCGTCTGAGGGGCTACTTCTGGAAAAACAGGTAGAAGATAGGTAGAAGATTCGCCTCTCCGCTTCCGGTCCCAGGACCCGAACCCCCAACAAACCGCGTGTTTATGCGGTTAATGCTGGAGCCGGCGCGGGGATTCGAACCCCGGACCTGCTCATTACGAGTGAGCCGCTCTACCAAACTGAGCTACACCGGCTTCGCGTCAATAACGGGTGGCGGCCCACAGAGGGGCTTCCGCCCTCCTGCCAATTCTACCACCGAATGTAACTCCGCGCTCCGGCTCGTGTGCGTCGTGCCGCCCGGAAGCAGACCCCGGGGCAGGTACGAACCCGTAATAATATCAAATTATATCACCCCATTACTCAATATATTTTAGTGTTCTATTGCATTACCTCAACTATTAAGATATTCTGCCCTCAAGGAGTGATAGATATGGAGATACCGGTCCCGGTCCAATGCCAGGTATGCGAGGGGGAGCTCACCATCGAAAGGGTCGCCTGCCACAGGTGCGGCTGCGCGCTGGAGGGCAACTTCACCTTCCCCCTCCTTGCGAGGTTGACCCGCGATGAGCAAAAGTTCATCGAGATCTTCGTCTCCCTTTCGGGGAACCTCAAGAACGTCGCCTCCACGCTGGGGATTTCATACCCCACCGTGAGAAACAGGCTTGACCGTATCATCGCCTCACTGGAGACATTGGCCGAGGCCGATCAGCGGAAGAGGGAGGAGCTTCTCGACAACGTCGAGCGAGGGGATATACCTCCTGAGGTGGCGGCACGCCTCCTGGAAGAAGCCTGATCAGGAAAGGTTGAGTTCACGATGAGAGAGGAACAGATCAGACGGATGGTGTCCGAGGGCAGGATCAGCCCCCGGGAGGGGGAACGCCTCCTGGAGGCACTGAAGAGGTCGCGCTCCGGGGAGGCAAATCGCGATAGCGCCAGGAGGTCCGGCAAGAACAGAGGGGGCGGGAGACGCATATATATCGCCCTCGCGGTGATCGTTTCACTGCTGGTGACAATCGGCCTCGCGCTGTTGTTCTTCACGCTCAGGGAAAGCGAGACGGCCGGCGACCTGTTCAAGAAAGGCGAGCAGGCGTTCGCGGAAGGCGAGTACGAGAAGGCGATCGACTGCTACCAGGCGGGCCTGGAGAAAGAGCCCTCATCGTCCGCCGGTTACAACCTCCTGGGGATGGCCTACAGGTTCCTCTACCACGGTACCGGGAGTTCCAGGTACAGGCAGGAAGAGATAGAGGCGTTCGAGAAGGCGATAGAGCTCGATCCCAATAACATGATGCCGCTGGTGAACCTCGGGTTCACCCTGTACTACCAGGGGGACAAGGGGGAGGCGGCGTTGTACCTCGAAAAAGCGCTCGAGGTGTATCCGGACCACCCGGACCGTGTGGGCATCGAGGAGATGATCCGGGAGGCGGACCTCCAGTAGACCGGTGGAGTTGATTTCGAGCCTAAATGTACTCCGGGACCCAGCCATGCAACCTGCGGATGGACTCGGAAACGTCCTCCTCGAGCATCCTCTCCGCCTCCTTGCCCTCGGGGCTGGCAAGCACCTGCTTGAACCTGCCCTGCACCTCCAGGTAATCTACTACCGGCTTCTTCTTTACCTTCCCCTCGATCATCCGCTTGGTGGCACCGGTAAACCGGTTCTCCCCGTCCTCGTGCTCGTAGAGCAGCCACATCCCGCACTGCACCGCCATGCGGCTGACCTCTATCATCTTGCTGGAGGGGAACTTCCACCCCGGCGGGCAAGGCGCCAGAAGTTCAATGTACTTCGTCCCCCTTATCTCCCTGGCCTTCAGCATCTTCTGATAGAAGTCGAGCGGGTAGGCCAGTGACGCGGTGGCCACGTAAGGTATCCTGTGGGCTATCATTATCTGGGCGATATCCTTGCGGTGCTGGACCTTCCCCCCGGGAGTTGTCGTGGTCCAGGCCCCGATGGGCGTCGCGCCGCTCCTCTGGGTACCGGTGTTGGAGTACATCTCGTTGTTGTAGCAAACGTAGATAAAATCCGTCTCCCGCTCGGCGGCGCCCGAGAGGGCCTGTATGCCGATGTCGTAAGTACCCCCGTCGCCCGCCCACATCAGCACTGTCGGCTCCTCCTCCAGTTCACCCCTCTTGACCAGCGCCTTGATCCCGGCGACGACTCCGGAGGCGGTGGCCCCCCCGGTGGCGAACGCGGCGTTCATGAGAGGGAGGTTGATTGCGGAATGTGGGTAGGAGCCCTGAAGGACGGACGTGCACGACGCGACCACCAGCAGTATGGTGTTGGAGCCAAGCGCCTTGAACGCGATGCGCAAGGCGAGGCTGGCCGGACAACCCTGGCAGGCGGTGCTACCGGCCAGAAACAGTTCCTCCTCCGGCAGACTCTTGAAGCTGACCATGCTCTATCGATCTCCTTTTCTCTACCGGCCCTGTGGGCTGAAAGCCAGTTTCAACCCCGGATGCGGACTAAAGTCCGCTTGCACCTCGGAGGGCGACAGGAACCCCCCCATCCCGGCCTTCCCCTCAGAGGGGGGAAGGAGCGGAGTCGCCCCTCAAGTCGGGGGGTCAGTCCAGCATCTCCTCGAACCTGCCCAGCATCTCCTTTGTTATCTCATGCGACTTGGTGGAGTGGGAATCGGCCCAGGTGATATCGTCTAACTCGCCTTTCCACGCCTTCACCGCCATCCGCTCTATGAGCTGGTGTGTCACGTCACGGCCGCCGAGCCCCATTATCAGGTTCCTCACCGGGATGTTCGTCCGTCCGTACAGGACGCCTTTCACCTCGCTGTAGAGCGCTCCGGAAAGACCGTAGGAGTAGTTACGGTCCATCACCAGGAGGTCATCCCTGTCCTGGCACAGCCGCCTTATCTCCTCAACCGGGAACGGTCGGAAGAACCGCACCCGCAGCAACCCCACGCTGTGGCCCTCCTCCCTCAGGGAATCGACCGCGACCCTGCACTCGGCGGCGGCGCTCCCCATCGCCAGTATCAGGTGACGGGCGTCCTCCACACGGTACTCCTCGACCAGGTCTCCGTGCCACCGCCCGAACATCTCCTCGTACCCCTTTGCCGCCTCTCTAATAATCTCTCTCGCGTTTTCCTGGCCCTCCTTCATCGACTCCCGGGTCTCACTGAAATCCACCGGGTAGACAACCGAGCCGTGTGTAACCGGCAGGCGGGTGTCGAGTCTCCACCTTGGCCTGTACGGTGGCAGGTAACGTTTAACCTCCTCCGGGGAAGGAACCTCCGCGTCCATATACGTATGTGACAGCACGAACGCGTCAAGGTTCACCATCATCGGAAGAAGCACGTCCCGGTTTTCAGTCACCAGGAAAGCCTGTATGACCGTGTCGACGATCTCCTGGTGACTGGAAACGAAAACCTGGAGCCATCCGGTGTCCCGCTGGCTTATGGCATCCTGGTGGTCGCACCAGATGTTCCAGCCCGGGCCCAGGGCGCGGTTGATGTTGGCCATGACCACCGGGACGCGAATGCCGGCCGCGTAGTGGAGCATCTCGTGCATGTATACCAGTCCGTGAGAGGCGGTGGCCGAGAAAGCCCTCACCCCGGTGAGAGACGCGGATATCAGCGCCGCGCAGGCGCTGTGCTCCGACTCCACCGGTATGTACTCGGCTTCCATCTCGCCTTCAGCTATGAGGTCCGCGATCTTCTCGATGACCTGTGTCTGTGGAGTTATAGGGTAAGCCGGGACCACCTCCACTCCCGCCGATCTCACCGCCAGCGCCACGAAATGGTTCCCGGTCTCGAGGACCCTCACTGCTTCTCCTCCTTGACCATCGTAATCGCCCCTGTGGGGCATTCCACCGCGCAGATACCACACCCCTTGCAGTACTGATAGTCGATCTCTATATCTTTGGTTATCGTCGCCTCAGGGCAGAAGATCCAGCAAAGCAGGCAGTGGTTGCACTTCTCCTCGTCCTTGACGGGCTTGAAGACACGCCACTCGCCGGTGTCACCGGCGCACCCTTTTCCCGGCTTCGACATCGATGTCATATAGCCGACTTTTTTTTCGTTTTTATCCAATCAAGTCACTTCCCTCTAACGCCGGAGGGCGACTTTTATAGGCGCCCCTCAAGTCGGGGTTGCCCGCGTGACCTCCTCAAACCCGCGCGTTACCGCGCTCCTGTACGCCTCAGGTCTCCCGGTCTTGTCCGCGATGGGCGATATGACCTCCATCGCCACCTCTAATGAAGCGGCCCCTGACTGTCTGGCCACCGCCCCGAACAGCGGCAGGTTGACCATCGGCATGCCGTCTATCTCCAGGCCCAGGTCGATGGCGATGCCGGTCGCGTCTACGCTGTAGACGTCCCGGCCGTACTCCGACGCCAACCGGTGGGCGAGTTCCTCTCCCCCGTTGATCAGGAATCGGCCATCCGGCGATATCCCCTCCTCCAGGGCGACGGGAACCTGGTCGCGGTTCATCACCAGCAGGAGGTCCGGGCTGTAGACCTGGCTGCGCACGAATATCGCCTCTTCGCTGATTCGAAGGAAAGCCTTGACCGGTGAGCCGCGGCGCTCAGCGGCGAAAAAGTAGGACGCCTGCACGTGCAAGCCCTGCGCGTACCCCGCCCTGGCAACCCAGGTAACGAGGGTTACGGCACCCTGCCCCCCCAGCCCATGCACCCTTATCTCAAGCAACTCTCCGTACCTCTCTCACCGTAAACATAAAACCGCCGTCACAGGCCAGCACCCAGGCGGCAGATAATATTAGCACGAAGGGTGGACCGGCATTCAATCGTTCTCGCCGCCGTCCCTGCCCGACGGCTTCCTCCTGCGACCCTTCTTCACGCGTTGTTCCTTGCGCGACGCCAATTCCTTGATGGGCACCTCGATCCTGCGGCCCGCTTCCAGTTCCACGGCCACCATCCCCCGCGGAACCTGGTATCCAAGCACCCTGCCCTTTCCCTGTTCGGTTTCAACATGGCTTCCGATTGACGGGGCGCGTGAGTTGAAATCCCGGTAGGCCTCGACCTCGTACTTAAGGCAGCACATCAGCCGGCCGCAAATACCGCTGATCTTGGACGGGTTCAGGGGGAGGTCCTGCTCCTTGGCCATCTTGATGGAAACGGGATCGAAATCCAACAGGAACAGACTGCAACAGAGGTCCCTCCCGCACGGGCCGAGACCCCCGACCATCTTCGCCTCGTCGCGGACACCGACCTGGCGGAGCTCTATGCGTGCCTTGAGCTGGGACGCGAGGTCCTTGACCAGTTCCCGGAAGTCAACCCGCCCTTCCGCGGTGAAGTAGAAGACGATGCTGCTCCCGTCGAACACATACTCTACGTTCACCACCTTCATAAGAAGGCCGTGCTTCTTGATCAACCCGCGCGCGGCCCGGTAGGCTTCCTCCTTCCGATAAACGTTCTTCCGCTGGCGCTCCCTGTCGCTGGGAGTCGCCCTGCGCATGATCTTCTTGAGTGTCTCACCCATCTCTTCGGAGTAGACCTCCCTTATAGGCGACACCACCCGGCCGTAGCCGACACCCCTGGCCACCGGCACTATGACCTCGTCCCCGGGCACCAGGGTAAGCCCCTCGGGGTCGTACAGATGCGCTTTCCCGCCGGGTTGAAAAGATACCCGCACCACCTTAGGCATAGAGCACTCCCTTTATGCCCAGCATGGTGCTCTCAATATTCAGTTGCGCCGGAACGTTCTGTTCCGCGGCCCTCATGCTCTCTCCAATCATGTCCATGCACTCCAGCAGATCCCACTCGCCTAGGAATCCCGACTCGGAGGCTATCTCATCCTCCATGTCCCTGTTTATCAGGAGCGCGGCATCGCCACCTTCCCCCCATATTAGAATATCACGATACCACCAGGAGATCGTTGACAGGACCTCCTTGACGCCCCGTATCTCCTCCTTCACCTGCTCACGCCGGCACTCCTCGTCCAGGTTCTTGCTCAGTGACTTCACCGTTCCGTTATCGAGGGAACCGTCGGCCAAGCCGTCCTTTTTCTCCTTGTAGCGTGACACCAGTTCGTCCACCGGCGCACGCACATCCCTGAACAGCTCGGCCGCCATCTCCAGTATCTGGTTGATGTCCGCCCTTCGCAGGGCCCGTGTCGCCCTTATCACGTTGTCCCGCCTGGCCAGGCGCCACGGTTCGTCACACCAGTCCAGCGCCCTCCCCAGCACACCGCCGGTCAGCCGCACCACCAGGTCCGCCCTGTCGGGGGAAATGTCCCTGGTGGAGAGAAGATGCTCCTTCAGTTCGTCCGGGGGGATGCGCGTGAACCATATCTCCTGGCAGCGCGAGAGAATAGTGGGAAGCAGCGCCCCGGGGTTCGCGGTCACCAGTATGAAAACGATGTTGCCAGGCGGCTCCTCGAGCACCTTCAGCAGCGTCGAGGCGCCCTCCTCCCACATCCTCTCCGCGTTCTTGATGATAAACACCTTAATGTCGGACTCGATAGGCTTGCGGAACGCGTCCAGCCGTATCTCGCGTATTTTCTCCACCGGAATGTTCTTCCCCGCGGGCCTCACCACGGTCACGTCAGGATGCTTTTCGGTGATAACCCTCCTGCAGATGTTGCACTCACCACAACCGTTGTCGGGACACAGCAAGGCGGCGGCAAATGCGCGGGCCACTATGAACTTCCCCACCGCGGATGGTCCGGTAAATAGGTAAGCGTGGTTGATGTTCCCCTGCTCGACCGCTCTCTGAAGGCTCGACTTGGCCGCCCGGTGGCCCACCACCTCGTCGAAGAGCATGATTCAGTACCCCGCTCCATAGATACGCTGGCATTCGAACGCCGCTGCATCCACACCGGCTGCGTTCCGCTCCCTCGAAGTACTACAGAAGTACGTCTCGGTCCCGCGCCTTGCCGGAGCGGCGCTTCGACGCTCTCTGTGCTTAACCGTATCCATGGAACGAGGCACTACTAACTCTCCTGCATAACTCTATTGACCTCCAAGAGTACCCGCTTGTGGACCGCCCCGGGGTTCCCCCGCGCGTCTACCAGCACAAACCGGGGATGAATCCTCTCCAGCATGTCGTAGGCATTCCGGACGTTACGGTGAAACTCCAGTGATTCCAGCTCGATTCGATCCCGCTCGAGTTCACCGGCCCTTTTCAGCCCCTCCTCCAGGGGCAGGTCCAGCATAATGGTGAGATCCGGCTCGAGTTCACCGGTAGCCCATTCGTTGAGGTTCTTTACCGCCTCCAGGCCGCAACCTCTTCCCACGCCCTGATACGCCAGTGAGCTGTCAACGTAACGGTCGGCAACAACTATTTTTTTCGCCTGGAGCGCGGGGCGCACGACATCCCTGATCTGCTGCGCCCGGTCCGCCGCGAACAGCAGCGCCTCGGTAATGGGAGCGATGTCGCCCAGGCGGGTGTCTAACAGTATCTCCCGTATCTTCTCCCCCACGGCCGTCCCGCCGGGCTCTCGCACCATCACCACTTCCCGGCCCTCCAGGCGCAGGTGCTCGGCGATCATCTCGGCCTGCGTGGTCTTGCCACATCCCTCGGTTCCCTCGAACGTGATGAACTTTCCCTTTTTTTCCTCGAACTCCTCGGCACCTGAAAGCGATTCGGCGTCTTTTTTCATCATTGCTCCTCCCGTAACCTGATACTTCTGAAGGTCGCGACCCCTGCCAACCCTTATTTTACTACTGTTCCGTCTCATAAGTACGGTGACGCACCGAGAGCGTCGGTGCGCCGCGCCGGCAAGGCGCGCGACCAAGGCGTACTCCCTGAGTACGTCGCAGGGAGCGGAACGCAGCAGGAGCGGATGCAGCGGCGTTCGAATGCCATTGTACTTATGAGACGGGACATTACTTGTCGCGCCGGTACAGCGCGCGTTGCGCGGCGAGGTGATCGCGCCCGGCGGAGTCGATGGCCACCACCGCCGGGAAGTCGTTCAGAGAGACCCTGCGCACCGCCTCCGGCCCCAGGTCCTCCCAGGCGACCATCTCGATGCCATCCACCCGGGAGCCAAGTAGAGCGGCGACCCCCCCCACCACGGTGAAGTAGATTGCGCCGTGCTCCCGGTGCTTCGCCCCGGCCTCCTCCCCAAGGGGTCCCTTCCCCAGGACCGCGACAACGCCGCTGTCCAGGAGAAGCGGCAGGAACCGGTCCATGCGCGCCGACGTTGTGGGGCCTATCGCGGCGCACGGCCTCCCCGCGCCCGGAGGGGTAGGGGCGGCGTAGAAGACCAGTTGCCCGGCGAGGTCGAACGGAGGCTCGTCGCCGGCGGCGGCCAGCGCCTCCATCCTGGCCAGTGCCGCGTCGCGAAGCGTCAGCACGTCGCCGGTGAGCAGGACCTCATCCCCGGCGACAAGGCCCTCGAGCGCTCCCGGCTCAGGTGGCAGCGTTAGCCTCTTCAACCACCTCACCCCCTTCTCCGTAGCCGGAGTTAAAGTATCTATGGAGCGACCTTATTGAGAATACACCGCCGATAATCACCAGTGCTCCCCCCACCATCAGAGCGAGCATCGCGGGGTAGACGCTCTTGGTCATTATCCCCAGGTCCACGCTTTTGTATACAGGGTTGTCCGCGGTCCACGGAATCCACTTCTCAAGAAGCCATGCCAGCAGCGCGAATACCCCCATCGACACCAGCATGCAGGTGCGCATTATCGTCTGCAGCGCGGCGAACACCCTGCCCCGCACCTCGGGTGCGAGGTTCTTATGCAGCATGGTGTAGGCGGTCACTATCAGGTAGCCCAGGAACACGCCGCCGGTGGCGATCACCAGCAGGGAGAGCGGGTAAAAATCCACCAGCGCGAAAGCTACCATCGCCACCCCGAAGCCGACCACCGCGCGGCCGAACCACTTCTCAACTGGAAACCTCTTTCCCGCCCAGGGGGCCACTGCCGCCCCGACCACGACCCCGCAGAGGAGGACGGTAAGTATCAGCGTGAACTGCTCCCCGACCGCACCCATGACCTGCTCGGCGAACGGCGCGCCCAGTATGTAAAGGGAGCCGCCGCCTATGAAGCCGATTACCATTACCCCCAGGATGGAGCGCGTGAGTTGGTTCTCCCACATATAACGCAGGCCTTCTTTCAGGTCTGCCCATATGTGCGATGAAGAGATCTCGGGCCTCTTCTCCCACCGCCGGGGGAAAGCGATGGTGAATATCAACATCGCGGAGGCGAGGAACGTCAGCGCGTCAACGATGAACGCGAACCGGTGCTGGAACTGCGCCATCTCCGTCATGTTGGAGACAAACGGAAAGTACCTGTATATCAGGGCCGCGAAACCGAGTATCACGGTGGCTATCATCGTGCCCAGCGCCATGGTGAGGTAGGTGCTGGTGGACATCAGGGAGTTTGCGGTCATCACGTCCTTTGGTTTGACCAGGTCGGGGATGGAGGCGTCCCTGGCGGGGCCGAACAGCAATGTGAAGCACTCTATTCCAAACACCAGCCCGCAGATCATCGCCAGTGAGTTTGAGAACGCGAGGAAGATCACCAGCACCGCCCGGGCGATCTCGCTGAAGATCATAATGGTCTTGCGCTCCAGCCGGTCCACCACGACCCCGGCGACAAGTCCGAAGAGGAACGCGGGCAGAAACCGGAAGAACATCATCCAGAAAAGACCACTCGACCCGCCCAGGCGGTTGACGGCGTCGAGGAGCACCCCCACGATGACCCAGTCACCGATGCCCGAAATTCCCTGCCCGATCCACAGGGCGCGGAAGCCCCGGTTGCCCAGCACCTTGCGGAACCCGGTTATCTCCAGCGCCACCCCGGCGCTGGGATTCTCCCCATCCCCTCCTGTCTCACCTGCCCGCGATGTATCGTTTGCTTCTTCATCCACGGTGAGCAGCCCCTATATGGTAATTACCTTGCGCCGTAGCGAGTGACAGTTAACGGAGAGCGCCACCGGCAGCGTGGCCATGTGGCACGGGGCCTCGAGTATCCTCGCTCCGATGCAGGTGACGGTGCCGCCGAGCGCGCCCGGCCCAATGCCCATCCGGTTTACCGCCTCGACCAACTCCTCCTCGTGGCCCGATACCACCGGGTCGGGGTTCTTCTCGTCCAGGGGAGTGAGCAGTGCCCTCTTCGCCAGTTTCGGGGCCACGTCAAAGCTCCCGCCTATGCCTACCCCCAGCACCAGGGGCGGGCAGGCCCCGGCCCCTTTTTCCTCTACCGCCTCGAGAATAAACTCAAGTACTCCACGCCAGCCGGCCCCGGGAGGCAGCATCACCATGCCCGATGCCATCTCGCATCCCCCTCCCTTGGCCAGTACCCCCAGCGTGGTTTCGTCACCACCTGAGACGCACACTTCCAGGAGTGGGGGCGTGTTGTCACCGGTATTCTCCCGCCCGCGGGCGGGATCCTCCACCACCGAGGGGCGGAGCGAACAACGCTTTGTGGCCCTGGCCAGCGCCGCGGACGCCTCGGCCGCGAACTCCCCGTCCAGGGCGGTGCCGGTGCCAAGCGTTAGGTAAACCGTGAACACCCCGGTGTCCTGGCACAGCGGAACTCCGAGCCTTCGCGCCTCATCGGCGTTCTCCAGTATCATGTCTATCACGCTACGCCCGGTGGGGGATTCCTCGCTGACGCGGTAAAGTGAAAGGGCCTCCACGACATCCGGGGGGAGTTCGGTAGACACCTCCTCGCACAGCGATTCGACCATGTGGCCGAGCCTGCGGGCGGAAAGCACTCTCATCAGAATAGACCATCCGGGAGGTCAGAAACCCTCTTCCTGACGCCTTCCGCCGCGCGCCCCAGCATCCGGCGCTCCCCATCGGATAGAGAAAACTCAACGACCTCGGCGACTCCGCCCCGGCCCAACCGCGCCGGAACACCCAGGAACAGCCCGCTTATCCCGTACTCTCCGCCCAGAAACGCCGAAACCGGCAGCACGTCCCCGGTGTCGGTAAGGATTGCCATCGCCATGACCCCTACGGAAACCGCCGGGGCGAAGTATGCGCTTCCGCTCTTCAGGTGACTCACGATCTCGGCGCCGCCGCCGCGGGTGCGCTCCACCACTTCAGCCAGCGTGTCGGGCTCAACCGACTCGCTGAGCGACTCGCCCCCCGATCTTGACCAGTCCACCAGCGGCACCATGTCGTCCCCGTGCGTCCCCAGCACCATGGCCTCGACATCGCTCGCGGGGCGAGACGCTATCCGGTTCAGGAAGCAGAAGAAACGTGACGTGTCCAGGACTCCCGCCATCCCCATTATCTTGCGCTCGGGAAAGGAACCCGCCTTCCAGGCGAGATAGGTCATCTCGTCAACCGGGTTGGTCACCACCACTACCACGGCGCCAGGCGCGGACCGCGCGGTTTCCCTGGCGATAGACGTCACGATCGGCGCGTTCCGGGATGTCAGGTCGGACCGGGACATGCCTGGCAGGCGGGGATGGCCCGCGGTGATTATCACCATGTCGGAATCAGCTACCGCCCCCGGGTCTGCCCCACCCTCCAGGCGGGAGCACGAATCCGTATACTGAAGAGACTGCTCGATGTCCAGCGCCAGCCCGCGGGCCCTGCCCTCCTCCACATCGACCAGCGCCACCTCCACGCTCGATGAAAGAGCAAGATAGAAAGCGGTGGTGGCGCCTACGTGGCCCGCGCCGAATATAGTTACCTTGTCCATGCCGTCCTCATTATTAGCTGGAACGCGACCCCTCCTCCTCCCCGGTACCCGGCTCTCATTCGGAGTTGGTTTCACATTCCCGGTTAATGCACATCTTCCGAGGCTTGCGCCCCTTCTGATCCAGCAGAATGATCGGGGCTCCGCACTCATCACAGCTTTCCCCGGATTGCTTGATCTCTCCTTCTTGCGGAAGCCGATATGAAACCCTGCACTTGGGATAGCCGTCGCACCCGGCAAACCGGTTACCGGACTTCTTTCCCTTCCTGACCCGTATCTTGCCGCCGCAATCGAGGCAGGCGCCCAGGACGGTGGGACCCTGAAGCTCCTCCAGGATCTTTGCCATTGCCTCGCCGGTGACCGAAGGCCAGGTGGGGCACTCTGGGTTAAGGCAGAACTCGAACCGCTTGCCCCCCTCCAGCTCCAGCCTGATGCGCGGGTTCCCGCACTCGGGACAGCTCTCACCTAATGCCGTTATCTCGCCTCTCTGGGGCAGCTGCAGCGTACGCTTGCAACCGGGGAAGCCGCTGCACCCGGCAAACCGGTTACCGGACCTTGAG
>Ga0180014_1000167_pt1 | contig 18698 bp, 15 predicted proteins | sample KR13_S1_MetaG_FD_116507 | JGI IMG/M metagenome (GOLD analysis project Ga0180014, IMG submission 116507) | Groundwater microbial communities from the Olkiluoto Island deep subsurface site, Finland - KR13_S1_MetaG | ecosystem: Environmental > Aquatic > Deep subsurface > Groundwater | place... | reverse complement strand
TTTGTCGTTCGATGTTAGGATATGTGGAATAAGTTGATGAGTTAAAGGATTTAAGAGTTAATGGGTTAAAAGCAAAAATTTCGAACTATTGCTGTTTATTCAACACTTTAACCCTTTAACTTCTTTTTTCCACCGCCTGCCGTAAACCGTACTCCGTACGCCGATTTTTCCCCCATCTACCCATTTACGCTTCAACCCATCTACTACATATCTTTTCAAACTCAATTCGGCTTTAGTTGGTGCCGAGGTTGTAGCATACGAACCGACTGGGGTATAATCGCCGCAGGAGGGAATAGAGGATGGCTGCGGTGGAATCATTCGGACTTGCCGATCTGGTTGTAATGGCCATATTCGGCCTGATCATCTGGTTCCTGCACTGGCTGGGGAGAAAACCCATGCCGAAGCGGCGAAAGCCTTGGGCACCAACAGCCTGGCCGGAGATTTCCAATGAGTCCCCTATTGACTACAATCCCGGCGGTCCCATCACGGACAACCAGGCGCAAAAATTATTCGAAGCGGTCCTGCAGGCTGCCATCCGCCAGAAAGCCGACGCCATCCTCCTCGACGCCATATCCGGGCGGCCCCAGGTGCGGCTACGCCTGGAAGGCCAATTCCAGGAATTGACGGGTGTGGGGGACGCGGATTCCTACCGGCAGCTGCTGGCCCAGGCCCGGCGCTGCGCCGGGCTGGCGGAGCCGGGCGATTCTTCAACCGGGGGCCGCGGCTCCTTTCTTCGCCTTTACCGCCATGGTCATTTGCGCGATGCCGGCCTGCGCATCGAGGCTGGAGAGATTTCCTACGCTTTCCAAGAAATCTCCAGGCGCAATCGCGCCGTGCGCTTCGAGCTGGAATCATATCGCGCCCCGGGCGGGGAGGCATTGAAGATCTCCGTGCAACCGGAAATGCCCGTGGAAAGTACACGCTTCGACCTGGGATTCGCCGCGGCCTCCGAGCGTAAATACATCGAGGCGGTTCGTTCTCGTAGCGGCATCGTGCTGTTGACCGGTCCCTGCAATTCGGGGAAGTCGACCGCCACCTACCGCGCCCTCGCCCTTCTGCGCGACCAGGGCCGGAAGATCATCACCGTGGAATGGCCGATCGAATGGATGCTGCCGGGTACCATCCAATATTGGGTTCGGGATGGAAGGAATTTCGATCTCCGGCTCGGCAAGTGCCTGCGCCGGGCCATCGATCAGAAGTCCGACGTACTGATGGTTCAGAACATCGATTGGATCGATGACAAGGATGCCATGGCAGCAATCGACTATGCCGCTTCGGGCGGGCTTCTGATCACGGCCATACATATTTACGATTGTGCCCAGGCTCTGGCCAATACGCTGCGCCGTTATTTTTCGAAGCGGAGGCTGGAAGCGGCTGAAATGTTCAAGATCGTCGTGGCGCCGCGCCAGCTGTTCATGGTTTGCATGCACTGCGCCGAGGAATACCGGGTGCCGGCGAAGACATTGGCCGGGGCCGGGATGAGCGATCCTCCCGTCGCGGCCGACGGGCGTGTCGCCACCTGGCGGGGCCGCGGCTGCCCCTTGTGCGAAAACAGCGGCAAACTCGGGTCGACCGCCGTATACGAGGTGCTGGACATAACCCCGGAAATGAGACGCTTCATCGAGAACGAGAATGATTGGAATTGGGATCAGGTCGATTACTTGAGGCGGCAGGCCTGGCTGCACGGCATGCGCACCCAGCGTGAACTGGCGCTGGAAAGGGTCCTTGCCGGCGACATCAGTCTGCAAGAGGCGTTGCTGAACACCAGCAAACCAAAATGGCTAAATGCAGCGCAGGCAACCAGGCGCAAGCGGCCGGGCGGGGAAGCCTAGCGCTGCCGCTGCGCTTCGCCCCAGGGGCTGGACTTCATTCCGTTTTTTATATATAATATCCATGTTTTAACAGGGTCGGATCGGTTTTTACAATCCCCTATATCGTTTTTCCGATTGCATCCTATGTTGAAAACAAAAAAGGAGCATTTCCCGTAAAATGAACTTGGAAGTATAATTATATGAAAATAACAGTCATTACTTTGCTGGTCTGGCTTATGTCATGGAGCACCCCGCTCGGCGCCGAAGAAACTGGTGCTGCGCTCCGTTTTTCCATAAAAGAGGCCCAGGAATACGCTGTGAAATTCAGCACCGACACGCGCAATTCCCGCATTGATGTGGCCATGGCCCAAAAGAAGATCTGGGAAACCACGGCCAGCGGGCTGCCGCAGCTCAACGCCACCCTGTCTTATCGGGACAACCTGAAAATACCCACCACGCTGATCCCGGCCAAGTTCCTGGACCCCGACGCGACCGAGGGCGAATTCATCGGCCTGAAGTTTGGCACCCAGCATAACACTACCATCGATGTCACCGCCACCCAGCTCGTGTTCAATGGTTCCTACATCGTGGCCCTGCGGGCAGCCAAGGTCTACCTGCAGCTGGCCAAGAACCAGCAGGAAAAAAAGGAGATCGATATCCGCGAAACCGTGGCCAACACCTATCACCTGATCCTGCTGGCCGAAAAGAACCGGCAGATCCTGCTCGCCAGCCTGGATAACCTGCGCCAAACCTGGCACGAAACGGACGCCATGCATCAGGTCGGTTTCAGCGAGGCGACTGCTGTCGACCAGCTGCAACTGGCGGTCAGCGACCTGGAAAATACCCTGGCCACGACCGGGCGACAGATTGAAACGGCCTACCAGCTGCTCAAACTGCAGATGGGGCTGGAACAGGACCGTCCCGTTACCCTCAGCGATACCCTGGCCTCGATCCTGGCCGGCATGGCCATCGAGCTGCCGCCGCTGCAGGGATTCGATCTCTCCCGTTCCATCGATTTCCGGGTGCTGGAGACCCAGGAAAGATCCATGGCCCTGTTGCTGAAGCGTGAAAAAGCGGAGTACCTGCCCAAGGTCACGGCTTTCCTGAGCCTCAGTCAGTCGGCCATGCGCGACAGGTTCAATTTCTTCAGCAAGGGCGAAAAATGGTTCCCGGCATCCATTCTGGGCCTCAACCTGTCGCTGCCGCTCTTTACTTCCGGATTGCGGCCGGCCCGGGTAGCCCAGGCCAGGTTGGAACTGGAAAAAGCGCAGAATCTGAAAAAACAGGTAGCCGATGGCCTGAAAATGGCCATGGGCCAGGCCCGCTCTGATTTTTCCGCCGCCCTGGAGCGGGGAAAAAACACCGCACAAATGGTCATCCTGGCGCAGCGAATTTATGACAACACCCGCAGCAAATTCAACCAGGGACTGGTGACCACCATGGAACTGACCCAGTCCCACAACCAGTATCTCAACGCCGAATCCAACCATTCCCAGGCGGTGGTGCAGCTGCTCGACGCCCGCATCCGGCTGGACAAAGCCCTGAATCAACTGTAAGGAAAACAACTATGAAAAAAAACAGATTCATATTCATTTTGATCATTTTCATCATGGTCATGGCGGCCTGTCAGAAAAAGCAGGACGCGGCGGCCGCTACCGATGCCGCCGTGGACGGAAACCTGCTGGTCGAGGTAAAGAACATGACGTCCGAGAAGTTCGAGCATTTTTTCGCTGTTAGCGGTTCGCTGGAAGCGATCCAGGATGCTTTCATCAGCGCCGAGACCAGCGGCCAGATCAAGACCATTCATGTCCAGGAAGGCCAACGTGTCCAAAAAGGCGACCTGCTGGTTTCCCTGAATTCCGATATCACCCGCAATGCTGTCGCCGAGGTGAAGAACGCCCTGGACCTGGCCCGCATCGTTTTTTTAAAGCGCCAGGAACTGTGGGACAAGAATATCGGTTCCGAGATCCAGTACCTGGAGGCCAAGACCAACAAGGAAACCTTGGCAAATCGCCTTAAATCGCTGCAGGCGCAGCTCGACCTGGCACAGGTCAGGGCCCCGTTCGCCGGCATCATCGATAATATCTTCAAGAAGGCGGGCGAACTGGCTATGCCCGGGCTGCAGCTGATGCAGCTGGTCAACTTGAAGCGCATGCGTATCAATGCCGAGGTAGCCGAAACCTATCTGGGAAAGATAAAGGAAGGCGACCGCATCGAGATCACTTTTCCCACCTACCCCGATTGGCGTTTGCCAGCTTCCATTTCGCGCATCGGCCAGGTGGTGAGCGAAAAAAACCGCACTGTTCTGGTGCAGGCCGTCCTGGACAACCGCCAGGAAAAAATGAAGCCCAACATGATGGTCACCCTGCGCTGCCGTGATTTTTTCGCCCCAGCCGCCCTGGTGGTGCCGGCCATTGTGGTCAAGAACGATTTGGCCGGGATCTATCTCTACACGCTAGAACAGGAAAACGGCAAAACCGTAGCCCGCAAGCTCTACATCTCTACCGGCCTGACCGAGGGCAACCGCACCATGGTCGTTGACGGGCTGGCCGCGGGCCAGCAGGTGATCGTCAACGGCTACAACCTGGTCAAGAACGGCATGCCGGTCACGGTCAAGCGCTGAACGGCCGGCGGAAAGCAGCATGGAGAAAAACGATCTGACCGAAAAAAAACTGGTTCGCGAGTTCCTGCCCACCACCTTTGCCCTGCGGAACCGCAACACGGTGTTCCTCTTGACCCTGCTGCTGGTGCTCTTTGGCTTGATCGTCTACAAGGCCATGCCCCTGGAACTCTTTCCCCAGATCAACCTACCCTATGTGTTCGTCAACACCATCTATCCTGGCAGCTCCCCGGTGGATATCGAGAACCTGATCACCCGCCCGCTGGAAAAAGAGATCAATACGATCAACGGCATCAAGCAACTGCGCTCGGTTTCCTCGCAGGACAACTCCAACATCTTTATCGAGTTCAATTCCGAAGTCAAGATCGAAAAGGCCTTGCAGGATGTCAAGGATGCCGTGGACAAGACCAAGAGTGAACTGCCCAACGACCTGAAGCTGGACCCCATGGTCATTGACCTCGATATCAATGAGTTTCCGATCATCAACGTTAATCTTTCCGGAGATTTCAGCATCGAAGAGATGAGGGATTATGCCGAATACCTGAAGGATGAGATCGAAACCATTCCCGAGATTTCCAAGGTCCAGATCAACGGGCTCAACGAGAGGCAGATCCAGATCAATATGGATCCACTGAAAATGGAAGCCTACAAGCTGAGTTTCAACGATATCGAGGACGCGGTAAGCGCTGAGAACATCAATATCGGTGGCGGCGAACTGGTGGTGGACAAGACCAGCCGTTCCATCCGCACTGAAGGCGAATTCAAAAGCATCCATGAGATCGGCGATATTATCGTCAATCAGGAAGACGGCAAGGACATCGTCTACCTGCGCGACGTGGCCGATGTGGTTGACGGTTTCGAAGACCCCTTGAGTTACGCCCGTCTCAACCGCCAAACGGTGGTCAGCCTGCAGGTGATCAAGAAAGCCCGCGAAAACCTGATCGTGGCCATCGACAAGCTGAACACCGTGCTGGCCAAGGCCCGCCGGAGCAAATCTATCCCGGTCAATCTGAGCGTCACCCGGTCCAACGATCAGTCGGAATATGTGCGCAGTATGGTCAGCGATCTGGAAAACAGCATCGTCATGGGCGTGATCTTCGTGGTGTGCGTACTGTTTCTTTTTCTCGGATTGCGTAACGCGCTTTTCGTCGGCCTGGCCATCCCCATGTCGATGTTCATCTCCTTCATTGTTCTCGACGCCATCGGCGCCACGATCAACATGATGGTGCTCTTTGGCCTGGTGCTGGCGCTGGGCATGCTGGTCGACAACGGCATCGTGGTGGTGGAAAACATCCACCGCTTCATGAGCCAGGGCTACTCGCTCTTCGAAGCGGCGCGCTATGCCACCGGCGAGATCGCCATGCCGATCATCACCTCCACCTTCACCACTCTGGCGGCTTTTTTCCCGCTGCTGTTCTGGAAAGGGATCATGGGCGAATTCATGAAACACCTACCCATCACCCTGATCATTTCGCTCAGCGCCTCGCTTTTCGTGGCCCTGGTGATCACCCCGGTGCTGGCCTCGCGCTTCATCAAGCGCGAAGGGGAGACGCACCGACCGCTCTGGAAAAAAACCAATCGCGCTCTGGCCGTCATGACCGGCCTGGCCGCGCTCTGTTATCTTCTTCGTTGGACCGCTCTGGGCACGCTCACCTTGATCTTCGCCGTGCTGGTCGCATTCTACCAACTATTTCTTTATGACCTGAGCGCCTGGTTCCAGCGTAAGATCCTGCCCTGGTTGGAGGGCTACTACCTGAAGCTGCTGCGCTTCACCCTCAAGGGCAAAAACTCCCTTTGGAGCCTGGCGACGGTGCTGGCCCTGCTATTTCTGTCAATCACTTTTTATGGTTTGCGCCATGGTGACATCGAATTCTTTCCTGGCAATGAACCCAGCTTCATCAATGTGTTTGCCGAACTGCCCATTGGCAGCGATATCCAGGCCAGCAATGAATTCATGTTCGAGCTGGAAGATAAAATTTACCATGTGCTGCAACCCGACATGGCATTCGTCAAATCGGTCTTGACCACCGTCGGCAAAGGGGTGGGCGGGGAAAACGAGACCTCGGTTGGCAACACTCCGCAAAAGGGCATGGTCACCATCACGTTCGTGGACTACCAGTACCGGAGCGGGATGAAGACCTCGTCGCTGATGAAAAAACTCAGCGCCGCCCTGCTCAACCGTTATCCCGGTGTGCAGATCCAGATAGTGAAAAACAGCATGGGTCCTCCCACCGGCAAGCCGGTGAACATTGAACTCAGCAGCAAGGACTTCCCGGGGCTGCTGCAGCTGGCACAGGAAATCCAGCGTTATCTGAGCGAGAAACGCGTGCCAGGCGTGGAGGGTTTGAAAATGGACATCGACACCAACAATCCCGAGTTGGTTGTCCTTATTGACCGCGACAGCGCCCGCCGCTTCGGTCTCTCCACCGCCCAGATCGCCTCCACCGTCCGCACTGGCCTCTTCGGCAGGGAAGTGTCCAAATTCAAGGAGGGAGAGGAAGAATACCCCATCGTGGTGCGGTTGGCCAAGGAGTACCGCGGCCAGGTGGCCAACCTGCTCAACCAGAAGATCTCCTTCCGCAGCAATAGCGGTGCCCTGATGCAGGTTCCCATCGCCAGCGTGGCTAGTTTCCAGTACGGCACCACTTTCGGCGCGGTCAATCGTTTGAAAATGGAGCGGGTGATCACCCTGTGGTCCAACATCATCGAGGGCTACAACGCCAATGCCGTCAATGCTCAGCTGCAGGGACTTATGAAAAAATATCCCCTGCCCGAAGGCTTTTCCTACAAGTTCACCGGCGAGCAGCAGGAGCAGGCCGAGACCTCGACCTTCCTGGCCCGGGTGATGCTGATCGCTCTGGCACTGATCGCCATGATCCTGGTGTTGCAGTTCAACTCCTTTATCAAGCCGCTGATCATCATGGTCACCGTAGTCTTAAGCACTATCGGTGTCTTTGCCGGTCTGGCCGCATTCAAGATGAATTTCGTCATCCTAATGACCGGCATCGGCATCATCTCCCTGGCCGGAGTAGTGGTCAACAACGCCATCGTGCTCGTTGATTACATCGATTTTCTCAAAGCCAATGCCAGGAAGCGCCTCGGGCTCGACGAGGACGATGAACTCTCGCTGCCGGATACCAAGGAGTGCATCCAGCAAGCCGGCCGCACCCGCCTGCGCCCGGTGCTGCTCACAGCCATCACCACCATACTCGGGCTGCTGCCCATGGCCATCGGCCTGAACATCAATTTCGCCACCCTGCTCACGGAATTCAACCCGCACATCTATTTCGGCGGCGACAACACGATCTTTTGGGGACCCATGTCCTGGACCGTCATCTTCGGCCTGAGCTTCACCACCATCCTCACCCTGGTACTCATCCCCAACATGTATTACCTGAGCCACCGGCTGAAACTCGTTTTCAAGACCCGCTTCAAGAAAACGTAGAATAATAGTTGCTTGCTGTGGCCGGTCATGCTATATCTAGGTTAGGTTGAATTTCTCCCCATGGGAGGTAATGATGAGCCAGACAAACGAATTTGATTTTGAAGATCAATCTTTAAAGACCTACCTATCCGACGGCATCGCCGTGGTGCGCATCCAAGCCGACTCTTTTGGCACCCTCAGCGACGTGGCCGAGAGCGGTCGTTTTCTGGCGCTGTTCCATGCCGCCGAGGTCAACAACCAGGTCCGGGCGCTGCTGCTGCTGAGCAAGCCGGGTTGGTTCTCCGACAGCGAGTATGAAAAGTTCATCTGCCATGAAGAGGCCGTCCTGGGCCAGCCGGGCCAGGCCACCCATCTAAAGGCCCAGGTCGTCCACCACATCAACATCCTGAACCGCATCGTCACCCAGATCGCTGACTTCAAGAAGATATGTGCCGTCGGCCTGCAGCAGAGCGTGGTCACCCCGTTTTTCGGCGCCAGCCTGGCCGCCGATTTCCGTTTCGCCAGTCTGGACATGGCATTCTCACCGGCCCACTGCCGCCATGGACTCCATCCCACCGGCGCCCTTCCTTATTTCCTGCCGCGCTACGTCGGCCAGGGCAAGGCTGCCGAGATACTCTTCAAGGACATGCCGCTTGACGCTGCCACCCTGCTGGCCTTGGGCCTGGTCAGCGAGGTGCTGCCGACCGACGATTTCGAGCGCCGCTGCGTCGAGGCGCTCCGGCCGTGGTGCGTCTTGCCGGGCGAGGTGATCCTATCCAGCAAACTGCTGCTCAACCACGCCAATCGCCTGGGGTTAAAGCGCTACTTCGATACTGAAGCGGCTCTTTTGCATTGATGTGGGTCCGGCATAAAGTGTGCGGCAATTTCGTAATGCGTGAACGAATTAAATAAACTCCGTGATGCGTGATGTGAAAGAGTAAGAAACTTTAAATATATTTCGAATTATTGTTGTTTCACATAACGCATTACGCATCACGCATTACGTAGTTTTTCTTCAACCTCGAACATTTCTGAAAGTTCTATTTCAATCCGGAAGGCGTACGCGGAGTGGAAAGAATATCATAAAAGATCTCCCATTTCTTCTTAAAGCTATGGTCTGTGCCCGCTGTTTTTTCAATGTAATTCCTGATGATATCCTGGCCCAGGTTGTAGTTGATGATATAACTGCGGTACTGTTTCCAAAAATCGATCGACTTCGCGGCCCGTTCGGGTGATTCCAGAGCGTAGCGCGTCAGCCACTCTATGGCATCTTCCTTTGAGATCTTGCCGTCGAGATAGCCGCGGGCGGCTTCGTTTTCCGCGTAGCGCAGCCCGCTGATGAGCTTTTGCACCTGCGCGAATTTTGCAGCATGGCGCGGGTCCAGGCCGGCCAGGGGATATAAAACATCCTTTTCAAATTTCAGCCTTTCTTCAGCAGAAAATATCAGCTCCATGCCGTAGTTGGCCGTGCCCTCGGCGATGAGCGACTGGGGGCTGAACAGGGGATAGACGGTGAATTCGACCCAGCCCCTTTCCTTGACCAGCTTTTGCTCGAGCAGGGCGTTGAACACATGGTGTCCCGGGTAGCCCTCGTGTGCTGCCAGCCGTAGCGGGCCACTGATATCCATGGGCAGGTCGGTGTTCACTTCAATGACGCTGAAGGCGTTGCCCTTGTACCAGTTGTAGGCGCCCCAGGACTTATTCTTCACGTACTCGGCCTTGAAGTTCTCGTTTTGCGGTAAGGCGATGTGCGCCAGGGTGCGCCGGCGGCATTCGGCGATGGCCGCGTCGAACACGGCCGGGAGCTTGTCGGCCGGTATAATGAAATCCTTCCTGAGCGCCGCGATTCTTTCTACGAGGCTGCCGCTCCCGGGCAGGACCGCTTCCAGCGCCGCGATCGTTTTTTCAAATTCCTCCCGGCTGTGAACCGGGGCCACCGCGTCATAGAACAATTTCGCTTCCTGGTTAAAACTGAATTTTTTCCCGGATAGTACGTCTATCTCTGCTTTCAAGGCGATCATCTGTTTAGCGAGGAATTCGCACCTGAGTTTTTCCAGGGCCGATAGTTCACTCCGGGCGGCCGCGTCCAGGCTTTTAATAATGCCGATCGCTTTTTTCCGCAATTCGCTGGCGAAAAAACCGCGGCGCAAGACACTGTCATCGTGCTTCACGACCCATGCTTCGGGCCCGTAATAGGCGTCGATATAGCCCGGAGCGTATGCCCCCACGACCAAAGCCAGTTTTACGTAATCCTCGGCCAACTGGTCCAACGGCTTGTCTTTCTTTGCAGGGGAAACAGCAGCGCTCAAAAAAGCGGCCAAAGTGAGAACAATAAACAACGATTTTTTCATTACACACCTTCAGCGCGGGACTGGATTTCATTCATATTACCATTCTAAAAGAAAATATTCGAAACAGCAAATTCTGATCAGAAACGGAAAAGATGATCTCTTCTCCCTTCAACTCTTTAACCCTTCAACAATTGTTCTGTAACTCTCAATGCTCGATGGGGCCGGTATAGACGGCCTCAAAATCGCGGCCGCGCAGCCGGTGCAGCTGGTGCAGGTCGTCGTCGTCCCAGCGGCTGTCGGGCGCACCGCAGAGGAACCAGTCGGAGCCGTTGTCGGCGACGATCATGCCGTATTTTTTTAAGGAGCGCAGGATCGTCTGGTTCACGGCCGAGAATGTGGAGATGTCCACGCTGGCCTTCAAGCGCAGCCGCAGCCCCATGGGCGGCAGGTCGGGGTCGCTGCGGCTGGAGGCGAAATGGCGGGCCGGGTAGATGAAGCCGCGCTGGGTGCGGGAGACGGTGAAGCGCAGAGCGTGGTTGATCTCTCCTTGCTGTACCTCCAGGTAGCGCACTAGGCCGGGAAAAATGGGCAGGCCGGCAGCGTCGGCCGAGGTCCAATATTTGGGACGCACGGCATTGGAAGTGAGGTCCCATTTGGCTCCGCTTTCGGCTTCCCAGCCGCCCGGGGTCTTGAAAGCCCGGTACAGCTCGTACAGCATGTGTTGATCGCGATCGATGACGATCACGTGGCGGTCGCCGTCGGAATTGTTTCCGCCCTCGACCGGAGCGTCGTCAGGGATAGGGAAGGGGCCGGGGTCGCTCTCGTCGCCGTAGGCCGTGTAGACAATAGGAACCGGTGTTTGGCTTCCGGCCACAACCATGTAAGGAATACCGTTGGGCTCGCCTTCCCAGACCGTGCCGAAACTTGGGTGCAGTTCACCGTCAGCGTCAATGGCGCCGATGAAGGCGGCGGAATTCGGGTGTACGGCATATCCGGATATATCGATGTTCCATGGATTGTCGGCAGGAAAGACAGCTATATCCACCACGAGCGGGTCGACTATGTCCATCGGATCATCGGTTTGCGGTTCATTGGTCCGGCAGTTGTGAAACGCCAGCAGCAGGACAGCCAGCAGGAGTAGGAGCACCGGGAGTTTCAATCTGATCGGTTGCATGGAGGTATTATATCCGATAGGGAAGAGAGAGGGAAGAAAAAGGGAAGAATGAGGGAAGAGAGGTAAAAAAAGCAATAACGATCACAGTCGCTCCTTACATTGTTTCATTCCCTTTCTTTTCCCTTGGTTTTCCTCTGATAGAAACTCCCCGGTTGCGTTTTCAGTAGTAGATATCCAGGGCTCCTTGGGTCAGAATGATGCCTGCCGGCGCCCAGTTTTTGCTGTTCAGGTTGAACACCCCGGATGACGTTTTTGACAAGTTGGCGGCCAATTCTTCAGCTGCGAACTTTTCAATGACGGCTTTGATACTTTGATACATGACCGGGGCCAGCAGGGTGCTGAAAAACTCGGGAAAGGCAGCGCCAAGATGGACCACGGTTTTGATCACGTCCAGTTTCACTTGGCCGAGGACCACGCTGGGAAGCAAAACGATCTCGAAATGGAATTCGCGGTAGGGGAAATTGGCAAAGATTTTCTTGCCCTTTACGCTGATGCGGATGCCGGCGGGCCCGATCTTGACCAGCGTCTCCGTAATGCGGAAATTACTGTTCTGGCGGAACACTTGTGCCGCCAGCCCGTTGTCCTTGTTCTGCAGATTGTTTTGCAGCATTGTTTCGCTCATTTCCAACCAGTACAGGTTCCTTGTCCGTGAATCGAGAACCGAGTTCCCGGAGGGCGCAGTTTTGCCGGGATCGCTGGTCAGGATGGCCCGGTAGTATTCGCAGCCGAAAATGACTTGGGGCGGCTGGCGTTCTTCCGAGTATAGAACGAGGGACGACGCCCACGGGCCGAATTCCAGCTGTTGCCATACCTTGACCGGGCGATTGTCTTTGAGCACGACCAGCCGCAAATTTTGCAAAGTTTGGTCCTGCAGGTTGGTTATTTGGATGTCGGCCGAGAGTTTTTTTCCGGCCAGGCGCCAGGGTTTGAAATCAATGACCGCCGTGGCCCCGGCCGGTGAATCGGCGTCGTTGGAAATTATCCCGGTATTGCGCGACCAATTGTTGTTGGAAATGCGCTCGTTGCGGGGTCGTTCGATATAAGCGCTCACCAGGAACTCCCCGGGCGGGACTTGAGCAGCCGCCAGTTCGGTCGTGAAACGTTTTTTTTCGTTAGGGCCGGGCAGATCATCCTGGGTGATGTTCACAGTGGCCAGTACCACCTGATCGTCATTCTGAACAAAAAGCAGGCGGGAGTCGCTATTGCTATAGCCCGATCCGATATTGGTTACATCGGCCTCCAGGTCGAAGCATGCCTGGAATTGGTCTCCCTCGCGCTTCCAGCGCTTGCCGATGGAGAAAACGCTAACGATCAGGTCGGGATTTCCGGCAGGATGCAGCTTCTTTTCATCGATCTTATGCGTTGCCTGGTTGTTGCTGACCCGGCATTCCCTGAGGGTCGACGCGATCTGAAAGACATAAGTCGTTTTCCGGCCATGCGGGAATGAATCGTTGACGCTGTAGGTCCAGCGGCTGCCCGGGGCCCCAAGAATGTCCCTGGTGCTCGCGCTCTGGATCACTTCCCCGTTTTTTTTCAATATCAGGTACAAGGAGGTTCCGGGAGGCACGGCCGCGGAGCCGACGTTTTCCAGAGTGGCTTCCAGCTTGACCGTGTCCATGGGAAACTCGACCTGCAGGTCGCCCAACAGGGTGCTGACCAGGGTAGCGGTCAGGGAGGTCACCGCCACGTCAGGGCAATTGAGCGCTGTGAGCGGTTTTTCCTTGCTGACGGTGTTTTTGACTTCTTTTTGCTCTGCTAGCAATGTCATGGATCCGGCAGCGAGAAGAGCAAGGACAGCGAAGGGCAAACTTTTTTTGATCATAGATTACTCCTCTCCATTGCCGCTTATTATATATTGAAATGCAAGCTTTTGTCACCTATCAGGAAAATCCTGATATTCGTCACCCCCAGCAAATTGACACCCCGAGGGCCCTCTGCTACAATTCCACTTGGCCGGAGGGATGGCAGAGCGGTCGAATGCGGCGGTCTTGAAAACCGTTGTGCCTTTACGGGCACCGTGGGTTCGAATCCTACTCCCTCCGTATGAACTTAACGAAATTAATATAGTCTGGAGTAGGTTCGAACCCACGAAGAAGGGGTTCGACAAATTCGCAATCCGCGAATTTGGACCGCGAGCGCAGCGAGCGGCCCGAAGGGTGCGCAACAGCAGTTGCGCATCCATCCCTTTCCCTCCGTATAACCCTTCCCCGAATTACCTAGTCGGGAAAGGGATCTGCGCGAAGCGCTCATCCTACTCCCTCCGCCATCTTCAGCTTTTCCCCTTAATAAAGACCGTTGTCCTTGTGCGGGTTTTGTGCGGGTGCAGATCATCGAAAATCCCTGCCTTCAATCAGGGTATTGTTTTCCAGCCATCATCTTGTGCCGGTTTTTGTGCGGGTAAATTTAATATTTCTGGTCCCGATGGGTTGCTTATTTTTAGCTGTTTAGCATATTATCTAACTTAATTATTCAATGAGAGGGACGATTATGGCCAAAGGGCGAAAAGTAAGATCCAATGGTGAAAATGGTGCCAATCTCGGCTTTGAAGCCAAGCTCTGGGCTGCGGCCGATGCCCTGCGCAACAATATGGACGCGGCTGAGTACAAACACGTTGTCCTCGGTCTGATCTTCCTCAAATACATTTCCGATGCCTTCGAAGCCAAGCACGCGGAACTGACCGCCCAGAAGTCGCAGGGGGCTGACCCGGAGGATCCCGACGAATTCAAGGCGGTCAATATCTTCTGGGTGCCGAAGGAAGCTCGTTGGCAGCAGTTGAAAGCCAACGCTCCGCAACCCACTATTGGTAAAATGGTCGACGACGCCATGAGCGCGATCGAACGGGACAACCCGTCGCTCAAAGGGGTGCTGCCCAAGGATTTTGCTCGTCCTGGACTGGACAAGCAGCGTCTTGGCCAGATCATCAACTTGGTTAGCGATATCGCCTTGGGGGGCCCCACAGACCGTGCCAAGGACACTCTTGGCCGCGTTTACGAATATTTCCTCGCGCGTTTTGCCAGCGCTGAGGGTAAATCGGGAGGGCAGTTTTACACGCCAAGGAGCGTGGTTCGCGTGCTGGTTGAAATGCTTGCTCCATACAAGGGACGCGTTTATGATCCCTGTTGCGGTTCGGGCGGCATGTTCGTCTCCAGCGAGAAGTTCATTGAATCGCACAGCGGCAAACTAGGCGACATCTCTATCTACGGCCAGGAATCCAACTACACAACCTGGCGTTTGGCCAAGATGAACCTGGCCATCCGCGGGATTGATGCCCAAATCGTCCAAGGCGATACTTTCCACAATGACCGTCATGCCGACCTCAAGGCCGATTTTGTTTTGGCCAATCCTCCTTTTAATGACAGCGACTGGCGTGGCGATCTTTTACGGGACGACAAGCGCTGGGCCTATGGAGCTCCTCCCACGGGCAATGCCAACTTTGCCTGGGTGCAGCACTTCATTTACCACTTGGCCCCCACTGGTTTGGCCGGCTTCGTCCTGGCCAATGGCAGCATGTCATCCAACCAATCGGGCGAGGGTGAGATCCGGAAGAACATCATCGAGGCCGACTTGGTCGACTGCATGGTAGCCATGCCCGGGCAGCTCTTCTACTCGACGCAGATCCCGGTCTGCCTCTGGTTCCTTCGCCGCGACAAACGGAGACTCCCCTCGCCCAATGGGAGAGGGGGCGGGGGTGAGGGAATACGCGATCGTCGCGGTGAAACACTATTCATCGACGCCCGCAAGCTGGGCACTCTGGTTGACCGTGTGCACCGCGATCTGAGTGACGAGGATATCGCCAAGATTGCCAGCACTTATCATGCTTGGCGCGGGGATGTAAGGGCACGGCGCGCCGTGCCCCTACCTTATGAGGATATTCCTGGTTTCTGCAAGGCCGTCAAAGTCGAAGAGATCCGCAAACATGGACACGTACTCACCCCCGGTCGATTTGTCGGCGCTGAAGCGGTAGAAGACGACGGTGAACCGTTCGATGAAAAGATGAAGCGCCTCACCACCTTATTGCGCCAGCAAATGGCCGAAGGGAAAAAACTGGATGCCGCCATAGAAACCAACCTCAAGGAGCTGGGATATGGAAAGTAAGTCGTTTCCGGTTCCGGCCGAACGCATCGAGCGGGTAATCATCGTTTTTCGTTGGCGTTGTGGGGAAGTTCAGTTTTTAAGATCACAATTTGTGACCATAAAGCTTGGCCGCCAGGGTTGCCGGCCTTTGAAGCACTTGATTTTTGTTTAATAGGGGAATAAACTTGACAAAAGCAAACATATCATTTATATATATGATGTATATAGCATTGATCTGCTCCCCGTCGGATCAGCCTTCGGGCCTCCGACGGGGTTATCCATACAAGGAGGTCATTCGTGCCTCCTGAACCTACCATAAAAAGAACTTTTGCTTTCTTTGATGGGCAAAACCTTTTTTATGCCGCAAAAGAAGCCTTTGGATACAGCTATCCCAATTATGCTCCTTGGTTGCTCGCGAAAACCATCTGTCAAAAAGAAGGATTTCACTTAGAGCGGACTTTTTTCTATACCGGGATTCCTTCAAAGCTGGACAATCCATTTTGGAATGCATTTTGGATTAAAAAAATGGCTGTGATGGGGACCAGAGGAGTTAGTGTTTTCAGCCGTGAACTGAGATACCGAAACCATTCTGTCCAGCTTCCCGATGGAACTGAAACCACGATTCCAGTTGCTGAAGAAAAGGGTGTCGATATTCGCATCGCGCTCGATATCGTTAGTTTTGCCCGAGAAGGGGCTTTTGATGTGGCCATGGTCTTTTCTCAGGATAACGATCTCTCGGAAGTGGCGGATGAGGTCAGGAAAATAGCCAGTAGCCAGAACCGATGGCTGAAGATTTCATCGGCATTTCCGATTAGCCCAACTTCCCGGAATACTCGCGGGATCAACAAAACTGATTGGATCAAGATCGATCGCCAGTTCTATGATTCCTGTCTTGATTCGAATGATTATCGGCCAAAAAAACCATAAAGAACGATATGTCTAAAAAAATGGAATATTTGGACACGTTGCGTGAACGTGTCCATGCCATGGACATGAAAGGAGTGTCCATTCAAAATTCCCTTTTAATGGAGATGGAGCTAGGAAATGTCAGGTGACTTCGCCGAAACAACTCTTGGATGCTTGTTGTCGTTTGCGAATGGGCGATCAAGTCCTGAACGAGCTGACAACTTGCCGTATCCAGTCTTTGGCTCAAATGGAGTTATCGGGTATGCGGATGGAACTAATGCAAATGAGGGCTCAATCATTATTGGCCGAGTTGGCAGCTATTGTGGTTCATTGTTCCTCAGTAAGCAGAGATGCTGGGTAACAGATAATGCTATTCGTGCGACTGCACTTAAAGACAACGATTCTAGATTTCTTTATTACTTGCTTAATACACTTAGTTTGAATAACTGGCGAGCTGGTTCAGGCCAACCTCTATTGAATCAAGACATACTCAGTCGAATCCCTGTTACTGTGCCGGAACCTACCGAGCAACGCGCCATCGCCAATATCCTTGGCACGCTGGATGACAAGATCGAATTGAACCGAAAGATGAACGAAACCCTGGAGGCTATGGCCCGGGCGCTCTTCAAGTCGTGGTTCGTCGATTTCGATCCTGTCCGCGCCAAGATCGAAAGCCGCGATCCTGGCTTGCCCAAACACATCGCCGACCTGTTCCCGGATTCGTTCGTGGACTCGGAGCTAGGGCAGATTCCAAAAGGGTGGAAGATAAAGCCTTTTGCTGAGACAGTCAATATAATTGGGGGTGGAACACCAAAAACGTCAGTAGCCGAATACTGGGACGGTGACATTCCTTGGTTTTCGGTCGTTGATGCTCCGGGTGGTTCAGATGTATGGGTCGTGGACACTGAGAAAAAGATTACGCAGAGTGGGGTTGATAGCTCATCAACCCAAGTTCTCCCTGTTTGCACAACAATCATTTCAGCACGCGGAACTATTGGGAGAATCGCACTCGTAGGTGTCCCAATGGCAATGAATCAATCATGCTATGGGCTCAAAGGGAAATCTGGGTCACGTGGAATATTCACTTATTATTCGACAAGTGAATTGGTAGGAAGGCTCCAGCAACATGCACATGGTTCTGTGTTTGATACGATCACGCGCGATACTCTCGCCGGAGTATCGATTGTTGTGCCGCATCAAAAACTGGTTGATGCTTTCGAATGTCGAGTCGGTCCGCTATTGGACCGGATCCGAATAGGGTTACTTTGTTCACGCACCCTCACCGCCCTGCGTAACACGCTGCTGCCCAAGCTCATTTCGGGCGAGCTGCGGGTTAAGAATGCTGAAAAGTTGATTGCCAAGGAGCTTTGATGGACAAAGCAGGACAAGAACCTCTGATACCGAAGCATGGCGGATATCGAAAGTTGAAGAGTTTCCAGTTGGCCCAACTCGTGTATGATGTCACCGTGCGTTTCTGCGATCGCTTTATCGACAAGCGCTCGCGTACCCATGACCAGATGGTCCAGGCGGCACGGAGCGGCGTGCAGAACATTGCCGAGGGGAGCATGGCCAGCGGCACTTCAAGGAAGATGGAGCTCAAGCTGACAAACGTCGCCAGGGCAAGCCTGGAGGAGTTGCGCTTGGATTATGAGGATTTCTTGAGGCATAGAACTCTTATCTTATGGGAGCGCAAGGACATACGCCGTCAGCAACTTATCGATAAACGCCCAACGACCGCCGATGATGTGGCTGCATGGACCAAGGAATTTCATGAGAGTGGACAGCATGGACAGGGTGGACAGAGTGGACAGCAGCAAGGGCTGGCATTGTCCACTTCGTCAACGGTGTCTACCCGGTCCACATATCCTGAGATCGCGGCCAACGCGGCCTTGACGCTCTTGGCCGTAGTCTCGGCGCTTCTCGATCGACAGATCGCCGCCCAGGCTAGAACCTTCGAAAATGAGGGGGGCTTCACTGAGAGGCTCTACCGTCATCGCAAGGGACAGCAAGGTCGTTCATGAGCAACTTTACCGAATCCATTGTCGAAGACGCCGCCCTGGAATGGCTGCAAGGTCTGGGCTATTCGATCCTGCATGGCCCGGAGATCGCGGTGGGGGAAATGTTCGCCGAGCGGAGCGATCCGAACTACCGGGATACCATCCTGTCGGGGCGGCTGAAGCAGGCGCTGGCGAAGTTGAATCCGGAGCTGCTACCGGAAGCGCTGGAAGATGCTTACCGCAAACTCACGAGAATCGATGCACCGTCGCTGATTGAACGCAATCGTGCCTTTCATCCAGAATTCCCCATCAAGTTTGAGACTACCCGGATTATAGATGTAAGCATTATCATTTTAAGTTATTTAAACCGAAGTAAATGTGTTTTTGTTTAATCACCTCAT
>Ga0180014_1000166_pt1 | contig 18754 bp, 13 predicted proteins | sample KR13_S1_MetaG_FD_116507 | JGI IMG/M metagenome (GOLD analysis project Ga0180014, IMG submission 116507) | Groundwater microbial communities from the Olkiluoto Island deep subsurface site, Finland - KR13_S1_MetaG | ecosystem: Environmental > Aquatic > Deep subsurface > Groundwater | place... | reverse complement strand
TGCCGTGTGGTCACCAGACGAGCCTACGGCCATCGTTCGTTCGATGTGCTGGAAATCATGCTCTATCATACACTCGGGAAGTTACCCATGCCGGAACTTATCCACAGATTCTGACGTAGAGGCGCATTTACTTCATATCACCCGCGGCACGGGAAGCATCCTTATCAACCATAAACGTTATGAGTTGAAACGGGGAACGGTCATCGCCGTTCCGCCATTTGTTGAAAACAGGATTCGTTATACCCTGCCGTTTGAAATGCTTAATCTTCATTATCGGGTATGGTTGGAGAATGGCGATTTATTGGATGATGAGGCCCAGCTTCCGACAATGTTCAGGCCGGAATATTTCGATGATATTGAAAACATACTGCGCCGGATGGAGACATCCAAGCCGGACAAATATTCCGCGCAAGCCGTTCTGGCGGGAATGGCGCATGAAGTGGTGTTGCGTCATTTGTACCGCCACCTGATTGTTCAGAAGAAAAGGGCCGTTGATTCGCGGATGCAGAAAGGATGCCTCCTTCTCTCTTCGCCCGACTATCATCATTTCAACGTTCAGGAAATTGCCTCGATTTGTTCGTTGAGCAAGAGCCAGTTGAACCGCCTATTCAGGCGATGTTTCGGTATGGCGCCGCATGAGTATTGGGAGAAGCGAAGATTCGCCTTGATCTGCTCTCTTTTGAGAAAATCAGATCAAACCGTCAAGCAAATATCGGCGACGTTCGGGTTTGATGACAAGGCCTATTTTTCCAGATGGTTCAAGAAAATGTCGGGGGGCTCTCCGAAGGAGTTCAGAAAACATCAGGGGAGATAAATCCGCCAACATGATATTACCTGAATTTTGCACGGAACCGGTGCAAAATTCACTTCCGCCCGTGCCAATCAATGGCGCGGAGCGGAAGCCGACATCACCCCGATGGTTAATCGGGGTGAGCCGGGGTTAACCCCGATTCTGCCCCGTATTCACGGGGCAGAGATCGGCCCAGAGAGTGAAAATTGCACATTGCTGTGCAATTTTCAGGTATTAATTATATCGGGAGGTGTATATGTTGCGCCTTATTGACAGCCTGACTTATCTTGGCCGAGATATTAATCTTCAGGATTATCAATTTTCGACACCGAACTCGCTAAATGCCGTTTTGGATAAATACAAGATGAGCGGCGCGCTTGTCTGTTCTTTTACTTGCGCCATGCTGGATATTGAATATGGAAACACAATGCTTTTCAAGGCGCTTGAAGGGGAAAAGCGGCTTTGGCCGTGTCCCGCGGTTCTTCCCAATGGATGCGGAGAAACAGGCAACGAAGAACGATATCTTGATGGCCTGATTGAAAAGGGAGCTCGTTTCTGCTGTTTGTTGCACGCCAGTTCCGGAACATCCCTTGACCGGCGCATTATCGGCTCCCTCTTTGCCGCCCTTGAAAAGCGCCGCCTGCCGGTGGCTCTCTTTTCCACTGCCACGTCCGCGGCAGCAACCTTGGCGGAGGCCTATCCGCGCCTGCCCATTGTCCTCCACATTCCCAACACAAGGGATCGGATTTTTTGGCCGCTTTTTAAGCAAACTCCCAACCTTTATTTTTCAATGGCCGCCAATTACTCCCATTACCGCGGCCTTGAATTTTGTCTCCGGGAGAATGGCGCCGATAGGATTCTTTTTGCCTCCGGTTATCCGGTCTCCGAGCCCGGCGCGGCCGTTGCCAATCTGTTTTACTCCGATCTGAAAGAATCCGACCGGCGCAAGATTGCCTCGGAAAATTGTGAACGCCTGATGACATCCGTAAAAGCGGGCGGCAAAAAGCGCAAAGTAATTTTAACCCAATCACCCGAACTCAAGACCGGGCAGTCAGGAATAAACAACATCAGTTCGGTCGTATGGGAACGAAAACCGGCGCCCTGGAACGGCATCGTCGATATGCACGCCCATTATGGAAAATGGAGGGAATTCCCCATCTGGGGCGGCGCGGCGGATGACCTGGTCAGAGAAATGGATCGGCTGGGCGTTGCGAAAATCCTTGTTGCCCACCAGGCCTGTATGACGCCGGATGTTGTCTGGGGTAACGACCAGGTGCTGGCGGCGATGAGGAAATATCCCGGCCGAATCGGCGGCTACGCCTGCTGTTATCCCGTCGATAAAAAGCTTGGAATCGGGGAAATAACTCGCTGTATCGAGGCCGGGATGACCGGCATAAAACTGCATAACGCCAACGGACTGGCTTACACTGACAGCCGGTATCGGCCGGTCTGGGAATACGCCGACAGGCTCCGGTTACCGGTCCTCCTGCACACCTGGGGCGATATATCTTCTTATGAACAGATTTTTAAGAAATACCGCCACGCTCCAATCTTACTTGGGCATTCCGGCAGCAGGAATCCCGAGTCTTATGTAAAGTTCGCGCGGAAATATCTCAATCTCTATCTCGATTTAACCCTCTCAGCCGCTCCCTACGGACTGGTGGAATACTTTGTCCGGGAAGCGGGAGCGGACAGGATTCTATACGGGTCCGACGCACTCTGGATGTCAATGCAGCACCAGATTGGGCGCGTTCTTTTCGCGGATATTTCCAACGCCGATAAAATAAATATCCTGGTAAAGAATCCGCGCCGGATACTGAAAGGAATCCGTCATGGCTAAGCAATCGCCACCAATGGTCGTCAGACCATACCAGCTCATGTGTATTGTCTGCCGGCTGGGCGCCAAAACAAACGATAAGTATTATTTCCCGGAGCGCTTGAACGCTATCGAGCGTTTGATCCGAAAGAATCCGGATTCCCCCTTAGCCCTGCGATGCAATGTTGATACGGTCTTTAGGTATCAAAATCCGGGGCGCAAATACGATACTCCCGAAGGCCGGCTGTTCAATGACAAGCGCGATCTGGCCATTCTCCAGCGGCTGGGAATGGCGCCGGGTGATACCCGACCGGCAAGGGATATATTCAAACGACTTATCGACGCGATCAACAACTCCAAAGGAATCTGCGGCGCTTATGAAGGCGTTCGTTCCGTCACCTGGCGGGGGTGCCGACTGGCCGCCGACGGAAATTATGCAAGGGGATGCACTATCGGGCGAACCGCTGTCATTCCCGCCCGTTGTGCCGACGAAAAAGCGCGCGCCAAGAAAAACTCTGTCCGGGAAATTTACCGCGCAAAAATTCTGAAAATCCGCCCCCATCATCTCCTTTGCATGACATGTTTTCACGGGGGCAAGACGAATTTAGCGCCTATTCAGGAAGATAATCTTTTTGAGGTCATTGACGTCATGCAAAAGAACCCGGCCATACGCGTTAAACTGGTGGCGGGCCCCTGCATAATCTGTCCGCCCTGCTCCGCTTACAATCCAAAGCAAAATCTGTGTTTTACAAGCGGAATGAGGGATCAGCAAAAAGATCTTGATACGCTCCAGTTTATCGGCCTGAAATACGGCGCTGTTCTGCCCGCCCGCAAACTGCTCCGCCTGATCTATGCCCGCATTCCTTCCACAAAAATGGTCTGCGCTTATCGCGATGGAATACGGCGCGCACCGGAGTGGCATATCTGTAATGACCCAGAGGGGAGCCAAAACTATACCAAGGGCAGAGCGGCCGGGTTGGGCGTCATTAAACCCAAATAAACTTACGGGCATGCGTGTCCGGCGAGTAGCTACGACCAGAACCGCCATAGCGGTGCCGAGCAAACGAACAACAGATGCAACGCGGTACAATAAAGTTTTCATCGGTTCCTCCATCCAAGAGTCATTCCATAGCAAATCAACACGATTTTTGGCTATTGCCAACGACCGGAAGGGAATTTAAACTGTTGGCATGACCATCCGATCTGTCTTATCTAAAACAATGGATCCACCCCGGGCGATCTGGGTGAGCTTGGCGTTGCTGGGACTGGGTTTGTCAGCTCCCGCCGCGACAAGTCAACCTGATGCCGCCACCCCCACGGCTCATATTGAGTTCTTCTTTGAGGGGGGATGCGATAATTGCAGTCGCGTAGAAAATGAAATCCTGCCGGAACTTGAAGGCCTGTACGGGGGCTTCTTCACCATGGACAAATTGGACGTCGGGATCATGACGAACTATCTGCGGCTGGCAGGGTACCAGGAGCGGCTGGGATGCAACGAGGACGAGGATGTCAGCATGGTCGTGAACGGCCGGGTTCTGCTCAATGGCTTGAGCGAGATCAAAAACGGCCTTTTCGAGACAATGGACCGGGCGCTGTCCGGAGACCTGAACCCGACGCCGGCAATCCCCGCGACCCTCGATAGCCTGCAGGCACGGGTGCGCCAATTCACCCTGCCGGGTGTCATGGCCGCCGGACTCGTGGACGGTCTGAATCCATGCGCGATTTCCACCCTCGTGTTTTTCATGAGCCTGCTGGCCCTGTCGAAAATCAGCGGACGTCAGTTACTACTGGCGGGCAGCGCCTTTTGCGCCGCCAGTTTCCTCACATATTTCGCCATTGGCCTGGGCTTGATGCGCGCGCTTTACCTGACTGCCGGCTTCAGCACCGTCCGCGCCACCATCGATCTCGGGATGACGGCCCTGCTGATTCTATTTGCCGGGCTTTCGTTCCGGGATGCCTGGCGTTATCGCCATGACAGCGATCCGAACCGCCTCAGTCTGCGCCTGCCCCGCCCGATTTTGCTTATAACGCATGCCGTGATCCGGCGCGGGTTGCGGAGCCGGCATCTGATCCTGGGAGGGCTCGGCATCGGCGCCGCGGTTACGGCGCTGGAAAGCGTTTGTACGGGACAGGTATATGTTCCCACCCTGGTACTGGTCCTGCACAGCGGCAGTTCGTTTCTGCAAGCGGCCGCCTATTTAGCGCTGTATAATTTCCTGTTCATCCTGCCGCTGATTCTTGTTTTCTGGCTGACATGGCAGGGCTTGCAGACGGCCGAACTCCTGGTCTGGAGTCGCCGCAACGTGGTATTCAGCAAGTGCCTGCTGGGCTTTTTTTTCCTGGGCCTGGCAGTTCTGCTGATCCTGCTGTGAAAGTTTATTTTTTGTCCGGTTCATTTCCAATACAGGTCTGTCATCCTGCCTGCCCGCCCTAGCCTTGGCGACGGCGGGAACGAAGTGAAGAGCCTGTCCTGAGTTTACCGAAGGATTCTCGGCCACCTTGATCGGTGTGGCAGAGATTCCTCGCTACACTCGGAATGACAATCTATGTAACATTGAAATTCCGGTTCATGGACTTATCGCTGAAGTTTGGAAAGCTCTGTGCCGCAGCGCGGTTCCGCAACTACAGGTGCTATCAGGTTCGGAGGTTTCATCGCCATGGTTGCCGGCCGGCCGCTATCCGGAATGGGATGTTATGACCTGTACATCCGATCGGCGGATATCACTGGTGGCAGAGGTCAAGTGGTCCTCCAAACCGATTGAAGAAGTCGTGCTTGAGAAAATCGTCCGCGGAATGTTTGCCCGTCCGGTGCCTGCCCACTTCCCCCGGCAGCCGCAATACGCTATTTATACCCCAAAATCGGCATCAGGAAAGCCCGTTACACGCAGCGGTGTGCGAGTTGTGGAACCCGACGCGGTTCGGAATATGATCGGTGTCTCGAACCGCCGCCACTGCAGGGATGCCGCGATCAGGCAAAGCATCACTGCCAAGGCAGGCAAAATCGAATCCGACAAACCGGAATAAAGGGCCAACGCTCACAGCTCGTCGCGCATGCGGGTGAGCGCCATGAGTTGGGCTTCGAGGTAAAAACAGCTCAATTGTTTCCAGTCGAACTGCTCGGCCAGCTCCTGGGCATGGTAACGCAGGGCGATGCGGTCTTTCAGTTCCATCTGGGTGAATTGAAACAGGTGATTTGTCAGGTCCTCGACGGATTGGTTGTACGACTGGTAACGCCGCCGCACCACGTACAGTCCGTGCCGGTCGCAGTCGGGGGCCAGGTTCAAGATATAACTCCCAAACCCGGACAGATCCGACGCCACCGCCGGAATACCGCGGGCCAAGCACTCCACCGGCGTGTAACCCCACGGCTCGTAATAGCTTGGAAAGAGTCCCATGTGGCATCCGCGGACGAACTGGTCGTATTCCATGCTGAACAGCGGATCACTGGTGGTGATGAAGTCGGGATGATAAATGATTTTGACGGGATCGTCTGGGTGGTTGACCAGATTGCTGGTGCGCAACTGGTTCAGGACCTCGTCGTGGTCGTTGTCAACCATGTCGTGGGTGACAATGTACGGCAGGCGCGAAGTCCGCCAGGCATGCATGGTCCGCCGCAGGCGCAGGCGCCAGTAATCGTCAATCAGGGTATTGATGTCCGGCAGCTGACCGGTGGCGGTGGCCTTGAACAGGCGCTCGCCCATCTGGTCCTTGATGGCGCCGCAAGTCTGGCTTAATTCCTCGAGCATGACCTTGTTGTTCAACACATCCGCGTTGATCGAGCGAAACGGCTTGCGGGAGATGATAAACATGACGATCGTGAGATCGCACCGGGCCTGCTTGAGGCCATGATTCAGGCGGGCCAGGGATTCGAGCGTCAGATCGAACCCCTTGTTGCGGTATTCATAGCGGCCGGAGGTGAAGAAATAAATCGTACGATCCAGGTTGAAACTGTAACTGGGAAAGAAGTGGCCCATCACAAAGTGGTGGATCTTTTCCTTGTAGATCTTGTGCAGATTTTCCGATTCGTGCCGGGCGAGAAACCGTTCGATATTCAGGCCGTTGGGCAGGATCTTGTCCACCTCCCGCTGGATCAGGTACTTGCATTCCATGGCGGTGACGTCGCTGACGGTGGTAAACACATGGGCGCCGTGCGCCGCCGCCCGCTCCAGCAGGACACGCGCCTCGATGTTAAACCGCCGCGCGTCTTTCTCCCAGTCCACGAACGGCAAATGGTCGTAAAACCAGGGATCGGCCATGGCCAGGTACCGGCCGAGGAGCGTGGCATGGGTGGTAAACACGATGCCCACGGGCAGACGTTCCCGCCGCATTTCAGGAATGGCGACGCCGCCCATCCACTCGTGGAAATGCGCGATGAGAGGCTGGGACGGGAGTTGCCGGGTCAATACCTTGAAGAATTCCTGGACCATCCAGCCAAAAGCCACCACGTCGTTCAGCTCGCCGTCGGCGGCGGGGAGGTTGATGCGATGATGTTTCCATAGGAAATATTTGATTTCTCCCATCCGGTGCATCACGCTCTGCGTGTTCAGGAGAATAACTTGCGGGCGTCCCGTCACCAGCCAGACTCCGTAATGCGCTTCGATCCCCTGGTCATGGAGGGCCTTCAGTGCCGTGGCATAAGGCTCCGGCGGAGAGGCCGATTCGAATTCCACGGCGGCGGCCGCAGCGTTGTAGGGTCCAATCAGGCAGTACCGGGGACCCCAGCGTTCGACCATGCTGGGAATTTTCGAACGGATGACCGTGTAGATACCGCCCAACTGCTGGCAGACTTCCCACGCAGTTTCAAAGAGCATCGCCTCCGGAAGGTGCGGCGCGGCCGGCGTCGCATGTTTGGATGTTTTTTTGGATGTGGATAAAGCCATGACACCTGATCCCAGGCTCCGGTCGTCGATGCCTGCTGGAGCATCTCGTCTCGCGTCCTGAAGCTTGAAATAGATTAAACCATAAACTCTTAGATAAAACAAATGAAAAATAACAGTAATGCGGCAGGCGCCGCGGTCAAAATGAGAATTACTGGCGAGCCAATTGCAAAAGTCCTGCGGACGCGACCTGCCCGCAATGCTTCGCATAGCGATGCTGGCGGGCGGAGCGCGTCCCTCCACTGTTGAAAACAGGCGGTTTTCCAAGGTGGTGGAGGGCCACGTTTCATCGTGGCCCTCTTTTCCGGGACTTTTGCAACTGACTTCTGGCGGCGGGATTACAGGATGGACAGGATAAGCTGATCATGTTAATCCTTTATGCGTATGCGCATCCTGATCTCCAACGACGACGGCATTTATGCCCCGGGCATCATGGCCCTTTACCAGGCCGTGCGTGATCTGGGCGAAATCTCAGTGGTCGCCCCGCACGCGGAACAGAGCGCTGTGGGTCATGCCATCACCATTTCCGATCCCATTAAAATCAAGACCATCCAGCGCGAGGGCGATTTCGAAGGCTATGCGGTCGTGGGCACCCCCGCCGACTGCGTCAAGCTGGCAGTCAGTGTTCTGTTGGATAAGCCGCCGGACCTGATCATCAGCGGGATCAACCTGGGACCCAACGCCGGCATCAGCGTGATCTATTCCGGGACGGTCTCGGCGGCCACGGAAGGCACCATCCTGGGAATACCCAGCATGGCCATATCCGTGGATGCGTTTACGAATCCGCTCTGGGACACCGCCGGCCAAGTTGCCCGCCGGCTGGCACAGGAACTCCTCCAACGGGGGCTTCCTCCCGACACCCTGCTCAACGTGAACGTTCCGAACAGGCCCATGGACCAGATCAGGGGATTTGCCGTCACCCGCATGGGGCGCTCGCGATTCGCCGAAATTTTCCATCGGCGCATTACGCCGCGCGGCGATACCTATTACTGGCTGGACGGCGAACTGCAGATGCTGGGCGATCTCAAGGGCACCGACTTCCAAGCCCTCGCCGAGGGCTATGTATCCCTGACACCCATCGGCTTCGACCTGACCCGCCACGCCTGCCTGCCGGAGCTCAAGCAGTGGAATTTGGCACTGTAAGCTGAAGTGTCTTAACGTGTGCTGGTGCCTGTACCCCTTATGCAACCTCCATGCGCCGCGGATTGGGCCAAACGGATCACGCGTGATCTCGACCCAATCCGCGGTGCGGTGCATCCGCCAAAGCCGCCGGAGACGGCCTTGGCGGAATAAGCATACTCGATAAACGTTGAGATTGGCGGAAAGGGAATTAACCCAGGCCGATCCCGCCAGTCAACTTTCCTGCCGGAATTGAAAAAGTGGGACCTGCGCCTGTGATCTGCATTTGCCACCGAGAACGCAAAGCATTGCTCATCTTCCTTGATGCATGGGTGTTTTCAATCCGTTGCAGTTCTCGCCGCCCAAGGCAGCAGCTCGAACTGCCTCTACACCTGCCTGCAGTGTTACCTGCCCGCAGTCGCTGCGCTCCAGACGCTGCAGGCGGGTCCGTCGACTGACGTATTGCAGACGGGTCGAATTGTTGTAGAGGCCGTTCGATAGAACGGCATAGGTTGCGATGCCTCATTCATGCGGATCAGAGGACACCAGCTATTGTTTCGCAGAGTTTTCGGTGGCCAATTCCCGTGACGCCGGCGGGGCTTTCGAGGTCATCAGCCCGAACTCATGTAATTTGCGATGCAGGGTGCGGCGACTGATACCCAGTTGCCGGGCCGCGCGTGTCCGGTTTCCCTTCTGAGCATTCAGCGCCGAGATGATCATCTGGCGATTCGCCTCCTCCAGCGATGAAGCGGGGTTCAAGCCGGCCTTAATCGGGCCGGGGACAACGGCCCGGATACCGGGCGGAAGGTCGCGCCCCGTCAGCTTGTTCCCCCGGGACAGCACAACCATGCGCTCCATGACGTTCCGCAATTCACGGACATTGCCCGGCCAGGGATGGGCCATGAGCATGCTCATGGCCTCCGGCGTGATGTCTTCAATCGGCTTGTTGTTCTCGCGCGCAAGTTCCTTCAGGAACGCCTGCACCAGCAACGGGATGTCGTCGGCTCGATCCCGGAGCGGCGGAATGGTCAGGGTGACTACGTTCAGACGGAAGAACAGATCCTGACGAAATTTGCCTTCCTGGGCCCGCTGGGCCAGGTCGCGGTTCGTGGCGGTGAGCAGGCGGATATCCGCTTCCAGTGTTTCCTGGCCGCCGACCCGTTCGAACTTACGCTCCTCAAGAACGCGAAGCAGTTTGACTTGGAGCGTTGGATCGATTTCCGAGATTTCATCCAGGAACAGCGTGCCGCCCTCGGCCAGTTCAAACCGGCCGCGCCGCCGTTCCACGGCGCCCGTGAACGCCCCCTTTTCATGCCCGAACAGTTCGCTTTCCAGGAGGGTTTGCGGCAGGGCGGCGCAATGCACCGCGATGAACGGCCCCTGCGCGCGCGGACTCAGTCCGTGGATGGCATGGGCCACCAGTTCCTTGCCGGTCCCGCTTTCGCCTTGGATCAGCACCGTGGCCCGCGACGGCGCCACCTGCTGGATCAAGGTAAACATCTCTTCCATAACCGGCGTTTTACCGATGATGGATTCCAGCCCGAACTTCGTGTTCAACTGTTTGCGGAGATCTTGATTATCCGCTTCCAGTTGGCGTGACCGGAGCGCCCGCTGGAGGACAAGGTCCAACTGGTCCAGGTTCACGGGCTTGGTCAGAAAATCGTAGGCGCCGGTTTTCATGGCCTCGACGGCCGTCTCGATACTGCCGTAGGCGGTCAGCAGAATGCAGAGCGGCTGGGAACTATGCGCCAGGGCCCGGCGGACGAGCGCAAGACCGTCCATACCCGGCAGGCGCAGATCGCTCAAGATAACGTGAATCGTGGTTTCATTCAGCATCGTGAGCGCCCGCTCGCCGTTGTCGGCCAGCAGGATCTGATAGTTGCGGCGCAGGGCCCGGTCCAGGCCATCGCGCGTGTTTTTTTCATCCTCGACAATGAGCACGGTTGGTTTGGGATTCACGTCGATTCCTCCTTCTTGCGTTGGCGCCGGGATGTCCGCGATTTGCGCGGCGCCTTAAGCAGGCGCATGCGCCGCTGATCCAGCGGCAGGAGCAGGGTAACCGTTGTTCCCCGGTTCGGCTGGCTGTGGATTTCGATCTCTCCCCTGTGATCATGGACAATGCGCTGGACGATCATCAGTCCCAGTCCGCTTCCCTGCAGTTTGGTCGTGCGATAAGGTTCGAACAGGCGGCTCACGTCCTCCGGCGGAATACCCACACCGGTATCCTGGAACGAAATACCCACGGCGCGGTCGTTGCTGAACATGGAAATCGTCAACAACCCTTCCTTGGACATCGCCTGAATGGCGTTCTTGATCAGGTTGAAAAAGGCCTGCTTGATCTGGTTCCGATCCACGGAAATCTTCGGAACCGGGTCGGGACATTTCAGTTCCACGACAATATCCCGGTTGGTGATTTCCTGCTTCATGAACGCCAGCGTCTCCTGCAGCACGTCGGTGATCTGGCAGGATTCCAGCTGGGGCGGCGTAGGCCGGATCGCGTGCAGGAATTGGGTGATGATCAGATGAAGCCGTTCGACTTCCGTGCGGGCCACCCGGGTCAGTTCCTTAAAATTTTGACGATCCTCCGGCTTCAAGCGCTCCAATTCACGCTCCATGAGCTGGAGATGGATGTGCAGGGAATTCAAGGGATTGCCGATCTCATGAGCCACGCCGGCCGCAAGCAGGGTCAGGGCATGCATTCGTTCCGATTGCACCACCCGGAGCTGTTTCTCCCGATCCTGGGTGATGTCCCTGAAAATAACGACCGCCCCCTTGCCCATGTCTTCGGGAAGTGAAATCGGCATCACATAAAAATTCAGGAACTTATGCTCCGGGTAATTGATCTCTATTTCCCGGCTGAGCAATTTCGACCATTCCTGCTCGTCCAGGTTCACCACCCGGTTCCATTCAATGCCCCGCAGGTACCGGGAGATCGGTTGGCGCATGGCCTCCTCGATCGGAAATCCCAGCAGGTTGGCCGCAGCATTGTTGGCATAGAAAATAATGCCCCGGCTGTCCAGGACGATGATGCCTTCATGCAAGGCATTGAATACAGTTTCCAACAGCCCTTTTTCCTTCATCAGCCGCAGAAAATGCGTCTGCAGACTGGAAGGATCCAGCTTATCGAGCCGATCAATCAACTTATCTAAGAATCCTGTTTTCATAGCGACAATTTGTCGCACAGAATAAGGGGGAGCCGATAAGAAATCAAGATGGAACTGTGACAAAGTGTCAAATCATTTTCCGCCGGGATCAGGAAGTCTGATATTAAAGGAAGGAGGCCGCATATCCGGTCAAGCCCAATTCAGCGATCATCCGGCGGATTTCATTCTGCAATTCCAGGTTCAAAGGAACGCCCTTGTTTTTCCGTTCCTGCCAGACTAGATATTCTTTTTCTCCGGCGGTATAGATTCGATCTGCCCCTGCCATTTTTTTGGACGTGCGCAACGCGCGCAGGATATCTCCGGCTGTTTTTTTGAAGTCAGCCACTTCGGTAAAGGCCGCGATATCCACAGCCATAAAAAAGTGTCCCAGGTTATACGTTGTTTTGCGGCCATCCTGAAACCCCAACAGCATTTTAAGATAGCTTCCCTGCTGTAAGGCCGCCGACAGGATTTCAACAACCGTGGCATAGCCATACCCTTTATAACCCGCAGTTTCCTCGCCGATCCCGCCCAACGGGGTCAAGGCGGCCGTGCCGGCCACAAGATCCTTGAGAATCCGGTTGGAATCCGTCAGGGAATGACCGTGTTCATCGATGACCCAGCCCGGCGGCACGTTCTTATTGGCTTTGGCGTACACTTCGATTTTACCGCGTTGGGTCACGGAGGTGGCGCAATCCAGGAAGAACGGAAACGGCTCATCGGTGGGCATGGCGAAGGTCAGGGGATTGGTGCCCAGCATGTTTTCCACGCCAAAGGTCGGTGCAATAGAGGGCCGGGCATTCGTGCCGGTCATGCCGATCATGCCTTCGTCAACCGCCATCAACGGATAATATCCCGCGATGCCGTAATGATTGGAATTCCGGACCGCAACCATGCCCAGCCCGTATTTTTTTGCCTTGTCAATGGCCAGGCGCATGGAGCGATAGGCGATCACCTGGCCCATGCCGTTATGCCCGTCAATCACGGCCGTGGCCGGCCCTTCACGCACAACTTCGACGCGCGTGACCGGCTTGATGATGCCGTCCCGGATGCGGTCGTAGTAAATCAGCTTCAAACGGTTAATACCGTGCGAATCGATGCCGCGCATATCGGCGGCAATCAATACGCGGGCGCAAATGGCCGCATCCTCCGGCGGCACACCCAGGCCCTGAAACACATCGGTCATAAACTTTTCAAGCGTCGCGAAGTCAACCCAAACGATATTCCGATTCTTTGACATGGACGGTTCCTCTCTTTCCTGATCACTGGTTGCGCTTATCCATTCGGAGAGTTGGCTCGTCGGCGGCCGAGCAGATCCAGAAGCTGGCCGGGGTTATCCGTGATAATCCCGTCCACTCCCTGATCGATCATCCGGCGCATAATGACCGGATCATTCACCGTCCAGACTGCCACAAAGAGTCCGGCGTGATGGGCGCGTTCCACGAAATGGTCATCCACGATATCGAATTGAGGCTGAACACCCTCAATGCCGGCCGCGCAGGCGCGGTCGATCATATCAAGCTGAGCCGCTAATAACGAAAGCCGTGGTCTGGTCGGATTGCTTCGACAATGGCGCAAAGTTTTCTCAAGAAACGAAATGATTAAAGAGCTCTCGCGCATGCCGGTCTGATCCAACAGGCGCATCACTTCCGTGGCTAGGCAAGGATCTTCATGTTTGATTTCAATGCAGGCGCCGGCTTTACCCGCCAGCAGGCGCAAGGCTTTATCCAGCGGCGGCACCGGTTCACCTTTAAAGCGCGGGTTGAACCAACTGCCGGCATCAAGCTGTTGAATCTGCGGCCAGGACATATCGCGAAGCCTGCCCTGCCCCTGGGTGGTCCGGGCAACCCAGTCATCGTGCATGACAATTACATGCCCATCGGCGCTTAAATGAACATCCATTTCCACCATATCCGCACCTACATCCAAGGCAGCACGAAAGGCGGCCAGCGTGTTTTCAGGCGCTGCACAGCTGTTGCCGCGATGTGCAATGACCCATGGTTTTGAAGCGGAGGACATATTTCCGGTTAAAATAAGAAATAGCTTCTTGTATGTCCACCTCCTTTTCACTTTAATTCTTGATGGATTCGCTCCATTCCGGCAAACCAAGAATCAAAAAGGAGACCCGGAGATAAACCGAGAAATGATACTATCGCTGGCCATCGCGATTTTATAATTACCTGTGTTTTCCTGAATGGATGCGCGGTGCTGGCAGTCCGCACCGGTGTCCGTGCTGTGAAAAACATCGAAGAAAATGCCGAGAAGAAAAACATGAACTCACCGTCGGAGCAAACTGACCAGGAGACAAAAACCGGCCTGATTCAGCGCCCTAGACTCTTACGCAATGAGCGGCTCCAAGGCGGAAATGCCACGGGCCGGAATTTCTGTTTGTGCCCGCGGGGACCGATGCTATGATGACCCGCCAAGGAGTATTCCCGGCATGAAGATTGTCATTATCGGTCCTGGCGCCATGGGGTGTCTCTTTGCAGGTCTGCTGACCGAAGCCGGCCACGAGGTACACCTGCTGGATAAATATCCGGAACGCGCGGAACATATCGCCCGCCAGGGGCTCCGGATTGAAGCCGGCGGCAAAACCCGGGTTATCCGGGTCAACGCCACCGCCAGTCCCGCAACCCTCAAGGACACGGACCTCATCGGCATTTGTGTCAAAGCCTACGACACCGGGAGCACTATCCCCAGTCTCCTGGCGCTGGTTTCCGAGCGCACGCTGGTACTGACGCTCCAGAATGGTTTGGGGAATGTCGAACAGGTTGCCGCCCATATTCATCCGGCGCATGTTTTCGCAGGCGTAACAGCGCATGGCTCCACGCTGCTTGGCAGGGGTCATGTCCGCCACGCCGGCAACGGGCCAACGACCATCGGTTCCTTGCTTCCCGAACACCACGGTCGGGCCATGGAACTGGCGGTCGTTCTCAGCCGGGCCAGCCCGGCGACGACTGCGGCGCCGGATATGAAAGCGGTACTCTGGAGCAAACTGATCATCAATGCCTGTATCGGGCCGCTGTCGGCGCTATCCGGGTTGGCTAATGGTCAACTGGCGGAACAAGTCGAGTGGCGAACTTTATTGCGGTCAGCGGCGGAAGAAGCCGCCGCCGTAGCTGCGCGCAAATCCATTCGATTATTGTATGTCGACCCGGTTCAGGCCGTCCTGGAAGTCTGCCGAAGCACGGCTGATAATATTTCCTCCATGCTCCAGGATATCCGGCGGGGCCGGAAGACGGAAATTGACGCGATTAACGGCGCCATTATCCGGGAAGCCGGCGCGCTGGGTATTCCCGTGCCGGTCCATGAAGAACTGATCCGACGCATCCGGGCGCTAGGCTGACGCAGTAGCCGTCAGCCTAAAAAGAGCAGTTGAATATCCAATAACCAATACTCATTAATCCAATGGCCAAGTTACGTCAACGCATGACAAACAGATTCCCGGTCCAACAAGAGATTGACTCGACTCCACCACGTGGTATTTAATGAACTGGAAACGATAAATAACCGTCCTTCCAGGGCCAGCACGGCCTGGGAAGCACCCAACGCATTGCGCCACATCCATGCAACCGCGACGTCATATACCGCTGGCAATGCTGACCGCGCTGATGATCCTGCTGATCGCCGGCCTGGCTGGAATCAACCTCTGGTTTCTCGTCAAACAGTACGCCCACAGTTCCCGTTCTGCCGCCACGTTGTCGGCCCTGCAATACGGAACGCTGTTGACCAAACATCTGGCCCGCCAGCCGTTCCTTCAAACCGTCCAGCCCGCACCGGGCGATGCGGAGCAATTCAACCGGGCGGTGGACCTGCTCCAGCATATCGAACCCGAACTCGAATACGTTACCATCACCGAGCGCGACGTGGTGCTATATCACAAGGAAACCACGCCCCCCTCCTCCAGTGTCCCACAACCCGCGCCGGCCCAGCCGGTCGCCTCCGAACGAACCCATATCAGCCCGAAAAAACTCTACCTCGGCTCCAACATCGTGCCGGTCATCACCTTTACCCGTCAACTCAATATGGCTGACGGCCGCCAGCGCAGCCTGCAGATCGCCCTGAAAAAAGATATCGTCGAGCGGGAGCAGGCGGGCGCGTCCACGGCAATTACGACGATGTTCAACCTGTCGCTGATCACGATCGGCGTGTCGTTCGGGATTTGCCTGCTGGCCATCATCGGGCTGGTACGCCGGGAACTGAGCGGGGAACGGCGCCGGCGCCAGGACGAACACCTGGCGTTCGCCGGGGCCGTAGCCAGCAGTATCATTCACGACTTCCGCAATCCCATGTCGGCCATGAGGCTGGACGCCCAACTCCTTCAACAGGAATCCAATCGAGGCGCGGACAGCCGGCCGATGCGCATGAACGAACTGGCCACGCGCATTAACACCACCATTGACCGGCTGGATATCCTGCTTCTCGAATTTCTCCTAATCGCCAAGCCGGAAGCCGTCGAGCGGGAACATTTCGACATTAACGCCAGCCTGCATGACGGCATGGATTTATTGAAACTGCGTTTTGAAAAAGCGGGGATTCGCACCGACACCTCCCTGGCGGAACAGCCCTTGTCCATCCAGGGTTATCCGATCCAATTCAAGCGGGCCCTCCTAAATATCATCCACAACGCCGAACATTACGCCCCGCCCGGAAGCGCCGTCACGATCCGAACGCGGGCGGAAGGTTCCGACGCCATTGTGGAAATCCTGGATGAAGGACCTGGGATTCCAGCCCGGGATCGCGAGCGCATCTTTGACCTGTTTTACTCGAACCGCCCGGGAGGCACCGGCATCGGCCTGGCGCTGACCAAAACGGCGGTGGAAAACTGCGGCGGCACGGTCGCGGTCCGGCCCGGACCGCAGGGGAAAGGAAGCTGTTTCGTCATTCGCGTACCGCTCGCAACCGCGTAAATTACTTTGCGGTTCGGTAGAACCGCATGATTGAAATTCCTATACATTCAATTAGGTTAAAGGCAACTTTTCTGTCATCCTGCCTGCCCGCCATAGCCTTGGCGACGGCGGAAGCGAAGCAAAGAGCCTGCCCTGAGCTTGGCTAAGGGATCTCCGCAGTATTAATCACCTTGGCCGAGATTCCTCGCTGCGCTCGGAATGACAAGTCACGCAACATTGTCCGCCGGCGGATATCCGCCCAGGGCGGAAAATTCCTAAACATGAACATAATCAAATATCGGCTGGTTTTGATTTCGACTCTGTGCTTAAATAAACAATCAAAGTTTGTTCGAGTATCAAAGTCCGAAATTTGAAATTATAATGATATGAACACAAAGCCTGCCATGAAAATTCTGGTCATTGAGGATGATCCTGACGGGCGCCGGTCCGTCACGGACGCCTTGACGGAAGCCGGCTATGCCGTCACGGCCGTCGCCGGCGGCGAAGAAGGCGTTCAGCGTTTCGCGGCCGAGCCGTTTAACGCGGTCCTGACGGACGTCAGGCTTCCGGATATTGACGGCCATGAAGTGCTCATCCGCATCCGCAAGCAGGATCAGGAAACACCGGTTCTCCTGATGACCGCTTATGGCACGGTGGCCGCGGCGGTGGCAGCCCTGAAAAGCGGCGCCTACGATTACATCCTCAAGCCGCTGAACCTGGCCGATCTCCAATCAAAAGTCGCGCATGCCGTCGAAAGCCGGCAACTGCGGTCCCAAGTGACGACGCTCAAGGCGGCCCTCCACGCGCAGTCCTCGTCAAAAGCCATTATCGCAAAATCGGCCAACATGCTGGAGGTCCTGAAACAGGTCCAGGCAGTGGCATCCACCCGGGCCACGGTACTGATCCTCGGCGAAAGCGGCGTCGGCAAGGAACTGGTGGCGCGCGCCCTGCATTACGACGGCAACCGCGTCGAAGCGGCCTTCGTCGCCGTCAACTGTGGCGCGTTTTCCGAGTCCCTCTTGGAATCCGAGCTCTTCGGTCATGAAAAGGGCGCGTTCACTGGCGCCATGACCCGGCATGTGGGCGCCTTTGAGCGCGCCCACGGCGGGTCGCTGTTTCTGGATGAAATCGGCATTGCGCCGCCGTCCGTCCAGGCCCGCCTCCTGCGGGTGCTGGAAACGCGGGAATTCATGCGAGTGGGCGGCAATGAACCGATCGCGGTGGATGTCCGCATTATTTCCGCCACCAACCGGAACCCGGAAGACCTGGTTGCCGAAAAACTTTTCCGCCAGGATCTGCTCTACCGGCTTCAGGTGGTCACCATCCGGATTCCCCCGCTCCGGGAACGACGGGAAGATATCCGGCCGCTGACGGATCATTTCCTCGCCATGGCCTGCGCCGAATACGGACGGCATATCGAATCGGTTGCCCCGGCCTGCTACGAAATCCTGGAGCGCTATGCCTGGCCCGGAAACGTCCGCGAACTGAAAAACGCGCTGGAAACCGCCGCACTCATGGCAACGGCGCCGACCTTGAAACCCGCCGACCTTCATCTGGGCAACGCCGGAGCCCCGGGCGGCGCCACGGTCATTCCCGCGACCATGCCCCTGGAAGAACTGGAAAAACAGGCCATCCTGCAGTCGCTCCAACGTCACAAGGGCAGTCGCACCCTGGCGTCGGAAGAACTGGTCGTCTCCCTCCGGACAATTCAGCGCAAGATCAAGGAATACAACCTGCCGTTCTGATCCTCACCACGAGAGCTGCCATGGAAACGCAGAACTTCTCAAGGAGTGGGCGGGCGCGATTCTGAAGGGAGTGACGATCCCGGTCTCTGTGGTTCCATTCAAAAGGCACTGCGCTTCCGGATATTGATGCTCCCCGCCGGCCAGTATGCCACCGATTCGCGGTCTTGGCGACGGTAGAAGCACTTTGTTGTGGGAGGACCCGTCCTACGTAGCACTTTGACGTAGAATGGACCTGTCCCCCGTAGCCTTTAGGGGTGTAAGCCAAGAAAGTTGGTTATAATCAAGCGGCGCGCTGCCAAGATTTGCAGTAGTGGTCGAAGAGATTGCTTTTAATCAGGCAACGGAAAGTGAGCACGTCCGCCGCTCCGGTGCGGA
>Ga0180014_1000165_pt1 | contig 18761 bp, 17 predicted proteins | sample KR13_S1_MetaG_FD_116507 | JGI IMG/M metagenome (GOLD analysis project Ga0180014, IMG submission 116507) | Groundwater microbial communities from the Olkiluoto Island deep subsurface site, Finland - KR13_S1_MetaG | ecosystem: Environmental > Aquatic > Deep subsurface > Groundwater | place... | reverse complement strand
AACTAGGGGTCCGCCTTCATCCTGTTTGCTCGGATGGTTGACATTCTGGCTATAGGTAGGAGGCATGATGCATAGAGGCACATCTCTATGACCGGCAATTCCGCCGATGCCTCCGTGGAGGATCCTGTCATGGACTGGTTGCCCAAACGGTTAATGTTCGAAATTCATCATGTGCCTATCAAGGCGCTTGAGCGCTGGGCCAAGCAAGGCCTGGTTCGGAAAAGCAAGTTTTCCGAATGTAAGCAATCGCGGGCGATGTATTCGGTTGCTGATGTTCAACGCGTCATGGCCGAGCTCGCCATTGACAGTCGGCCACGGAAGGGTGGTGGAGCATGAGCGCCGCCAACTTACAACTCGCCCGCCTGGCCCTGGCCGGATTATCGGCCCGGGACAAGGCCGACTTAATCCGCGAAATCACCGGCGCGCCGGAACCGATTGAACCGGATCGGCTGGTACGCGTACGCGCCGCCGCAGATCGGATGGCCTGCACGCCGCGCACAATTTTCAATCTTCTAAAGTCCGGCGCATTAACCCGCGTCAAGTTGCCGGGCCGGACGAGGTCATTGGGCGTTAGGTCATCGCAAATCGATGCGTTAATCGCGGGGAAATCCGGTGCGCAATGAGCAACGCCATCCTTCCCCTTGACCCTACTGCCGCGCCCTCGCTGGACTGGAACGAAGTGATCGGACCACACGACCCGCCGGCCGGCGCCGACCCGCTGTCCGCCGCCATCGCCGATGCCGGCGGAAGACCCTCAATCATAACGGCTGCTGCCTTGATCGCGGACAATCCGACGTTGCCCCCGGTTGTTATTGATGGACTGCTTCGCGAAGGCGAGGTGGCAACCCTTGTTGCCGCTCCGAAAGCCGGTAAATCGTGGCTGGTTCACAATCTCCTGCTGGCAATCGTCCACGGATGCGAATGGCTGGGGTTCCGTTGTACGCCTGGCCGGGTTTTACTGATTGATAATGAACTGTCCCCGCCAGTGCTGGCGCACCGGCTGGCGAAAGTCCATGAGGCCCTGTACGAAGGTACGGTATTGGGTAATGTGGATACGCTGACCCTGCGCGGTTGCCCGGAGGACGTGGATGATCTGGAGGCCCGGCTTGAAGCCGTAGAACCCGGTACCTATCTCCTGATCGTCCTGGATTCCCTGTATCGGGCTTGGCCGGCAGGGACGGATGAAAACGACAACGCGGCCGTTGGGTCCGTGTTCGTGACGCTGACGCGCCTGGCGGCCCGCATGAAAGCAGCGATCGTTTGCATTCATCATTTATCGAAGGGAACCCAGGCTGACAAATCCGTGACGGACCTTGGAAGCGGCGCCGGAGCCATATCACGTTCCGTTGACTGCCATCTAACCCTGCGGCGACACGAGGTGGACGGCTGCTTCGTCTTCGATTCCGTGGTCCGGTCCTTCCCGCCGCCGGCCGCCTGCGTAATCGAGCGGGAGCAATATGCCTTCGCCGTGCGGCCGGACCTGGATCCCGAGGCCCTATACCGGCCGCAACGCCGAAAGACAGCGGCGGAGCCGTCAGCGCCGAAGCCCGATCCGGTCCACTGGACGCCGCAGATGTTCGCCGAGCGCTTTGTCACCAAGCCCGACATGGATGCCGCAACTATTCGGGTTGCTGCCGACGGCGAGGGCGTAGGCTCAAAACGAGCGAACGATTTGCTATCTGCCGCCGTTGCCGGTGGCTTTGCCGCCGAAACAATTCTCCCGTCCCGCGGCGGTGGAAAACGTTACTCCCCGCCGGGGGCTCTGCGTCTTTCTTTCTCTCCCCCCCAACCCCCCCACACCCCCCCAGTGCTGGAAGGCACTGGGGGCGCTGGTCGGGGGAAGAAAGTAAAAAAGAAATGAACATCGCGGATAAATACCAAAATGCCCTGACCAGAATCCCACCACCGGGCGGAAACGGCTGTCATCCGGATCTGCTGGGCGTTGCGACCCTTGGGATACTCGCCGGACAGACCGACGGCGTGATCGCCGCCGACATCCGGCAATCCATCCCGCCGGGTCGTCGCCAGGTGCCCGACCGGGAGATCGAGGACGCCATCCGCCGGGCGCGCTTGGACACCCAGCCGGGCGACCGGACTGGCCGGACGTGGACACCGCCGCCAAAGCCCCGCCGCGTTATACCGTGCGATGGGCGTGTGCTGGCCGCGAAGTGGATTGCCCGCGGGCGTGGCGCGAGTGAAGCGGAGTTCTGGGAAGCGTCGCCAGTTCGCCCGCCCGAGGCCGAGCCCGGTCCAGAGGAGTTTTGTCTTATACTGGCAAAACTCTACCAACCGACTGACCTACTATTTATTAGCGACCGGACTGAGCCCGGAACCGTCGGGCAGACCATCCGCACCGCGGCAGAATGGATTGACGTTGCGACTCGCACCGCCAAGGCACCGGGGCCGTATATTATCCCGAACCCCTTAGATGGTTGCGAGCACGACACCAAAAGCGGCACAAGGTCACGCCGTTGTGATGCGGCGGTCGCCGTCCGGCGCTTTGTTGTTGTCGAGTTTGATGGAATGCCGTTGCATGACCAGCTCTCTTTTTGGTGGGGGACGACGCTACCTGTCGCCGTCTTAATCCATTCAGGGAACAAGTCATATCACGCCTGGATCCGCATCGAGGGCGCTGCCGATCCCGACGAGATCGTCCGTGTCATGTTCGATGAAATCCTGATCCCGGCCGGCGCCGATTCCACAACCCGCAACCCCGCACGACTGAGCAGGACACCGGGGCACTGGCGCGCGGACAAACAAGCGCCGCAAATGCTGATTTACCTGGATCCACGTGCGCACCCGAAAGGCCGTGGCGCATGATAAAGGTAGAGAATAATATCAGGAAAAATAACGAGAACCATAAGGAAACTTAAAAAAAGGAGTTAATTGTCATGGATGATTCACCAACAGGAATGGCCAAAAGCATCTTAAATCTTCGTCCAAGAAAAAAGGGGGAAGTGTCTCCCATGAAAGGAAAGAAGTTGAGCAAAAACTACTGGACATGGGCCAAGAAGATGGGTGGCCCAGAAAGCTTCGTAGAACCGATGAGGCGGATATTCAAGATCAATCGTCAGACACCAATTTCATTGGAATTCGCAATCGTTCTGAAGATTGGACTCGAAGCACTAAGGGGCGATACAAAGTGCATGGAAATGTGGGTAGATCGTATCTATGGAAAAGTCCCACAGTCAATGGACATCCAGACAAAGAGTGACGGCCCCCTGGTCCAGATACTTAACGTCCTGCCAGGCGAAGAAATGAAACCCGTGATCGACGTGCCGGCCGAACAACTCCTTGCCGAACCCACGGAATATCCCACGAAGGAGGAATACCAATGACCCCGTTACAATTTGCTCATGCGGAATGCTCCAACTGGAATCAAGGCGCTTGCTCCGGGGCGCGAATAGCGGACGATTTATCGCCGTTACCAGGCTGTCCTCTTGAAAAATGCCTGCTGGCAGATGAAAAAATGTGCAAATATTTCGAGGAATCTGTTTTACCGATGGCGGCGATGGTTTCCGATCCAGTAAAATCAAAGTCATACATGGATGCCGTTGCCGGCTACAAGTTCAAGCACCACATATCCGGTTTATTCCGGCGATGTCCGAAATGCGGCGGCCCACTGCCGACACGCAAACGATTCTGCGCTGGATGTACGTCGAAGCACCGCCGAAAATCTACCCGTGACGCCGTGAGCAGGTTTAGGGGTGTGGCTGTAAGCAGTTAAGCTAATTTACCCCCTCAAATCATTAAGGTTTTTGGGGTGTTTTTGGGGCGGGAAACGAAATCAATAGTAAGATAGCCACCCCCCTCAAAACTGATGCTTAACTGTGGACATGCCCCGCACAACGCTTTGCGCTCGCAAAGCCTCGCGCTTCTCAGCTGACGCCGCCCGCCGCCATCCCCGTAGGGCCTGATCCGGCAACCGCCGGACCGACCTGTGGCATCAAGAATTGCGTTTGACTTCATCCTCCGCCTTGCATACCCTCAATTCCGTCAGTAATGTGATTTTTCGGCAGGTGACACGTATGATAATGATTGCATCAACCGCATGGCTCAAGGACTCCGTCTTGGGTATTGTCATTCTCGGCTCGCTCGGCAGCCTGCTGGCCGTTCTTGCGGTAAAAATAGCTCCATCGCTTGCCCGCAGCTTCGTTCGCATAGGCTCAATACTCTTTCGACTATCAGGCCGCGTCTCTCAAAGACGCTTCTTCCTTGATAGAGCGTTTATCAAGGAAGCCCTTGAAAGTAACAATCTACTTGGACTTCTGCTCTTCGTCGGATTTCGCTTCTGCCGATGCATTCTGGTTACTATAGCGATGTGGAACGCTTGCGCCAGAATGCCGGCAGTATGGCAAAGGCTTGGCGTCTCACCAAAGCAGCTATTAGCGTTCGACGTCAACTTCGACTCCGGAATAGCCGCGATACTCTTCCTTCTGATAATACTTCTAATCGAACTGCTATTACTTGTTGCTGTTTTAGACCTCAGGTCTTGTGCGGCAGTCTACGTTATGGTTGTCACCCGACACCTAAAGCGACTCAAGGAGCGCCACAAAGACGAACTTGCTTGGCTCCCACCAAACTCGCGGTCTGATCACACACAATCGACTTCCGCGAAGAAGTAGAGGGCCCAACACGGCGTCACACGGTACGGCGCGAAGCCGCGCCTCCCGTGAACGCCGTCGTTCCCCTCCCGAAGATCCCCCAAGACTCTCCGCGCTCGCAAAGCCTCGCGCATATAGGCTGACGCCTCCCGCCACGGGCCATGCCGGGCACGCAACTTGACGATCCCCCGCGATGCGCGCCGGGATCGTCAAGTTGCGAACGTACATGCCGTGCCCGCCGTGACGGCCTTCGCGATGCGCGCCGCGGCCGACACGGCGTAGGATAGTCAGTCCGCCTACGGTGGAAAGAATATCGAAGCCACGACCGCGCGGACATCAGGTGGGAACCCTCCACTCGATGCTCGCTCCAGTTTCCCCCCTGATCACCGTGCTGTCGGAGAAGACTTGTCCCGCGCCACGCGGGATCGCGGGATCGCGGGATCGGCAATCTTCGCACCGCAGCGAAGCGCACCGGCACGGAGCTTGCCGAACCCGCTCGGGGAGGGGAGAAGACCAGGACCGGAACGCTACGGCGGCGGAGCGACGCGCCCAGCAAAGAACCAAGGCACGCTGGGCACGTCGCCCCGCTCGCCGAAGCTACCGGAGAAGACTGCGTGACGCCACGGAATTGAAGCAAGACCATGGCGACACGCTACCGGATAAGCATAGTCAGGCCGAGGCGGCAAGATATCGAAGCCCACGAAACGGGTGGAACAACCGCAGGAATGAGGCATCCCGCGCTTGTCCCGCCCGAGACAAGACGAAGACAAATACAGGATTGTTGATATTGGGGGAGGGAACTAGGATCGCCGCGGCGTTATTCAGGCCGATGCGAGATGCGCCGCGGCTCTACACAGGCCGAAGCGGCAGGTATCGCGGCCGTGGATGCGGCAAGCCAAGGCGCCGGAGCGTGGCGTCGCGCCGTGCGGTTTCCGAAGCGTGCACTCGCACGTCGCTTTGGCCCCGCTCCGTCACCATCGCTTGCCTCCAGACCCCGCCGCCTACGCCTTGCCTCGGAGCACCGCGCCGAAAGGAACCCGGCTCCAGTCATAATTGGGCTCTATGCGCTCGGGGGGCTACGCCCACCTTGCTCGAAGCTCACAAGGTCGCATAAAGCTCAATTATTACCCCGCCGGTAAGAATTAAGTCAGAGGCGCGGCCACCGAGGCATGCGCTTTGGGGCGCGGTCCTACGTCCGGCGAAGCGCCGTCCTTCCCGTCCCGCGCCCGTCGCGCACCGGCTCCGGCGGCCAGAGCGGAGAAGAGCAGGGCACGTCAGTTGCCGAAGCGGCAATTCCACGCCCTGCCAATCAGGCGCAGGAGCGCACACCGAAGCCAGGGAACGAATCGCCGCCAGTGTGGACCGCTTTCGCTGCGGAAGCCTTGCTTCGCGGTGGCCGCGAGGCGCGGCTCCAGGCGGCGATTGAGGAGAGGATTAAGAGAAGATAGAATCAGATCCAAGACGAAGCCCAAGACCCGGACGAAGCCAGGGGCTCGTCAGTTTCCGAAGACGGAAATTCCTCGCCCCCATTCAGCGGCCTCGCAGACTCGGCACGCCCGCAGCACGTGTCAGGTTGGTTGGCAAGTCCCACGCGGGTTTGAAGCCAGCTCGCGCGCGGACGTTATTGTTCAACCAACCGTGTGGGGCGCTCGCAATTAAACCAATCCTGATAAGAAAGATAAGACCCAAGCCAAGACGAAGAGGCTCCGCAGCGGCCAAGGGGGGATTCGTCAGGGTTTGCGCAAAGCCGCAAACAGTTCCTCACCCCCCTTGTCCGCCGCTCCGCTCGCGCGTCCAGTCCGGGCTACGCCGAATGCCCAGAGCGTATCCCGTCCCCGCCGTATCGCGACCCCGGAACGACGCGCCGCCGGAATGTATGTTCCGACGGGCTGGTGGCCCATTCTCGCGCCCATTCCGTCGGCGCGTAGAAGATCAATACCCAGATTCTACCACCGATTAGAATGGTTCAAGAAATATCGCTTGGCGTGGCGCTGGCCGAAAGCCTGATCCGAATCAGGCTTTCGGTAACATATTTCAATGAGTCAACGCGTGGCACATGAAGTAACCCGTTAGATTCGCGCCCGTTAGATTCGCGCTTGTCCAGCCTCGGCTACCGTTGTATGCTCGCGGCGCAGAATAAAACGCTATTGTTCGACATAAGAAGGTCAATAAATATGCTGGAGATATTTATCATTTTGATGATTGTGGCGGGCATCTACGGAATCTATGAGAAGATATGTGGTAAGTCACACAATGAGAATAAGCCTTCGGATAGGACGCCGGATATTGGGCGAGACGGACCAGATAGGCCAGAGGACACCAATCTCGATGATGGCCCAGGAGATTAGCGATCCCCGATACAGACATAAAAACGTGCTCAGATGGCCCAGATATAACAAGCAACTCGCAATTCATCCTTGGCGGTCAGCCGGCGAATGGAATCGAAAGGTGGTATTTCCGTGGAAATAAATTATTTGGATGATGATAGATTACCGGGTGATTGGCTAAAAGCTTTTGAGTGTTTTCGGAAGGCGGCGCAGCAGGGGAATGCCAAGGCCCAGCGTCGCCTGGGGTATTGTTATGAAACCGGCAATGGCGTAACAAAAGATTTAACAAAAGCGGCAGCCTGGTATCACAAGTCGGCAAATCAAGGGGATGTCAAGGCTCAATATAATCTCGGGATGTGTTATGCGAATGGTCATGGCGTAACGAGAGATTTTGCGAAGGCGGTAATATGGTTTCACAAAGCAGCGAAGCAAGGATTTGCCGATGCTCAAACCAAGATTGGGTGGTGTTATCTGAATGGCAAAGGTGTAACTAAAGATTTAACAAAAGCGACAAACTGGTATCAGAAGGCGGCGGAGAAGGGGGATGCCGATGCTCAAGCCAGGCTTGGGTTGTGTTATGCGAATGGTCATGGCGTAACGAGAGATTTTGTAAAGGCGGCAGAATGGTTTTGCATGGCAGCGGAGCAAGGCTATGCTATGGCTCAAGATCGTCTTGGGTCATGTTACGAAAATGGTGAGGGCGTAAAGCTAGATTTAAAAAGGGCCATGGAATGGTATCGCAAGTCGGCGGAGCAAGGCTATGCTTTTGGCCAACATAGTCTTGGATCATGTTATGGCGAGGGCAAAGGTGTAAGGACAAATAGGACGAAGGCAATAGAATGGTTTCGGAAGGCAGCGAAACAAGGTTATGCCACAGCTCAATGTGATCTTGGCGTGTGTTATGCGAACGGGACTGGAGTGACAAAAGATTTAACAAAGGCGGTAGAATGGTTTCGCAAGTCGGCGGCCCAGGGAGATTCCAGGGCTGACTATAATCTTGGCGCGTGTTATGAGTATGGCCATGGCGTAACTCGAAATATAACCAGGGCGGCAAATTGGTATCGCAAGTCGGCGATACACGGAGGCGATGCTGATTCCCAATTCCGTCGTGGATTACGTTATGAGAATGGTGATGGGGTAACGACAGATTTAATCAAGGCGGCAGATTGGTTTGGCCTGGCGGCGGCCCAGGGGCATGTTGAGGCGCAGCGCCATATCGAGTTCTGTTATAAGCATGGCGTAACGATTAAATCAACCAAAGCGATTGAATGGTTTCGGAGATTGGTATCGGAACGCAGCAGAACAAGAAGTATCCATAGCTCACTATAATTTTTTTGGTGGGATATAAGAAGGTAATTATGTCAGCGGATTTAAATGCCCATCGAGAATTAGTAATCGCCCTGCTCCGTGGAGCGTCGGAGCCGATGCCCATCTCCGATGTATGGCGTGGACTGCAGAACCGGGGTGTGGATGTCAGCTACACCGATATGGAGGATTGGTTACTCGATCAGTCTGATCTTGCCCAATTATCAGTTGCCGGGAACGTATCACTTCGCGATCGGCAGGGTGTGGGGCACATCAGACCGGCGAGAGTTGTCCCGGATCGATATGAGGATGGGACAGACACGGATGCATCGACTCGAATGCATCGGCTGCTGGCGTACTACAAAGACTGCCTGCTGGAGGAAGGCAAGGCGATCACAGCATATCGCGAGCAGGAAGGCACTACTTTCGTGCTGTTGCCGGAAGAACTGCATGTGGCCGGCAAGGGCTTTGTCTCCGTCCGCACCTCCGAGGCGCCTGACCTGGTGAAGAACATCGTCGGTGGGGCAAGAACTGCGTTCTATGGCTACCCCCTCCTGTTGGATTGGGTTGAGACCGGCGATGGTGAGTTTGCCGACTACAAGGTTATCCCCGTCTTTATCGCCCGCCTTGAAATTCAGCAGGAACCGGCACGCTGCATCTTCCACCTCGACGCTAAATCGATCAGACTCAACCCAGTAATCACGGCCCGATCGAAGTGGCGGGATCGTGCATTCGTGCGCTCCCGGTTGGACGCAGACGCCGAGCAGTATGCCACCTTTGAGGAGCGGCTGGAGATGATCGAAGCCGTTCTTCCGGACGTCAAAGCGTGTGAACCCCTTGACCCGAAGGCTATTGTACGAGCCAAAAGCCTTCAAGGGATTGAGCCCAAGCGGCCGGGGCTGTTCAACCGCTGCGGCGTTTTCTTGGGAGGATCGAATCCATATGTTCATGGGCTGATCCAGGACTTGGATGAGATGATGACAAAGAGCAAGGGGCATTTTGAACAGACAGCCCTTGTGCCTCTATTACGAACGAAGTCTACAAATATCGCGCGCGCGACACAGGACGACGTCGGAGTGCGGGTGTTCAGTCCAGGGGACTCAGCATCACTCCTCAACGCGCCTCAGGAACTGGCAGTCGAACAGGCTTTTCAAAACGATATTAGCGTCATCACCGGGCCGCCGGGCACCGGAAAGAGCCAGGTGGTTGCCAGCATCATATCGAGCGCCGTTCTCCATGACAAAACAGTGCTGTTCGCCAGCCGGAACAACAAGGCTTTGGAGGTGGTTCAGGAACGTCTGAAAAAGACGTGTGCCGATCCACATGCGTTGATCCGCGTCGGCGGAGACTACGATGATGAGTGTGGCGATCTGCTGCAACGGATGGGAAACCTTCCCCCGCGGGCCGGTGCCATGCCGTTTAAGAGACAGATGCAGAGCATCGATCTGCATCTTGCGGCACTGGAAGAATTGAATAAGCAGTTGGATGAGATTGCAGACGCGCTTGGGCGGATCAGCCTTGCAGAAGATCGGTTCGACGTGCTGAAGAAGAAGTTCCTGCCGGGAACCCCGAACCCCTATGAAGTGGTCAGGCGGTTCTCCGCGAACGAGTTGCTTACATACGCAACTCATCTCGAAGCCCTGCTGCAGAAGACCAGCGGGATGCCCGCGTTCCTGGCAAAATTGCTGATCAGGATGCAGGCCGGAAGAGGAAAGAAGGAAGTCGAAGCCCTCAATGCCGTTTTGACGACATTTGGGATCGCTTACGCGCCGACCTGGCCAATGTCTCCAGGGGATCTGCAGCGCGAGTTCAAAAACCTGTTCCCCGTCATTGACCTGGTCAAGGCGGCTGCAGAGATGTCAGCCACGACTGCCGACCTTGGCGCAGCCTCGAAGCTGGGCGAACTATTCGATCAGATTCAGGAACACAAGATGGCCATATCAAAAAAGATCCCGGCGCTTCTGGCTGCGAAAGTCAGAGAGAACACCGCGGGTCAGGGTATGCCTGAAAAGACGCAGGAGGCATTGCAGCAATACCGGGAAACTATGCCGCAGTTGAAGGGGAAAAAGCTGAACGAGGACCAACGGCGCATCCGCCTTGAGTCGTTGGGCCATGTCTTCCCGGATATGTTGCACCGTCTACCCGCTTGGGCGGTGACCAACCTCTCGGTTTCGCACCGTGTCCCGCTGGAGCCGGGGGTATTCGACCTGCTTGTGATCGACGAGGCGAGCCAGTGCGATATCCCGAGCTGTCTGCCTCTTCTCTACCGCGCCAAACAGGCGGTGATCATTGGTGACCCCCTTCAGCTGCCGCAGATCACCCAGATTACACGGAGTGTGGAGGATCTTTTCATGCGCCGGCAAGGACTGGATGGGCCGGAGAATGATCATCTTCGTTATACCGAGAAATCAATGTACGACGCCGCGCAAGCCGTAACCCCGCGAGGGGCATCCCAGTTCCTGGCCAGCCATTACCGCTGCCATCCTGACATCATCCGCTTTGCGAATTCCGCACACTGGTACGAGGATCGACTGGACGTCTTTACTGAGGTCACGGCACTCAAGCGACCCGCATTTTGGCGTCGAGGTGTTGAATGGGTTCAGGTCGCGAGCCACGCTGTATCACACTCTTCGAAGGGCTATCACCTTCCAGAGGAAGTGCGGGAGTCCATCGGAATCGTCAAGACACTGCTGGAGGACAGGAAGTACGAGGGCACTGTTGGTGTCGTATGTCCACTCCGCGGCATGGTTGACCTGATCCGTGATGGCATCGAAAAGACTGTAGACGCCCGCCTGCTTGAGAACGCGCACTTCGAGGCGCAAACCGCACACGGCTTCCAGGGAGATGAGCGGGATGTGATTATCTACGCGATGGCGGTGCACCCAGGCATGCCGCGCGGACCGTGCTGGTTCATAGCCGACAACAAGAACCTGTTCAACGTGGCCCTCAGCCGGGCTCGCGCGTGCTTCGTGGTCGTGGGTGATAAGGATGCAGTCCGGCGGTTCACATTCGAGGACAAGCCGGTAGAGTACCTTCAGCAGTTTGTCGATTACGTCGAGCAACTGGGCGATCCAACGGAACCCGTCGAGGGAGATCCCGTGTTTTCTCCCGAACAACTTTGGGAAGAGCGTTTCTACCTTCAAGCGCTGAAGCCGGCCGGGATCCCAGTCTACAGCCAATACCCACTCGGTCCCTACAAGCTCGATTTTGCCCTTCTCCGAAAGGATCGGCAGCGCAAACTGGACATCGAGATCGACGGCGAATCCTACCATAAGGACAGCGCGGGCAAGCGACTGCGGCGGGATATTGACCGCAACATCTACGTGAAGGCACAAGATAGTCGGAACTGGGACATCATGCGTTTCTGGGTCTACGAACTAAGAGAGGACATGAAATCATGCCTAATAAAAATTCAGCAGTGGGCGAACTCGGCGCCTTGAAGGCAAGGTATGAGAGAGCAGATGGCGCATTGAAGACAACCGGCCAATCCCGTGACTTGGGTGGTGGCGGTGGCATCCTACCACAGTCTGCGTGGCTTGGTTTTGCGGTAATCCTGGCCCTCGCAGCGGCAATTTCTCTGACGCTTTCATATCGTGAATTGCGAAGGTTGGAAGAGAGGAAGCAGGCGTTCGCCTTAAAAGAGCAGAGTCTGGCGGAGTGCGACCAGCGCATTTCAGCACTCAACTCGAATATCGCAAAAATGGAGGCCAAATCGGAACAGCTAAAGGCTGAAGTCATGGCTTTGGAGGGAGATGCAGTTAAAGGTGCGGAAGTCGCAGCAGCCACAGCAGCCTACAAAACATATATGACCACACTGCCGGGTCTGAAGAAAGAAACCGAAGACCTAAGTGCTCGCGCCGAAGCTCTCAGGGGGGAACAGTCGAGTCTCGATGGGGCTGTTGCCAAGGCACAGGCGAGGCTTGGCACAGTCCTTAGTGCAAAGACCAACGCGCAGGCAAAATTGGACCAGCTCGAATCCAACCTGACTTTGCGAAACGCAAATATAGCGGATTGGCAGGCTGCCATTGCCAGCAATAAAGTGAGTCTGACTGCCTGCGCCCAGGCAATTAAGGAAGCGAAGGCCGAGCATACGATTATCAAGAACGATTGCGACAGCAAGCGCAAGGAAAAGGATGACCAAGTGCGTGAACTAAATGAGGCGCGTGCTGCCATGTCCGGACTCCAGGATGCCGTGACGAGGCTAAGGTCGGAGCATATGACTGTCACAAATGAACTCGCGCAAATGACTATCGAACTCGCAAGGGTTTCAAGCAGGATCAGCGCTGAACGGAAGGGCCTGGCGGATCTGGAGGCCGAGAAAACCAGACTGAATGATGAAGTGGCCCGACTGACCGCAACCAAGGCCGAGTATGATGCGTTGGCACAGAAAAAGGATGATGCCGGGCGCCAACTGGCTTCTCTTGGCCAGCAGGTCGAGAGCCAGAAGGCCCTGCTTGCTGGACGCACGGCTGAGGCCGGAGAGTTGAATAAACAGGTGGACATTCTTGAGGCCAAGCGATTGGAGCTTGAGCGGGCCGTGAGCCAGTTGATTGGTCAACAAAGCGTTCTTGATTCAAAGGATAAAACAAGCAACCGTAAGTAACCGTTTCAGGAGACATTCAGATGCTACAGCAATATCTGACACCCGAAGTTATTGTGCTGGCGGCCGGCACAACCTGCCTTTTCGCAGTCATTGCGCTGATTTTTGCCGGCCGCCGGGCTTTTGTCCACGGCATGGCGGGCAAACTCGCTGCCCTCGAAACACAGATCGCTGAGCGCCAGCGCATTTTAGAAGACATTGGACAGCGGATGGCGGAAGCGGCGGAAATACAGAAGCGCGTAGACCTCCTTGACAGGAGACTCGACGCCCTGCAGCAGGACATCCGGCCGGTGGAGGCGAAGCACCTCAAGGCCCTGGCGGATTACGAGGACTCCAAAGTAAAACTGCGTGAAACTCGCGAGGAGTGGGGCCAGCTCCGCGAGCGAGTTGACCTCTATAAAGACCGGGTGGCGAAGGTTGAGGCGCTGGAGCAGGAAATCGCAGACTTGAAGAAGCAGAGTAAAGAACTCGACGACCTCATCAAGAGTCTGCCGGAACGACAGAAGGAATTGGGCCGGATCGAACAGACAATCGGCGAAAAACAAAAGGACATTGAGGAGCAGCAACGAACACTCAAGCAGATGGCTGCTGAGAAAGAGACATTAGACGAGAAGATCACGGCCAACCGCAAGGCGGCTGATCAATGCATAGAAGACCTACGGAAACGTAAGGAGGAAATCGATAAACTTGAGACCGAAAAAGTACGGGTTGGCGAGAGACTAAAGACGCTGAATGAGCGATTGAATACAGCTGGCCATATGCCGCCGGGAGCCTTCAAGTCGCTCGAAATTGGCGTGTTCCCTGTTCATAAGAAGGTTCGCGATGCGACAGACGAACGTGTAGCGCTTGATCAACTGCGGCGATTGGTCGAAGAAACTGGCTTCGATATACCACGGCGCTTACAGAACGCGTTCCACACAGCACTAAAAACTTCGGATATCTCATGCTTGACCGTAATGGCTGGTGTTAGCGGCACCGGGAAGAGTGCGTTTCCAAAACTTTACGCGCATGCCATGGGGTTCCATTTACTTCCCTTGGCAGTAGAACCACGATGGGACAGTCCAAAAGATCTTTTCGGTTTTCTCAATTATATGGAAAATCGCTTTGAGGCGACTATCTTGGGCCGCGCCTTGGTGCAGTTCAATGAAGCACCGCACAAACCCGGCCCCGGCGAATTGAAAGACCAGATGCTGCTTGTACTGCTTGACGAAATGAATCTGGCACGAATTGAATACTACTTCAGTGAGTTCCTCAGCAAGTTAGAGATGCGGCGGAACAGCGACGTAAAGCGAGAGGAAGAATATCAGAACGTGAGTGTCGAAGTCTTCGCCGGCTATCCGGGCGATAAGGAGTATGATGTTAGCGAGCCGGTCCGTCTCTATGCCGGTAAAAACGTATTGTTTGTAGGGACAATGAATGAAGATGAGACGACCCAGAGCCTGTCAGACAAGGTTATTGATCGGGCAAATGTCCTCTACTTCGGTAAGCCCAACAAGTTGTCCGAACGACCGCAGCGAACGGTGCGAATCAGAAACTGGCTCCCTCTAAGCGTGGAGACATGGCAACAGTGGATCAAGGAGGCATCTGCCAACACAATTCCAGGTTACAACCAGATTGATGACATGGTGAACAATATCAATGGGGCCCTGTCCCAGTTGGGCAGGCCATTCGGTTGGCGTACGTATCAGGCGATTATGATCTATGTGGCCAACCATCCTGATGTAATAGACGGCAACAATAAACTTCGTCCTTTGGCGGACCAAATCGCCATGCGCGTAATGCCGAAGCTCAGAGGGGTGGATCTTGTTGAGCACGGAGATGTCTTTAACGCACTTGGGCAACTCATTCAGCAGGTTAATGACGGTCCTCTGCGGGATGCATTTGACAGGGCGCGGCAGAGTACACAGGGTTTCTTCGATTGGCGCGGAATCAGTTGGGAAGGATGACAGCAACTCCATGGAAATCATCCTGCTAGAACACCCGTGGCACGTCATACGGACTGCCGCCCCCCGGCGGGATGCAACCGCCGAGGGACAGCACGTTCCACCATGGCCGCGGTTTGCAGCATTTCCTAGTGGAACACTTCTCTGCTCTGCGAGCAACGCCCAAGTCTATCCTGCAATCGAAGTTTGCAATCCAGTGGCAAATGGCTTTCGGGTCGCGGAATTACCGATGCCAGCTTTGGAAGGGGACTCTGCATATGGGGAAGGCGTGGAGCTATACGAACGAGATGTTCTTTTAGAGGTACTGAAACTGAGCTACCCCGGCCGCTATCCCGTGGGCGACTCTGACGCGGAGAGTGAGCCCAGCACATACGAAGTGTTCTTTGACGAACTGCTGAACGAAACGCTTTTCCTCGTCCGGCAGGTGCTGAAGGCGGATCTCCCGCGTTCACCAGCGACATACTGGTCGTCCATATTGGCCGATTTGCGCGCCAAGACCGATAGCGATCCTGCCCGTCACTCACTGGTTGTGGATCTTGCCAAGACTCTGATGGAACCGCTTGAGCACGTCACTTCGCACCCGAAGAGGATGCTGAAGAGAATCAGGGATCAGCAAAGGGTACAACTGGTTCAGGAGATTGACACGCATTGTCTGATTGATCTGGCACGACGTCCTGGAAGCACCATGCCGGAGAAAGCGGGTCCAAAACAGCGCGTCATGGCGGTTACTCGACATGAGAACATTGACCTCCTCGAAAACCGCGTAGCCCGCCACTGCTGCGAGCTTCTCCGGAGAGCGGCTGGACGATATCTCCATTCGCACCAGCGTGTGGGCAGGAGTGAAAGAAAGCAACAGGTGGAGAAGCTATTTCGCAACAGCAAACGGTGGCCATCGAAGCCAACGGTTTCTGGCGTCGGACGTCTTCTTTCCCCGTGCCGGCAGCCCAACTATGCGCTTTTGCAGAACATACACTACTCACGTATCTGGGACGGGTATTCTAAGCTTGTGCGAAATGAGGAACTGCGCGATGGGCTCTGGCGCTGGCCCCGGCGCCTGTGGATGGATCGCGTCGGGGTGTATGTGGCAGATACTGTGCTCAGTTGGGCCGAGCGATCGCGGCATGCCGTGTGCATCAATACCGCCGACCGGCTCGTTCAGGCCAGTCACCGCCATGAGTGCGGGGCATGGCTGTCATCCGACATCATGCCCGGCCCTTTCATCGTCGGGATGAGTTCGGCTGAGGCCGGCACTCTTCACATCATCGACGGAAGGCATCCCGGCGTGATCGACGCGAAGTTTGGCGAGACATCACTACTTTGCTCCGATTTCCTGGCATTCTTGGTGAAGGGATCGGTTATCCGAGCGTTGCCGATATACGCGATATGGCCGTCTCCGTGTGAAGCACCGGGCTTGGACAAAGCCTGGTGGGAACGAATTGTAGGGGATGTGTTGGAAAGTATTGCGCTGTTCAACCGACGGGCCAAGCATGTTGTTGCGGTTGGGGCGCTGCTCGTTCACGGCTCATGGGACGCCAGCAGCCGGAATGGTCCGTGGCACACAGCCACTCGCGATGACCTTACATGCTGGCAGACTGCGCTCCGTCCCGACGCGAGCAGTTGGCCAACCGACATCGCCGACAGATACAGGCCATTTGACGTGCTGACGGGAGGCTGAGCAGGTGAATGTAGCCATAGATGTTGCAGGGGACGTATTGCGTTTCCGAGAGGCAAATTCGACACTGGGTACGACCCAGGAGCTCTTCGGCGTCGCTGGCGTACCTCCCCGTATTTCCCGCGAGTCGTTTGTCTGGAATAACACCAAGGCGGTGCGATCCAGCATACCAAAGGTCGTCATTTCGTTTGCCGACGCCTGGTTCGCTCTGTCCGATTCAGAACTCGCGAGTTTTCAGTGGGAATATGATAGTGGCATTCCAGGAAGTCGTATTCGAACAAGCGTAATTGGTGAAGCCCTGGTTCAAAATTCGCCATCAGTCCGACAGGCCAAGACCGTAATTGCCGTTGACAATTTTCTTCACGAGGAGCAACAAGAATTACTGTTGCAAAGTCTGGGCGCGGCGGGTGCCAATGATATCGAACTCCTCTGGCGACCTATTGCGCTTGCTCTCGCATTCATGGACTCTGCTGTACGGGGAAGATTGAGGAAAGGCGACCGACTTCTCGTCATTGATGCGGAAAGCTCATACCCCGAAGTCACATGCATAGAGATAAGCGAACAAGAGGGGCGACTGCTACCTCTTCGGAGCACTCCAATTCAGCAGGCAGACCCCCGCCTGCCATGGGGGGGGCATGCAATCCGGCGCAGAATCGCTGAGAAGATCGCATCCGGCAATACTGACCTGGCTGCCCAGCTGCTTGCAGGGCCAATGGCCGAGCAGTTCATTGCGTTCACAGAGGCGCGTGCGTGCACGGAAGTGTGGTATCGAGATGGCGCACAGCATCACGCGATTTCCCTTTCGTCACGAGAGACACGTGAGAAGAGAGACCAAGTCATGAGTACGGTGTCCATGGGTGCCATACGAGCCGCAGTCGCGGAGCAGTTCCCCGGCTCCATGGCTGCAGTTCTCTGGCACGGTTGGCCATTCCGTATTCTCGGCAACCAAGGCCTGCCGCAGCACGATGAGGTGTTGCCTGCCGACGCCGTGGCACGTGGGGCGGATCTATATGGCATGCGATTGCTGGCCGGTGAGCCTGCGTATCTGGACACTTTGCCAGGCCTTTACATTCTGAGCCACATCAAGGAGATTGCCGCCAACGCATTCTTTCCTCTCGTTGCACCAACACATCAGCCAGGCGGGACTATCTGGCGCCTTGAGCCTCCTTTGACACGTTTCGATGCCAAGATGGGTGTGTCCAACTTCACGGCAGTCGTCCGGCGGAGTGACGACCCTAGATGTCGGAAAGTCGTCACTCCCATACCCCCACCGGCCAGGGACACTCCTGTCCTTGTTCGTGCCGAGATGAGACCAGCACATGGTCGCGCCCGTGTGACTATTGAAGGACAAGAAGGCTACGAGGACGTGTTTGGTGAACGTCGAGTGGTGGAGATTGACTGGAAAACTTCAGAGCCTTTTGAGCTTCCTTTCCACTATGCGCCGGCCGTTTATCCGGTACGGGGTCGCATTCTCGATGATGACGATCCGGAGGGGCGTGAACTGCTACGCCAACTTGCCGAACATCCCGAAATGACGCTGGACACTTCCGTCAATTACCACGGGAGGGAGCTGCGGTTGTGGCAGATACTTACGCCACGGAGTGAAGGAGATGGTCCGACCAGGGGCCTATTTGGGTCTGCTCCCGTAAATATTAATCCAAAGCTCATCGCTGCACTGGCCGACAGAATCGATCAAACCGTTCATTCGCAGAATCGTGTCAAATACCATAACTACCTCTTTCAGCATGCTTCTCCCAATTTTGTCGAGGAACTATGCGGAAAACTCGCGAAGGACTCCCCGAGTTTTGACGAAGACGATGGCTATGGTCGCATGCGCCCTTCGTGGAATTGGGCCATTGCCCCGGGACGGGTACTGCACACGGCAGATCAGTTTGACCTTTTTCTGAGGTTTATTGTTCGACACACGAAAGCCGGTTCCTATACGGCGTACCCGGATCACAGTTTCACTCAGCACTATTTATGGTCTGTTATGCGCTGTCTTTGCTATCACACAGATACGGCAAGAGTGCCTGTCAACACAGCCTTGAAGGCAACAGAAATTCTAGCCAACTACATGGAGCAGGCGTGGAAAGATAAATCACATTGGGAATTTGCAATGGCTGCCAAACAAGGCGGTATACCAAAGCAAAAGGAAAAAGAGGCGAAATATGTCCTTTGTGCCATTCTCTTCATGCTCCGTCTTCGGGATGGACGTGCCGATTTTCTCCAGCCAGGTGACCCTCTCTGCGAGCGACTGCGGCACGCCATTGTCGAAACGATTCCTAAGGTGAACTACCCAAAAAAGATGTT
>Ga0180014_1000164_pt1 | contig 18764 bp, 17 predicted proteins | sample KR13_S1_MetaG_FD_116507 | JGI IMG/M metagenome (GOLD analysis project Ga0180014, IMG submission 116507) | Groundwater microbial communities from the Olkiluoto Island deep subsurface site, Finland - KR13_S1_MetaG | ecosystem: Environmental > Aquatic > Deep subsurface > Groundwater | place... | reverse complement strand
CCGTGAGTTCCACGGAGAGGGTAAACGGACGTGGAGGCGACGTAAGACCTCTCGATTCCGGGAGGCGGACGCCTGGGAAGCGTCAATCAGAGATGGCGCATTTGTCATCATTCTGAGGAACGGCAAAGCAATTGTGGTACGAGGTACGTGAACGGACGCCCGTGCTACAGGCGGATGGTGATATCACTCATCGGGTACGACAGGCACGGATGGATGTAGCCGAACGCCAGGTCCGACCTTCTGACGGTCGCGCCCGGAGGCATGTAGACCTCGCCCTCGAGAAGCCGGGTGCGGCACAACCCGCACTCCCCGGACCGGCATAGGCTATCGATAGTGACCTTGTTCCGCTCCAGGGAATTCAGCAGGGGCTCACCGCACCGAACCGTAAACCGGTTGCGCTTTCCCTCCACCTTCACCTTGAACTGCTCGTTCCCTTTGAACTTTTCAGGCCAGCCTTCCACCGCGGTGATGTCGGGAGGCGGCCCGGACAGCTCTCTCTTGACCCTCTCCGGCGGAACCCCCAGGTTGTCCAGCGAGCTCTGGCAGAGGCCGTACATGGCGTGGGGGCCGCACATGTAGAAAGTCTTCCCCCGGACCTCTCCCACCAGCGAACGGATGACCCCTGTATCCAGCATGCCGCACATCCCCTGGTAATCCTCTGGAGGCTCGCTTATCACGATATCGACCTTGAGGTTGTTGTCGCCACAGGCAAGCCCGGCGATTTCCTCGGCGAAGATGATGTCTTCCGGTATCCGGCTCCCGTATATGAGGTGCATCGCGATGTCCCGGTTCATGTCAAGGGCGTCCCTGATGATGCTAATGAACGGGGTGACACCGCTCCCACCCGCGAGAAAGACGAGGTCGTTGGTATCGGAGAGCGGCTCGTGGTAGAAGAACCCGGCGGGGCCGGAGATATCGAACCTGTCCCCTGTCTTCGCCTGCCCCAAGAGATACGCCGACACGAACCCGTCGGGCATCCCCCTTACGGTTATATCAATGTAACCCGGCCTCGAAGGCGGCGATGATATCGTGTAAGGACGGCTGGTGGCCACCCCGTCAACTGTCAGGAACAAATTGATGAACTGCCCGGCCCGAAACGGAGCGAAAGGCCCATCCGTGGGCGCCAGACGAAGGGTCCTGGTGGACTCCGTCTCCTGGATGACCTCGGCAATCTCCGCCTGCATGCGCCCGGGGTGCAACCGGCCCATAAGTCGGCTTACCAGTTCCGGCTCCACCCGCCGCTCGTCGGCGAACGAACGGGCCAGTATCTTCCTGCCGATCACGAGCCCGGCCTGGCCTAAGTCGTATATAACGTCACTTACGTCTTTTAACTCCAACTCCCGTCCTTTCAGCAGTCCCTTACCGCTACTCCGCCCTCTACAGGCCGGGCAACAGCTTCTTGATGCCTTTTACCCCTTTGACATCCTTCATTACTTCCATATAGGCCAGGAACCCGGAGGTCATGCACGTTTCGAAACCCCCGCCCAGGCGCACCCAGGCGTTAGCGAAGTATAGACCTTCCAGCGGGCCCCGGTTGGGAAGACGGAACATCGAACTCCCGGTGACGTCGTAATCAAACCCCAGTATCGAACCGCCGGGATTTCCGCTGTACCGCATGTTGGTCAGCGGGGTGGCGACCTCGACCACCGCGATGTGGCTCCCCAGTCCGGGCACAACATTCTCCGCCGCCTCTATCATCTCGGCGGCGAGCCGGTTCTTGGTCTCGACGTAACGGTCGGGGGGGACCCTCGCCCACGCGCCGTAATCGACCAGCCCGGTTATCACCATAATAGACGTTCCCGGCGGGGACAGTTCGGGGTGCAGCACGCTGTAATTGGTGAGCGCCCAGTACTTCTGCCTCTCGATCTCGAACATGCGGCGGTACTGGCCGTCGGTGTCGTAATCCTCGTTGTAGAAAACCTCGTAGTGAGGGGGCACGCCCATATCCTCGACGGTGCAGTCAAGGCCCATGTAGACGTTGAACGTTGATACCGCGATATGCCCCTCCGCCAGCGCCTTGAGGTACGAGTTCGGGACGTTCTGGGCGCCTATCAGGTCGTAGCAGGCGTGGATGGGGTTGGCGTTGCTGACTATGTAGTCGGCGTGGTACTCGTCGCCGTGCTCGGTCACAACCCCGGTCACCCTGCCGTTATCGACGTTTATCTTCTCTATCCCGCTGCGAAGGTGTACCGTGCCGCCGTTCTCCTCGATGGCATCGATAAACGCGTTGGAGAGCGCCTGGGATGTCCCCTTCACATGGTACGACCCGTACTCGATGTAGGCCGCGTTGGCCATGGCGAACAGCTGGAACGAGAGCCTCGACGGCGGAAGCCCGTAGTACCCCCACAGGTCGCAGAAAAGGGCCTTCAGGCGAGGGTCTGATATCTCCCGGTCCAATGCCTGGGAGACGGTAAGCCCGGTAGAACGGACGAGGTGCGAGCCCTTCACCGGGAGCATGAGCAGATCAAGCACCCCGGGATCTCCGGTTATGAGCTTCATCTCTTCGGCCATCTTCCGCATGAACTCCATCACCCGGTGAAGGCCCTTCCGCTCGGCGGGGAAGTTCTCCCCGTAAGCCTCCTCGGCGGCCTCCCACCCTTTGGGGATGGTGGCCTTGAAGTCCGGGAACACGGACGTATAAAGGTCCTCGATAGGCACGAACTCGACGCGGCGCGCCACGTCGCAACCCTCCAGGATGCGGTAACAAGAGCCGCGGTTGTCCTCCGGCCCGATGCCGCTCAGCGCGTGCAGCGCCGCCTCAAACTCGTAACCGTCGCGCACAAAGCTACAGGCGTATCCGCCCGGGTGGGGGTTTCGGTCGAACAGGTCAACCTTTAACCCGTTCTTGGAAAGGTATGCGGCGGAGGAGAGTCCCCCCAGTCCGGCCCCAATTACGATTGCCCGCTTGTCTTTTTTCAAAGCGCTGCTTCCTTTTCTGACGCCCTGCCAGTCTATTACACGCCTGTCTCGACCGTCAAACATACAAAAGGGTGCAGGTCCGCCCCGGGGCAGCCACAAAATGACACGCTGGTGCCAGGCACCAGCGTGTCATTTTTGGGTGACGGTGGTTCGCACAAGGCTTGCGGGGCGGTGCGGCGAAAGTTAAGCTGGAGAGACAAAGAGGGGGCAGATACTTATGAAGTCCAGAAGTAGATTCTGGCGCCGGTTGGCAGGTGTTCTGTTGTTGGCCCTGGTTGTCGCCATGCTGTTTCCTGCAACCGCGTTCGCCAACTGGAATGGCGGCCACAGCGTTGTGGGCCATAACGGCACCAGCAGGACCTGGTACTTCGCTGAAGGGACCACCAGGAGCGGGTTCAACGAGTGGGTCTGCCTTCTGAACCCCAACGTCGGCGCTACCGTCGCCTCTGTGACCTACATGTTGGAGAACAAGGAGCCGGTGGTGAAGTCCTACTACCTGCCCGCGCTGAGCCGTACCACGGTGGACGTGGCAAGTGAAGTCGAAGCCGGCAACGATGTGTCGGTTGAGGTAATGTCCCAGGACCCCATTATGGCCGAGCGCCCCATGTACTTCCGCTACAAGGGGGCCTGGACCGGGGGCCACGATATCGTGGGCGCCAACGCCCCGCAACGGGAGTGGTACTTCGCGGAAGGAACGTGCCGTCCCGACTTCGAGCCGTACCTCTGCATCCAGAACCCGGGGGCGGTGACAGCGGAGGTCAAGGTAACCTACATGCTGGGCGACGGGACAACCAGGGAGGAGTCGATTACGGTCCCGGGGGGCTCGCGGAAGACCGTAGTGGTGAAACAGACGCTTGGCGAGGGCGACGACCCGGCCCACGACTTCTCGGCAAAGGTCGAGACCACCAACGAGACCGCCATCGTGGCCGAGCGCCCCATGTACTTCAATTACAAGGAGAAGTGGAACGGCGGACACGACGTGATCGGGGCGCTTGCACCCGCCGATACCTACTACTTCGCGGAAGGGACGTGCCGTCCCGACTTCGAACCGTACATCTGCATCCAGAACCCGGGGGCGGTGACAGCGGAGGTAAAGATCACCTACATGCTGGGCGACGGGACGGCCGAGACCCAGCAGTTGGACGTCCCCCGGAACTCCCGGAAGACCGTGGTGGTCAAGGAGTTCCTGGGCGAGGGCGACGACGCCGCCTACGACTTCTCAGCAAAGGTCGAGACCACCAACGACACAACCATAATCGCCGAGCGGCCGATGTACTTCAACTACACCGGGATATGGCCCGGCGGGCACGACGTGGTGGGGGCGCTTGCTCCCGAAAACACCTACTACTTCGCGGAAGGGACCTGCCGTCCCGGCTTCGACTCATACATCTGCATCCAGAACCCGGGGGAGGTGGCGGCGAAGGTAAAGATCACCTACATGCTGGGCGATGGGACCAATGAAGACCAGGAACTCACTGTCCCCGCCGGGTCCCGCGAAACAGTAATGGTTAAGCACATCCTGGGCGAGGGTGACGACGCCGCCCACGACTTCTCGGCGAAGGTGGAGACCACTAACGACACCGGCATCGTTGTCGAGCGGCCGATGTACTTCTCCTACGTGAGCACCGCCCGGTGGACGCTCTCCGCGGTGGGGGATGTGAACCTGGGCGGCGACATGTCGCCTACCCTGGCGACGCAGGGCTTCGACTACCCCTGGACCCTGGTCAGCGACATGCTGAAGGCCACTACCCTGACGTTCGCAAACCTTGAGTGCACCATGTCAAACAGCGGCGAACCGGTCCCGGGAAAGACGTTCACCTTCCGGGGCGACCCGGCGGCCCTGCCGTACATGCGCGACGCCGGGGTCGATATCGTCTCGCAGGCAAACAACCATGCCCGCGACTACGGGGGCACTTCCCTCGTCGACTGCCTTGGATACCTCGACGACTGCGGGATAGCCTGCTGCGGCGCCGGGGCGGACGACCAGGCGGCATATGCGCCCGCTTACCTCGACGCTAACGGGCTGCGGATCGCTTTCCTGGCATACGACGAGATAGGTTACATCGGCTGGTATGCGGGCCCCGGCTACCCCGGGGTCGCCGACGCGACCTTTACCGCGAAGGTGGAAGCCGGCATTAAAGCGGCGAAGCGGGAAGCTGACCTGGTGGTAGTCTCGTTCCACTGGGGTACCGAGAAGAAGTACACCCCCGACAGTGACCAGACCAACTTCGCCCACACGGCCATCGACTGGGGAGCGGACCTTGTGCTGGGACATCATCCCCACGTGGTCCAGGGCTTCGAGTTCTACAAGGGAAAGCTGATCGCCAACTCGCTCGGCAACTTCGTCTTCAACCCCGGCAGCTCGGAATGCCGCTATACCGTCCTGACCCATTTCGATCTGGACGCGTCCGGGCTTATCTCCACCACCGTCTACCCGGTATACATAACCAACGGCCGGCCCCAGGTGATGGTTGGTGAAGAGGGCAACGCCTGGATAAACCAGGTCGCCGCGATGTCACAGGCGCTCGGTACCCCCATGGCCGTAACCGACGGCGTTGGGCATATACCTTGAGGGGCGCCTCTTAGTCGCCCTCTTCCCCCGCCAGGGGGGAGGGAACGGAGTTTATTGGATATAATACTGGCCATGGATTATCTTTGCTGTCCGCGCTGTCATGGAACTCTCGAGGAAGACCCGGATGAAGGGAACTGCTTCTCCTGTGCCGCCTGTGGGGTCCTTTTTCCGATGTACGAGGGCCACGCGAACTTCGCGGCGTCAGGCGATCTGGACGAGTTCTCGCAGTGGCAGCGCGACATATACGACGGTAAGGTCGGGTCCGTTTGCCCCCCCGACTACGCCGACCCCGAAGGCGCCCGCATGCATAACGAGCACTGTATGGATATCGCGGGCCGAGTGGGCCTCATCCAGCCGAACTGGAAAGGCCTGAAGTCCAGGCAGATAATCGACCGACTGCTGCCACGCGAGGGTGAACTGGTGCTGGACGTCGGCTGCGGGCTTGGCACACTCTTGAGCACACTGCACCGCATCTACCGGACGCGCGGCGTGGGCATCGACTTCAGCCACGCGGGCATGAAGGCCGCTATCTCCAGCAATCCCTGTGACAATGACTACCATGTCGCCGACGCCCTCATGCTACCGTTTCGCGACGAGAGCTTCGACCTGGCGGTGAGCTACGATGTGATAGAGCACGTCACCGACCCGCGCCGGTTCGTGAGCGAGATGTCGCGTGTCCTCAAGCCCGGGGGCCGTCTCCTCATCTACACTCCCTCGCGCAGCGACCGGTGGACGTGGCACTGGTGGGAGCGCCTGTTCCTGCGGGGCAGGTACAACCTTGGGGTGGACAACCTGGCGGGGCACGACCCCGACATGTTCCTGATGCCCGACGAGCTCTCGGGGTACCTGGCCGATGAGGGCCTGGTCGACATCCATACCGAGGTGTTCCACACCCTGTTCACGCTCATCCTCGACGAGGTGTACCCGATGTTCATCTACCGCCTGTTCGACAGGCCGGCACTGCTGAAGGCGGTGTTCCGTCTGCTGGAGACGGCCGACGCCCCCGTGGCCGACCGGGGATTCGGGAACGGCTTCTTCGCCCTGGCGTGGAAAGACGGCTAGACAGTGGGGTCAGGTGTTAGACAGATGGCTGAACTACTAACATTAAGGAGAGAACACCTGACCCCTACCTCGTACGCAAGCGGCCGCAAGACAAGACCGCCAATGACCCCTCCCTGTCAGACAAGTGTTCGAGAGACCAGGCAGGTAATGCCATGATAAAAGAGCAGGTAAAGGAGCTAATCGCGGGAAGCAGGAACTACTGGAACCTGACCTACACCGAGCGCCAGGTCTTCATCCGGAAGGTTTTCACCCTGCCGTTCTTCGCGCTTTTTCCGTTTTTCCTCGCCGCGGGCCTGCTGTCGCGCGCGCTACGGCTGCTGGCGGCGGGTGCCCCGCGGGAACCACGGCGCCTCCGGTAACATTGCGGCCCGCCTGGCGACTACCGCGCCAACTGTCGCTATTGCCGCTACTGTAACTGCTTTCCTCATCGCGCACCGGTGTCCTTTCTGCTCAGGGGGTTGTTACTTGCCCTGGAAAAACGTCTCTATGGCGGTTTCGAACCTGTGCTTATGAAACCTCTCCGCCAGCCCCATATCGCCCTCGAACAAGATGGCCTTGAACCCCTCGCCGAACTCATCCTTCAACGCCCTCGCGATCTGCCCCTGCATTCGGGAGAAAGAGTGACAGCTCCTGTTGTCGTGGAACAAGATGCCGTCGGCGTCATAATCAAGCACCATCTCTTTCCAGAGATGAATCCTTTGCTCGATCGTGAGGTTCGTATACATGACGCAGTAGGCTTCAGCCATGCTGGTCAGCAGGTTCTCGTAACTGGAGTCGTCCAGTTCCTTTTTCCAGATATCGAGATATGTGGAACCGGTAACTGCGATGCCTTTGCCGGACATGTATCTCTTCAGTTCCCCGAAGTTGAACCAGGTGGCGAGATTGTCCCACAATAGACGGTGTTCTTCCGGCGTGACCGCGGCTTCCCCTCGTAAGACGGCGTCTCTTGTCTCGGCTACCAGCTTCTCATAGTACTTCACGGCCTCTTTCGTCCCTCTCTCGGACACTATGAGCGCCATGTGATAGAAACCATCAAAGACGGTAATGGGGGAAGGCTTGAGCCTGCCGAATCCAAGGTACTCCTTCCAGAGCCCGACCACCCTGTTGGATTCCCCTGCCACCTCCAGAAGGCGGTCCCTGTCAAGGACGGAGCCGGTTACTTCCTCGAGCAGGCCGATAACGTCAACTATCTGCTTCCTGACGTATTCGATACGCAGTGAGTCTACCGCGCCGTCGTACCTGTTCCCGGTGTTGATCACCCGGAATGGCTTTCCCCCGAACATGGTTGACAGGTTCTGGTACCACTCGGCGACGACCTCGCACTGGTTGTCGCAGGCAAGAAGGATGTCCGGCGGTGGCAGGGACGGTACACCCACCGATTCCCCTGGATCAACGCCCCTGTCCAACCGTTCAAGAAGATAGCCCGTGTTGGCAAGCTCGTAGGAACAGCCCATCCGGTCCAGTGACTCCCTGTTGATGGCTGTTTCGGCCAGCTCTTCGGCAAGCCCTTTGACAACCAGGTGAACGGCGTGGTTCTCCGGATAGACCGCGACACAGTTCGGTTCAAACGCCTTCACTATCTCCACCGGGAACATGGCGGTAACATAGACGACCGGAATCCCCCTGCGCGCGGCCTCGTTAGCGCGGTGGTAATGGGCGGACATCATCTCTCTCTGGAGGGCTCCGACCGTTGTCTTTTCCAAGACTACTCCTCGAATATATCGTCCCTCTTGGTGAAGGCGGTAAGCCTGTCACGGTTGGTTGGGTCAGTGTATCTCTCTATCTCGCTCTGGTAATCCTCAGTAGTGAACAGCCGCGCTCCGCTTTCACCTATTTCATAGATAATATCTTCCGGGTCTTCGTCGATCTCCGGAGAACGGTATATGAAATCGTGTTTCAGGGGGGATTTCTTCAGTTTCATCGTCTCCGTCATTGGCAGCGAACCCATGAGTCTGACGAACCTGGGAAGCATGAACCGGGGAAGGTTCTCCCTGCAGTATTCATAGAAACCGTCGATGTCGAACTCATTGAAATCCGCGGGCTCAACTATGAACATCGGATCATCCTCTTTGCCCCTCGACTGGGGCAACCCGATAACCCCGGCGTTCCTGACACCCTGGTACCTCCTGATTATCCTCTCGGCGTCAACGGGGGCCCAGTTCTCACCCTTGAACCTGACCCAGTCCCCTGTCCTGCCAAGAAATATGAGACACTTCTTACCGCCTGAATGGACTATTGCCCCGAGGTCTCCCATCCTGTAGAAATCCTCTCCGCCAATGCTAATGATCCGCCTGTAACTCTCCCGGTCAAGTCCGTAATAACCGGCAAAAGCGGAGCCGCCAAGTGATCTCTGGCTTACAACAACCTCGCCGACCGCCCTGTCCAGGTTCATGATACTCCCGGTGGCGTCCACCTCGGCGTAGTCGGCCTCCCGGCCGTCAGTCCCTTCCCGAATAATCCGAACATCCCTGATCAGCTTCCCCACACTGTACCCCGGCGTGCCTTCATCGACCGCCGCTACGACGCCCGCTTCCGTGGAACCGTAGGCCTCGGTGAATATCTCCAGCCCGAACATCTCCGAGAAGGCCCGCCTGTCAGAAGAGTTGGTGCCTGTGCTGAACACGGTCCTGATAGGAAGACCTGAGAACTCCTCCACCGGTTTTCCTTTCAGGTAGTTCAGTACATAATGAACCGGATCGCCCACCGTATTCCAAATCGTTGCGCCGGAGTCCCTTATATCCCTGACGAAGTTGCTCGAACTGAACCTTCTCCTGAGCAGTATCCTCGCGCCATTCATCAACGCGGGCATTACGTTCAGGTAGAGGGAGTTGGAGTGGTTCAAGGGCATGCACACATAGCCGACATCGTTCTCGTCATAGCCGAGGATACTCGTTCCGGTGATACCGACGTCAACCAGCTTTTCCCATGTTACCTCGATGCCCTTGGGAGAGCCGGTGGTCCCGGAGGTAAAGATGATTACCGCGGGTCGACCTGTCTCCAGTTCGGAAGGGGTGAACTGTCGGAGTGTGTCCTTGTATCTCTCCAGAAGGCTGCCAACCGTGCTTATTTCTTCTTCCGTATCCCCTTCGGAGTAAATATACTCTCTGGCAAGGGCGGCAAATCCGAATCTCCTGCCGGCCTCCAGTATGGTTCCCGCGAACGTCCGTCCCGTCCCGGGCCTGATGCCGTTGTCGGCGATAAGCATGTCAACGTCTGTATTGTTGATGTCAAAGGCAAGTTGTTCACCGGCCTGGGCGTTGTTGATTCCGACAACTGTTGAGTTCGTGAACGCGCACCCCCCCAGGATGAAAAGGAACTCGGGCCTGTTCTGCATATATACAGCGACGTGAAACCTCTCGGAACTCCCTTTTCCCTGGAGTCCCCTGACCCTCCGTATCATGTTGCCGTATTCGAGTGATCTCAGGTAGAGATGCTCGTAAGTGTACTCCCTGAGAGTATCGTCATCCTCACGGTTTATGATGAAGACCCGGTCCCTGGATGCGGCGTCTGTTCCGCGTTTCTCTATGATCTCTGAGAGATTTTGTCCTGCGGCCTGGGCGATGTTCACCGGCAAATCATCCTTTGGTACCTCGCTCCATAGTTCGATAACACAGGATAACATCATATCAATGTGTACTCCCCGTGGAAGATCCCCGTGGAGTTCGGGTTTGGCCTGCTGGAACCAGGGCGATAACGTCACAGCCCGTCAAGCCTCTAAAGCATGTTATTCACCCGGACGGTAAAAACAGTACCTGACTGTTAGAGTTATGGCGAGAACCCCACCACGTCGGACCCTCCGGTCCACACCCCGTTGTAGTTGAAGTACATGGGGCGCTCCACGATTATCGTCTTGTTGTTGAAGCACTCCACCTTGCATGAGAAGTCGTGGGCCGCGTCATCTCCCACCCCCAGGGTGTCGGGTACGAAGACGGTGGAGCGGTACCGCGCTCCTACGGTGACCTCCTGCTCTTTGGTTGTCCCGTCCCCAAGCATGTAGGTTATCTTGACCTGCGCGTCTATGGGGTCCGGGTTATGCTATATTACCAATAAGCCTCGAGCATCTGGTATGTGATGAAACAAGAAGCCGTTAGCCGGGGAGGTCCCGGTCATGATGAATACATCAGGGTACTCCGCGACATGAGCCCGAAAAAGCGGCTTGAGCTCACGTTCGAGCTGACGGAGTTCTCACGGGATCTATTTCTCCACGGCCTTAAGAAGCGCTTCCCCGAAAAGTCCGAGGCCGAAATCCAAATGATCTTTCTCGAGCGCATTGAAAAATGTCACAACGCGAACTACTAGGCAGACTCGCCAGGACTCTCGAGGACGCTGGTATTGACTACATGGTAACCGGCGCAATCGCTTCGAGCCTCCAGGGGGCCCCCCGCACGACACACGATATCGATGTTGTCGTTACCATGAAAACAGATGATGCCGATACGCTTATCAATGCCTTTCCGCCGCCTGACTACTACCTGGACAAAGGCAGTATTATCGAGGCAATCAAGAGGAAGAGCTCTTTCAACCTCGTTGAGGTCAACACCGGTTTCAAGGTGGATTTCTGGCTTCTGACCGATGACCCGTTCGACCAATCGCGCTTCTCCAGGAAATCCACGGAAGAACTTGAAGAGCTCAGAGTCTATGTTTCAACGCCGGAAGACACCATCTTGATGAAACTTAAGTGGGCCCGGATGATGGGCGGCAGCAAGAAGCAGTTCACGGACGCGCTCCGCGTCTACGAGCTCCAGCACGGCGTACTGGACACGGATTACCTCGAGCGCTGGGCCGGCGAACTGGGGGTCAAGATGCTCCTGGAACGCATTAGGGAAGAGTCATCCGTGGTCTGATGAGTCAGCTACGCCTGAAATCGCGGCGAGTACCCCGTAGGATGTCAGCCCTCCGGCACAGCTCAGCATATAACCCCGGCACCAAGGAACGCGTTAACGTCCAGGGTCACCCTACTGAGAGGCGGGACCGCCTGTGTCTGCTCCGCGGTGGCGCCGGCCGCCATCATGTAGGTAATCTTGACGTCCGCCGGAGTCCTTTCAGGTCGACCGCGCCAATCATAATCTTCAATATAGGATTTATTCTAGTATTGACATAATGCGTATATTAGTGTATATTTAATATTGCTGAAAAACGATAACTTCGACAAGGGAGGAGAAACAGTATGTGCTCACACGAAAGCGCAAATGCCGGGAACTGCTCCGAGCATGCCTACACCGCTCCAGCCCCGTCACGCGGCCACTGCCACTGCACCCCTCAAGTGCCCAGGGGCTTCATGTATCCCGGGATAATGCTGCTCATCGCAGAGGAACCGTCTCACGGTTACACGCTTATGGACAAGCTGGCCGAGATGGGCCTGGTGAAGGAGAAGACCGACCTGTCCATCGTATACAGAATCCTGCGCCAGCTCGAGGAGGACGGCTTGGCCGTCTCTGAACACATCGACGAGGGTAGAGGGCCCGCCCGCAAGGTGTACCGGCTGACCGACGAGGGGCGGGAGGCGCTCTCCTCGTGGACGGACCACATGGATGACCTGGGCCGGCTGATAGACGAGTTCCGGAAGAGGTACCAGTCGCTGGAGAAGGACCGCTAAGATTGTACTAATAATGTAATTGTGAAAGGAGGGCTCAGATATGAAGAGGTTCATGGTACCCCGTGTCGCCAACTGCAGCGAGGGGTGTAGATGACCGTCCCGGGCAAGACGTAAAACTGCCCGCAATGTCTAGGAAAGGCCCGGGGGACTGGGCCTTTTCGCATTGACCCGGCCATAGAAAAACGCAACATGGTGCCAAACGCAACATGGTGCCAGGCACCAAACGCAAGGCGCCAAACGCAACAGAATCAAGGGGGAGAAACAATACGGAGAAGGGGTTCCGCCCGGGGCTGGATATCCGCGGCGGACCAGCGAAAGCAGGGTCAGGCAGGAGCATAAACTTCATGTTTCTTTTTCAGCTCTTTAATGAAGTCGGGTACGCTTGCTTTTTCGAGGACCTTGGTCATAACGCTCCCATCGTCTCCTCGCTGAACAGGGCGACTGACTCCGGCACCCTGTCAACTTCAAGATGAATAGAAACCAGTAGTTGGAATGGTCTTAGCCGGTATTCCTCGCATACCTTCTCCAATGCCGACATATTACCACGATTCGCGCCTTTCAGGCACGGTTGATTGGTGTTTGCCGCGTGTTCTCCAACCGACCTCTCCATCTCACCTCCATGCCACCTGGTTTTCCGTTGTCGAGGGATAATAGCCCCTTGTTTTCGGCCAACGATCTTTAACAGTCTTTTTACATCACCTTAACCGGCGTTTAATCACCCAGAACGATTATTGGAGTGAAAGATTTGAACCCGGCTACACAGAGGGGTGGTACTCATGAGATTCACGACCAAGGCGCTGGTGTTCTTCCTGTCCTCGTTGCTGGTGGTGACCGGCATCCCGCTTCTCGGCGGGGGGGCGGCCACGGCGCAGGACGCGGTGGAGTCGTTCGCGCTTCCGTTCGGCGTCCAGTACGAAAAGTCGACGGGGTACGTCTATGTGGCCGACAGTGTCAGGAACTGCCTGGTACGCACGAAGATTGACGGCTCCGGGTGGCTCACCTTCGGGTCAGAGGGGTCAGGAAGAAACAGGTTCCTGGGCCCCAAGGGGCTGTACCTGGACGGCTCCGGGTACCTGTACGTGAGCGACGCCGGCAACAACCGCATCGTCAAGACCAGGATGGACGGCTCCGGCTGGACCACCCTGGGGGGTGTGCGTGGCATGGGCACCGGCCAGTTCGCCGGTCCCCGGGGGATAGTGGTGGACGAATCAACCGGTTACATCTACGTGGCCGACAGCGGCAACAACCGCATCGTCAAGACCAGGATAGACGGCTCCGGCTGGACCACCTGGGGAACCCAGGGTACCGGTACCGGTGAGTTCTACCTCCCCACCGGAGTCGACTACGACCCGGCCACCGGCTACCTGTACGTCTCCGACGCGGGTAACTGCAGGGTGGTCCGGGGCAAGATGGACGGCTCCGGGTGGAAGACCCTCGGCTCGCTCGGCGGCGGCGCCGAGAACTTCCGCTACCCCAGGGGAATAATCTCCGAGGGAGGTGGCTCAATTCTGGTTGTTGACACCGGCAACTGCCGCCTGGTGAAGACGGACATCAACGGGACCACCTGGGAGGTGCTCGGCACCAGGGGGTACGGGACCGGAAACTTCCGCGGCCCCAGGTCGGTGGACGGCGATACCGGCGGCGACCTCTTCGTCGCCGACGGCCTGAACCACAGGGTGGCCAGGACACGGATGGACGGCTCCGGCTGGACCAGCCTTTCGGCGATGTACTCGGCCGACTTCGGGATCTCCTGTATCGAGCCGCCCGGCGGCGCCCCCGGCGACGATGTCACCATCTTCGGAGTGGGGTTCGGCGCCACCCAGGGGGACGGCGCGGTGGAGTTCAACGGCGAGACCGCCGAGGTCGCGTCGTGGTCCGACACTGAGATCGGCGCGGTGGTTCCCGAGGCGGCTACCACCGGTGACGTGAGAGTGGTAAAGGGGTCGGAGCAGACCAACGGGATCTTCTTCCCGGTTGTCGGCCTCGGCAGCTTGTTCAAGGCGCCGTTCGGCGTCACCTACGACGCCGACACTGAGAAGCTATGTGTCTCAGACACGCGGCACAACCGGCTGGTCCAGGTGACCATGGAGGGCGAGGAGCTGGCCACCGTCGGGTCCCCCGGCTTCGGCGACCTGCAGTTCGCCCGTCCCACCGGCCTGCACTACCCTGGAGAAGAGGACGGTTACTTCTACACCGCCGACGCGGTGAACAACCGGGTGGTGCGCACCGACATCGAGGGGGATGGGTGGCTGACCCTGGGCACCCAGGGACCGGGAGACGGTGAGCTCTACTTCCCCAGGAACGTCTTCTACGACGCGGGGTCCGGGTACCTCTACGTCGCCGACGCCGGCAACAACCGTGTGGTCAAGACAACCCTGGACAGTGGCGACTGGACCGCCCTCGGCACCCACGGCGCCGGTTCCGGGCAGTTCGCGGAGCCCAGGGGGATCACCTGCGATCCCGATTCCGATCTCATCTACGTGGTGGACTCCAGCAACCACCGGATAGTCCGCACTTCCATCGACGGCTCGGGGTGGAGCACCATGGGGGCCTACGGCGGCGGCGAGGGCCAGTTCCGCTTCCCCAGGAGCATCTACCTCGACCAGCCGACCGGCGACCTGTACATCGCGGACACCGATAACCACCGTATCGTCAGGACCGCGTTCGACGGCTCGGGGTGGACCTCTCTGGGGACGCTGGGGTCAGGGGAAGGCCAATTCTATTACCCCCGGGGCATCTGGCTAGACGCGGAATCGGGGCTCGTCTACGTGGCCGACAGTGGAAACAACCGAATCGTCAGCACCATGATGGACGGGACCGGCTGGAGTACGCTGGAGGGCGGGCCGGACATACCGTTCCGGTGGAACCTGGCGGAGGGGACCACCAGGACCGGCTTCGACCAGTACCTGTGCCTGCTCAACCCGGGTGACGACACCGCCCGGGTGTCAATCCAGGCCATGCTCCCCGCCGGCGGCGGCGACACCCATGAGATCGAGGTCGCCCCGAACACCCGTGTCACGCTTTCGGCCAGGGAGCTGGCGGCGGGCGAGCAGGACGTGGCGTTTCAAATCGAGAGCAACCGGCCCCTCATCGCCGAGCGGCCGATGTACTTCGACAGGGAGGCGTTCAACGGCGGACATGACAACGTGGGCCAGCCCGATCCCTCAACGACGTTCTACTTCGCCGAAGGGACCACCAGGCGCGGGTTCCAGGAGTGGTTGACCGTGCAGAACCCCGGCGGACAGACTGCCCACGTCGAGCTGTCGTTCATGATGGATGGCGGCGACAACCGGGAGATGGAACTCACGCTGGCTCCCCACTCCAGGTCCACGGTGAAGGTCATCGACATCGTGGGAGCCGACCGGGATGTGGCGGTGGCCTTACGGTCGGACGCGCCGGTGGTGGCGGAGCGGCCGATGTACTTCCTCTACCACGATAAGTGGTCCGGCGGTCACGTCTCCTCGGGCCTCGACTCGCCGGGGAACCGATTCTACTTCGCCGAAGGGACAACCAGGGAAGGCTTCGAGGAGTGGATTTGCCTGATGAACCCCGGCGAGGCCGACGCCACCGTCCAGGTGACCTACATGATGGAGGATGGCTCCACCACCAGTGACAGCGTGCTGGTGGAGGCCAGGTCCCGGGAGACGGTGGACGTGGCGGCGCGGGTCGGACCGGGACGGGACGTATCGGCCCTTGTGGAAAGCGACGTGCCGGTAGTGGCGGAGAGACCGATGTACTTCTCCTACGGGGAGGGCATGTGGGACGGCGGTCATAACTGCCCGGGAGTCGAGCAAGCCAAGACGTCTTTCTACTTCGCGGAGGGCACGACCCGCGAGGGCTTCGACGAGTGGATTACCGTCATGAACCCCGGTGAGGAGGCGGCGACGGTACGGATAACCTACATGTTCGGCGAGGGCCAGGGGCAGGCCCTGACCCGGGAGATGGCGGTAGGGCCGCATGCCAGGGCCACTGTAGACGTCGCCGCCGAGACCGGAAGGGGAAAGGACGTCTCGGTCAAGCTGGAGTCCTCGGCGCCGGTGCTGGCAGAGCGGCCGATGTACTTCGACTACCACGGAGAGGCAGTAGGTGGAGACTGCTCGATAGGGTACGGCATCTAGCCGGTGCGGGGACCAGGCCCCCGGGAGCTTCTCTTCAATGTGGTTGAGGTCGGAGACATCGACCGGTTTCAGTAGAAACCCGTCGGCTCCGACCTCGGCTATCCTCTCCCGGGTTCTGCTGGCAGATGAGCTCTTCGAACTCGGGAAGGGTGTTCTCCTCGGCGAAGAACCATGCCGGCGATACGTTTCTAAAGGCGTGACTGTTCGCCGTCCGTTATATCCATCCGGAAGGATTATGCCTTTACGGTGATTCCCGTTGATCAGGTCCTACCTATTCTGCTCATGTAGGCCACGAAGTGACATAACAGGTCTCTGACGGAGAGGGTGGGATTCGAACCCGCGAGTCATCAAAGGCCTGGCGTAGCCTCATGGCCGCTAACTCGGATGCCGAAAGGCTTCTACCATCGTACTCCACCAGGTGTTTCTTCTTCAGCATCCTGTCGAGCCTCACGGCGTTCTTCCTGGAATCCGCACTCCTGTCGTATTGCCCAAGTAGTTCAACAGCATCGGCATGACTGCCGCTCGCGGACCTTATTCCATGCCGAAACCCGAGCAAAGCATCGTTAGACGAGATCACGCAATGAATGGCATTCATCCCGACGGCATCCCAGTCCTCGTTCTCTTGAGCTTCTTTCATGGTGCGGAAGAACTGCTCCGCCTTCTCCAGGTAGACCTCCGCTTCGGCTTTAGTACCCCGCTCCATAGATACGCTCTCGGTGCTTGACATGAAAGTGGCGGCGGACATGGAGGGCGGCTTCTCGCCGGGCGAGCCGACACCTGAGAAGATACAACCCGCCGTGGCACGATGAAGAAGTCAGTCACCGCTTTCCGTGGCAAGCAACGAAGAGACCTTATCCCGAAGTGTGGGAAGATCGTTCTTCACTGTCTTCCATACGACCTCGAGGTTCACACTGATATAGTCGTGGATGAGCTTGTCGCGCAGTCCGGCCATTTCTCTCCAGGGAAGGCCCTTATATGATTCCTTTAGACTGTCCGGGATCTTCTTGGTAGCCTCTCCAACGATCTCGAGTGCCCTGACTACCGCGAATACCGTTTTATCGTCCGAAGAGAACGTGTCGAAGTCCATGCCCTCGATGAAGCGCTCCGCCTTCTCGGCAGCATCCAGTATGTCGCGCAGGTAGTCGATGTACTCGCGGCCTTCCTTCATATCGGCAGTACCTCCCGGAGTATGCGCTCGCCGATCGCCGGCTTCAGAGCGTCCTTCATTACAAGGTCTACCTTGACCCCGATGAGTTCGCTCAAGTGGTACTCAAGGGCGATGAATTCCAGAAGCCCGGGGTTCTCGTGGAATTCGACTAATATGTCGATGTCGCTGGCATCGACTTCTTCTCCCTTGACGTATGAGCCGAACAACCCAAGCGATTTCACCTTGTATATGCGACCAAGTTCGTCCTTGTTCTCCTGCAGGATCTCTCGAATCCTTGAGAGGCCCCCCTGTCCGCCACGATCTCCGGTCATTCGAACCAGCCCCGTCCGCGAAATAAGTTATCAGAAGCGTCTTTCTAACAGGATACAGGGGAAACCGGATTATTTCGAGGGCAGGGATCATCGTGCCGGGCTTCCAGCACCCCCTTTGCTTAACCCTGCGGCGGGATCTCCGCTTCAGATAATCCCATTTCCCTTACCCACTCAAGCCAGCCACGGGCATCTGCGATAGACTGTCACGATGAGTTCGAGAGTCCAGCGAAAGACCGGGAGATAACGTCATGGGATATGAAACACTTCTCTACGAGACCGAGGGCGAGGTAGGCATCCTCACCTACAACCGCCCGAATATGGTGACCGCAATCAACCTGCGGACGCTGGGCGAACTGAACGACTTCTGGCAGGAACGTCAGCGCGACTTCGACACCCGGGTTCTCATCGTTAGGGGCGCGGGCGAGAAGGGGTTCTGCTCGGGGCTGGATATAGGCGGCGGCGGACCTGGAGGGTGGCTTCTCGCCGGGCGGGCCTACCCCGGAGAGGATATTTAACTCGCAGAACCTGTTCTCGAGTATCATCCGGCTGATGCGCACCTGTCCCCAGCCGATCATCGCGGCGGTGCACGGACCGGCCATGGGCGCCGGGCTTTCGTTCGCCCTGGCAAGCGACGTGCGCCTGACGAGCGTCGATAGCATGTTCTGCGCCCAGGCGTGAAAGCCGCTACTGGTACTGGCATTTGGAATACCGGCATGCGTTACTGTACCAAGAAGATGCTTTCATGTAGTTTAATTAGCTCTAATGGTTTACTCGCTTTGTCTTTCTGTGAGGGGAAAAGTGGGTGATGATGCGCTGTTTCATATTGCGGGAGGAGTGACATGAGCGGAAATGAAAACCTGAAAGACGCCCTCGACCCGGCCATAACGCGTTCTCGGGAGTACCTCTTCTCCAGGCAGAAGCCAGAAGGATACTGGGTCGAAGAGGTGGAGGCCGATACCGAGCTCTCGTCCGAGTACATCTACCTCATGCACATGTTCGATCGCGTCGACGAGCCGTT
>Ga0180014_1000163_pt1 | contig 18788 bp, 22 predicted proteins | sample KR13_S1_MetaG_FD_116507 | JGI IMG/M metagenome (GOLD analysis project Ga0180014, IMG submission 116507) | Groundwater microbial communities from the Olkiluoto Island deep subsurface site, Finland - KR13_S1_MetaG | ecosystem: Environmental > Aquatic > Deep subsurface > Groundwater | place... | reverse complement strand
TTGCTCTCCACCCCCTCTCACGAGGACGCAGTTACTATTGGTTACAAAGTTCAGACCCAACTTCGACAGGGACTCCCACCCTGCTGATTCGATACACTTACAAGCGCACTAGGAGGCGACTCCTGTCGCCGATGGCGGCGTTTTCACAACCGCAATCGGCGTCTGGAGACGCCTCCTACATCTCAATATTCCGCAACGAAGGCTACTTGTTCTTCTCGCGGAACTCCCGCATGAAGTCGGCCAGGAGTTGGACGCCTTCGACGGGCATGGCGTTGTAGATCGACGCGCGGCAGCCGCCCACCGACCGATGTCCCTTCAGATCGCACAGGTCGCGCTCGGCGGCTTGGGTAAGGAACGGAGCGTCCAAGTCGGGATTGGCCAGCCGGAACGGCACGTTCATGATCGACCGGCTGGCCGGCTCGGCGTGGCCCTGGTAGAAACCGTCCGAGGCGTCGATCGCGTCGTAGAGCATCTTCGCCTTGCGACGGTTGATTTCGGCCATTTTTTCCAGACCGCCGATCTCGCCGAGCAGCCAATCGGTGACCAGCTTGACCACGTAGACGGCTAAGGTCGGCGGGGTGTTCAACAGCGACTTGTTTTCGGCCATTATCTTGTAGTTCAACAACGACGGCAGGTCGTCGGCCGAGCGCTGGAGCAGGTCGTCGCGGACGATGACGACCGTCACGCCCGCCGGACCGGCGTTCTTCTGGGCACAAGCGAAAACCAGTCCGAACTTCTCGATCGGCATGGGGCGGCAGAGGATGTCGGACGACGAGTCGCAGATCAACGGCGCGCCGCCGGTTTCCGGCTCGGTTTGATACTGCACGCCCTGGATCGTCTCGTTCGAGCACATATAGACGTAGGCCGGATCGGCGTCTAGCTCCAAATCGTCTTGCTTCGGGAAGCGCTTGAAATTGTCGGGCTTTCCGTCCCAAGCCGCGTTGGCCGTGCCTTGCGTCTTGGCCTCTTTGACGGCTTTGGCGCTCCAGGCGCCGGTGATGATGTAATCGGCCGGTTTGCCCGAGCCGCGGAGCAGGTTCATGGCCACCACTGCGAACTGCAAGAATGCCCCGCCTTGCATGAACAGCACCCGATAGTTGTCGGGGATGCTCAACAGCTTGCGGAGGTTCGCCTCGGCCTGGTTGATGATCCGGCTGAAGGTTTTCGAGCGATGGCTGATTTCCAAGATCGACGCGCCCGCCCCCGGTAGACAGAGCATGTCGCGTTGAACTTCTTGAAGCACGGGCAACGGCAGCACGGCCGGCCCCGGTGAAAAACTGTACACGCGTTTTTCCATGGTCGCATCCTAATAGTGGCGAAGTAGTAAATAAACCCTATTGGAACCAGTGTAACGAATGTGGGGCGGCCGTCCAGTCCCCCCGCCGACAATAGCGGGCGGGTGGCATCCCTGAAAGAGTCTTTGTTGTCAAGGGCCTCCTGGCGGGTTTTTTGCGCACGTTCGGCGCAAAGAGCCCGCAGCTGCGTTCACTTTTTCACTCTCGGTCCTCCTGTTTGTGGTTTTGACGGGCAAAACACTTGCCGCATCGTTCATACCACCGGGAGGACCGCTCTTTCATAGAATCAGACAACAAAGACTCTTTCAGGGAAGTGCCGCCCAACAAAACGCCAGTGTCAACCCGCGCTCGATCAGTTTCCGCGGCACGCCGATGTCGCAGACGTGCAGACGGCCGACGTGGGGCTTGGCCTCGGGCGTAAAGAAACCCGGCTTGGCGGCGAGGAACGTGCAGGTCTCGGCGGCGCGGATCGTGTGCTTCGCCGGCCGGCCGGCGTCGCAGTCCAATCCGCTGGGCAGGTCCACCGCCAGCTTCGGCGCGGCCGCGGCGTTGAGTTGTTCGATCACCTCGTCAAACGGCGGGCGAGGCTCGCCCCGGGCGCCGGTCCCCAACAACGCATCGACGATCCACGCCGCGCCGTCGAGCGATTTCGACAGCCGCCCTGAATCATCAGCGGCGCCGAAAACCTCGATCGGCACGTCCGTTTTTGTGAGGATATGAAAATTGGCCGCGGCGTCGCCGGTCAGTTCTTCCGGCTCGGCCCACAGCAGCACGCGGACCGAGTGGCCGCGGAGCTCGAGGTGCCGGGCGATTACGAATCCGTCGCCGGCGTTGTTCCCCTTGCCGCAGCAAACTACCACTGTGCCGTCGATGCCCAGCCGGCAAAGCACGTCCGCGGCGCCCCGGCCGGCGTTTTCCATCAACACCAGCCCCGAGAAGCCGTACTCCTCGACGGCCAGTCGATCGACCAGCCGGGACTGTTGGCGAGTAAGAAAAATCGATGTAGACATTAGCGGACCTATTTCTGAGTCAACGCTATTTTAACATTTTTCCAGACAGGGTATAATGGTTTCATGCCTACAATTTTACGTGTGCACGGGTATCGCTTTTTCTTCTTCACCCGGGAAGGATCGGAACCGCCCCACATTCATATTGAAAATGCCGGAAATTATGCGAAGTATTGGATCCGTCCAGTCCGTCTGGCGCGGAACCGCGGTTTTCTCAGCCGGCACTTGAGGATGATACGATCGCTGGTGGAGGAATACGAAACGTTGTTTGAGGAGAAATGGAATGAGCGTTTTGGGTATTAAAATCGAACCTTTGGCGACTTCGGTATCGTTCTCGGAAGATTCGCTACGTGTCGCGCTGGCGGACGGCCGCGAGATTGCCGTACCGTTGGAGTGGTTTCCGACGCTCCGCGACGCCACCGGTCAGCAGCTGCAAGAGTGGCGGCTTATTGGGGGCGGAATCGGAATTCATTGGGAATCCATCGACGAAGACATCTCGGTCGAGAGCCTCCTGGCTTTTCAATGAGCGATAGGCCGATCGTGTGGCAAAGCGAACCGGCCCATGCATTAAACGGTTTTCACTTCGATTTTACACAAATGCCGATCTACGAATACGCTTGTTTGGATTGCGGACGGGAGTTCGAGGAGTTGGTGCGAGGAGATGAGCGGCCCTCGTGCCCCGCCTGCGGCAAGGACCGGCTGGAGCGGCGGATGAGCGTCTCGGCGGCCCATAATGCCGCCGGCGACGGTCAGTCGGCCTGTCCTGCCCGCGACGTCTGCGGCCAAAGCCGCTGTTGCGGGCCGAACTGTCACTTGGAACATTGAACGCGGGAACCGCCGACCATGCTTTCCGACACCCATCCGGACGCCGAACGAGTGCAAATCGAACTGTTGCGCCAAACCACGGGCGCTCAGAGGATAGCGCAATTGCGGTCCCTGACGTCGTTTGCGATCGGACTCTCTCGACGTGCAATCGCCAGGGCCAATCCGCACTTGAACCAACACGAAGTCGATATGCTCTGGGTGGAATACACCTACGGCAAGGATTTAGCGGCGAAGCTGCGTCGCTACACACGGGAAAAGTCGCCATGCAAACCAACGACGCACTAGAGGCAATGATTCCAGTCGTGGCGGCACTGCGACGACTCGGTGTCAAATACTATATCTGCGGCTCTCTTGCCAGCACTTTTTACGGGATTGCCCGAACGACAACGGACGTGGATTTGGTTGCCGAATTATCCCAGTCGGATGTTTCCGCGTTCGCCGAGGCGATTCGAGAGCAATATTACGTCGATGAAAAAATGATCCTGGACGCCATTTCACAGAAATCGTGTTTCAAACTGGTTCACTTGCCCACGGCATCCATGGTGATCGTCTACAGTTCAAAGGATCGTCCTTATGACAAAATGGCGATGGAACGCACCCAAGAGAACTCTCTTGACGACGAATTGCCTGAGGCACGCTTTTTCCTGCCGTCGCCCGAGGACGTGGTGTTGAGCAAATTGGAGTGGTATCGCCTGGGCGATGAAGTCTCCGAACGGCAATGGCGTGACATTGCTGGAGTCATGAAAGTGAATCGTGCTTCCCTCGACCGAAAATACATGGAACAATGGGCGGTCGAATTGGGCGTCGCCGACCTGCTGGCGAAGGCGTGGAAGGAAGTGGAAGCCGATGGCCCATGAACGATAAGCCGCCAACGCCGCCGACGGTTGAGTATCGCTGCCCCGGCGGGCGGCAGCCGATCTCCCGGGCGGTGCATCTGGGGCGGTTGGCGGCGTTCTATCCGGCCTGCCGCGAGTGTCCCCATCGGGAAGACACCGGCTCGCTCTCGCCGCGGCAGGTCGAGCAGTTGGCCGAAACCGTCCAGCGCCGTCGGCCACGGCCGCTGTTCCACGACGAGGGCGCCGGCGGCGTTTTTCTCGACGATCTGGCCCCGGCCGACGCGCGGCTGATCGCCGCCGCGTTCGGCGTGATCGTGCGTGGTGAAGCGGCGGAAGAGAAGGGAGAAGAGAGAAGAGAGAAGAGAGAAGAAGGAGAAGATAACGAAAAACCGTCCACTCATCATTCATCATTCAACATTCAGCATTTCCCCAATCCCCAATCCCTAATCCCTAATCCCTCAATCGTTCTTGCCGGCGACGGCCGTCCGATCGCCGCCGAACTGGTCGCCGCCGTCGCCGAGGGGCTCCGCTGGAGCGGCCGCGACGTGGTGGACATCGGCCCGGCAACCGCCGCTTGCATGGCCTTCGCGGTGCATCATCTGCGTGCGGCCGGCGGCGTTTTGGTCGGCAATCCGGGCTTGGCGCCGCACGAAGTCGGCTTGCAGTTTTGGACGGCCGGGCCACGACCCCTCTCGGCCGGCGGGGGGCTGGAATCCGTCGCGCAACCGGCCGAGACCGACCCGGGCCGGCCGACGCGGCGCTGCGGCCGAATGCGGCGCTTCCAGGCCGACGAGCCGTATCTGGCCGCTCTCTCGGATCATTACCACGCATTGCGACCGCTAAGGGTAGTTGTCGATTCGGCGTCGAAACCATTGCTCCACTACCTGCAACAGCTATGCGCGGCCGTGGCCTGCGAGATCATTCCGCTACGGGCCGCGCGGCGCGACCTGCCCGATCAAATACGCGCGGCGGCGGCACACTTCGCCGTGCAAATCGACGGCGACGGCGAGACCTGCCGCGTCTTCGACGAGCAAGGCCGCGAGGCGCCGCCTGCACGGTTGCTGCTCTTGCTGGCCCGGCATATCCGGGACGAGGCGGCTTTATCCGAGGACGTCCGCGAATCTTCACCCGTTTCCGTGGTGCTTGAAATCGGCGCGTCCCACGCAGTCGCCGAGCGGCTCGAACGGCTTGGATTGCGTCCGATAACGAGCGGTCCGCGTCGGGCCGAAGTTTCGGCCGCCATGCAGGAACACGGCGCCATGCTGGGCTTCGGCCCCGGCGCTCGTTACTGGCACTCGCAAGCCGGCGTTCCTTTGCCCGACGCATTGATGACCGTCACGCGGTTGCTGAAACTGTTGAGCCGCGGCGACGAGCCGTTCTCGGGGGTTCTCGACCGGGATGTTCCGGCGGTGTAAAATTATGCCCCTGATAAGAGCTAACAGCCTGCGGTGAGAGACGGCACACATTCCGGCGGCTGTTAGCCGCCGGCTATTTCATTTTTTCCTTCGAGGATCGTTTTACTAACCACTAGCCACTGACCACTAGCCACTACTCCCATGTCAAACCACTGGCTTGCCGATCGTACCCGTTTGTTCGACACCTCGGGCATCCGCAAGGTGTTCGACCTTGGAGCGAAACTGAAAGACCCGATCAATCTCTCGATCGGTCAACCCGATTTCGACGTGCCCGAGCCGGTCCGCCGCGCGGCGACAGAGGCCATCGAGAGCCGCAAGAACGGCTATGCCCTGACCCAAGGCATGCCGGTGTTGCGGGAGAAACTCGCGGCCCAAGTCAGGCAAGAGTACGGCCACGACGACCGCGAGTTGTTCGTCACCTCCGGCACCAGCGGCGGTCTGCTGCTGGCGCTGATGGCGCTGGTCAACCCCGGCGACGAGGTGATCGTTTTCGATCCGTATTTCGTGATGTACGATGCGCTTCCGGGGCTGGTCGGCGGCAAGGTAGTCCACGTCGACACGTACCCCGACTTCCGCATCGACCTGGACCGCGTGGCCGACGCGATCACTCCGCGCACGAAGGCGATCTTTTTCAATAGCCCCGCCAATCCCACCGGCGTGATGGCCGAGGACGACGTGGTCCGCGGGCTGGCCGAACTGGCCGCCGAGCGGAACGTGGTGCTGATCAGCGACGAGATATATCGGACGTTCGCCTACGGGCGGCCGCTGGTCTCGCCGGCCAAGTATAATCCGCGCACCCTGGTGGTCGACGGCTTCAGCAAGACCTACGGCATGACCGGCTGGCGGTTGGGTTTCGCCCACGGTCCGGCGGAGATCATCCGCGAGATGATCAAGCTGCAGCAGTACACGTTCGTCTGCGCGCCGCAGCCGTTCCAATGGGCCGGCGCGACGGCGATGGACGTGGACATGACGCCGCAGGTCGACGACTATCGACGCAAACGCGACATGCTCCTGGCCGGACTGGCCGACGATTACGAGGTGGCGAAGCCGGAAGGGGCCTTCTACGCCTTCCCAAAGCTGCCCTGGGGCACGGGCCTGGAGTTCGTCACCGAGGCGATCGAGAGGCACCAACTCCTGGTCATCCCCGGCAACGTCTTCAGCCGCGGCGACACCCATTTCCGCATCTCCTACGCCGCCGCCGACCGGGTCATCGAGCGCGGGATCGAGGCCCTGCGGAAGCTGGCACGAAAAAAGTCGTAGCTTGCACGCGAGGCCCTCATGAAAAAGAGAGTCATCGGATCACCCGGCTGGTCGTTGATTTTCCTCGTCTTGCCCACGCTGATTGGACTGTTGATTGCGTATGCTCTGCCCTGGATAGCACTTCTTCGGGACTGGCTCAGGCCGTAGGTTACGCTTTCGCCTAGTGCAGCGCAAAACCAACCAATATGCGTTAGAAATGGCGTTTTTCTCTAGCCCAGGCGTTCACGCCTGGGGACAAGGGTGCAACCACCTCCATCTTTTCCGTTAGGCCCCCTTAAGGGGGCCGGATGGGAAAAAGTCCTCATCCCCAGGCGTGAACGCCTGGGCTAGAGAAAAGCGTTATCTCCAACTTGAATTTCGGTTGCGCCTGCGCCTCGTAAGGCTGAATCACAACCTACCGATACAGAATTATCTTGCAAACCGCCGTACCGGCGGCTGCTAAACAGTCATCCTCAAGTGCGGTTCTCGGCATAACCGATACGATTTATGTGTCGTTGTCGGTCGGCGCTGCGCGCGAAGCGCCGCTAAATCGGCGATCCGAGCATCAAACAACGTAATCCGGTTCCAGACAAGCGAGTATTGCAATGTGGCTCTCACATTTGCTTATCGCGGCGGCGATCGTGTCCCAGTCGGGGACCGGCGCCGCACCGGCGACTACCGTCACCCGGCATCGCACATTCGCCGTTCCTTACCGTCTGAACCAGGTGGACGAGGCGGCCGAGCAGCCGGTCGAGGTGCAACTTTACGTGTCGAGCGACCGCGGCGCTACCTGGCGCTTTTACGCCAAGGCCCCGACGACGCAGAAACACTTCATGTTCCGCGCCGGCGGCGACGGCGAGTATTGGTTCGCCATCCGCACGATCGATCGTTCGGGACGGGTGCGGCCGAAGTCGATTTCCGCGCCGGGATTGCGGGTCGTGGTTGAGTCGGCCCAGCCTCAAACTCCGCCCGATCGTCGGCAATCGGCAGCCGCCGGATCACCCGCCAAAACGCCGGCGTCCGACGCCGCGCGGCCGACGAAACCGACGCCGAAAGGATCGGTCGCCATCGCCATCAATCCGCCGATCGGCAGCAAGCGTGACACGGCGGTCGAATCGAAGGACGAACGCCCGCGGATGGTAAACTACCGGCTCTTCGAGTTGGAGTATGAGATTGAGTCGGTCGGTCCCTCGGGCATCGGACGGGTGGAGCTTTGGGGTACCCGCGACGGCGGCCGGACCTGGCGCAGCTTCGCCCTGGACAACGACAACCGCAGTCCGCTGCTGGTCAGCGTCGCCGGAGAAGGGATTTACGGTTTCCGCGTGACGGTGACCAACGGGGCGGGGTTTGGCGGCAATCCTCCCGCCCCGGGTGATCCACCCGACGTGGTCGTCGGCGTCGATCTGAGCAAGCCCGCCGCGCGGATCATCTCGGCCCGGCAAGGCGTCGACGACGAGACGGGCAAGCTGATCATTTCCTGGCAGGCCGACGACCGGATGCTGGCCGACCGGCCGGTCTCGCTTTTCTTTAGCGAGAGCCGGGCCGGGCCGTGGCAGCCGGTCGCCGAGAGTTTGGAGAACACCGGCCGCCACGCCTGGCCGATCGACGAGCGCACGCCCGCTCGGTTCTATTTCCGGCTGGAGGTCCGCGACGCGGCGGGCAACGTGGGCGTCCACGAAATGAACGAACCGGTCGAGATCGACCGCTCCCGTCCCACGGTCCGCATCCGCGGCGTCAGGCCGGTCGGGCGGAACGGTGAACGGCCGTAGCCGTTGTTTCCCCCCGCTGGACGTGATATAATCAAATACCTATCAAAGAGAATATTCAATGCCGCGCGTCAGCCAGTTTTTCGGCGTGGTCATATACCTGTACCACAATGACCACCAACCAAGCCACTTTCACGCGGAGTATGGCGAGTTTGAAGCCGTCTACACCATTGAGACCATGGAAGTCCTCCGTGGTCGATTGCCGCGGCGGGCACATAATATGGTCGTCGAGTGGGCGCTGATGCACCGTGATGAGTTGAGAGCCAATTGGCATCGGGCACGAGAACAAGAGCCATTGTTGGAAATCGAGCCTTTGGATTAGTTGGGTGAAGGATATGGACAAGCTAGGCCCTCGCGTTCGCGTTCGCGCCGTCAAGCCGTTGGAAGGATTCAAGGTTCTGGTAAGTTTTGACAACGGCACCCATAAGGAAATCGCCCTTGATCCCTACTTGCGCGGCCCTGTATTCGATCCAATCCGCAGCAATCCGGCCGTGTTCCGTTCAATGAAAATCGCGGGCGGGACCATTGCCTGGGACAACGGCGCCGACATCGATCCCGACGTTCTCTACTACGGATTGAAGCCGGCATGGATGACGGAAACGGAAGCCGCTCAAACGTAACATACTGCGCCGGGCTTTAGCTGTCCGTTGAAAAAGGGTGCCACTGCCGGCTTGCCCAGCAGTGCATGAGAGAAACACCCGGAAAAACACTGCTGGACAAGCCAGCAGTGGCACCCAAACTCCCAAATCCGACTTTTTCAACGGGCTGTTAGCTGCCGATTGCCGGCGGCCCGTATTCGCCCCAAGCCGCCGTGCCGGCGGCTGCTAAACGTTGCCCCCTCGCCACTGGCCCCTCGCCCCTTTATACTAAGGGCATGGCCGACAAACCCGTGGCGGCGCTCGACTACCTGGCCCAGCCGGACAAACATCCGCCGCTGCCGGTATGCGCCGTCTTCGGCGACGAGACGTTTCTGCGTCGTCAGGCGATTCTCTGTCTTCGCTCGGCGGTGCTCGGCGACGACGACGGCGACTTCTCGCTGACCGCCTTCGAGGGTCGCGGCACGCCCTTCCGCGACGTGCATGAAGAGCTTTCGACCGTGGCGATGTTCGGCGGCGGGCGGCGGCTGGTGGTGGTCGAGCAGGCCGACGATTTTGTCTCCCGCTGGCGGGCGGAGTTGGAAGACTATATCGCCAAGCCCAGTCGCAGCGGCGTGTTGGCGCTCGATCTGCACTCGCTGCCCGGCAACACGCGGCTCTACAAAATGATCGCCGCCGACGGGTTGTTGATCGACTGCCGAGCGCCCGCCCCCGCGCGGTTGACCAAGTGGCTGGCCGATTGGGCCAAGCGCCGCCACGGCGTCCATCTCAACCCGACGGCGGCCGACGTGCTCGCCGAGATCGTCGGGCCGGAGCTGGGGTTGTTGGACCAAGAGTTGGCCAAGCTCGCGCTGCTGGCCGGCGACGACCGGAAGATCACGCCCGAGATGGTCCAGCGCAACGTAGGCGGATGGCGGGCCAAAACCACCTGGGAAATGCTCGACGCCGCCATGGACGGAAACGTCGCGGAGGCCATGTTGCAGCTCGATCGGTTGCTTTCATCGGGAGAACAGCCGATCGGACTGTTGGGGCAAATCTCCGCCTCGTTGCGGCGTTTCGCCGCCGCCACGCGACTGGTGCTTCAGGCCGAGGCGGAGGCGAAAAAGGTGTCAGGAACCTTTTGTGCGAAGCACCCTTCGGGCCGTTCCGGCAAAAGGTTCCTGACACCTTTTTCGCTCCGTGGCGCACTGGAGCAGGCCGGCGTCCGCTCGTTCGTCTTGCAGAAAGCCGAACGGCAACTACGCCTGTTGGGCCGGCATCGCGGCGAGCAACTCTACCGCTGGCTCTTGCAGGCCGACCTGGACCTGAAAGGCAAAAGCACGATGCCGCCGCGTTTGGTCCTCGAACGACTGATCGTCCGCCTCTCCGCCCCGCAATCGAAGACGCGATGACCGACCGCCACGACTTGCACGTTGAAACGCCGTTGCCGCTGCTGATTACCGGCGTGGCCGGGGTGGCGGGCTACAACGCCCTGGCCTATTTCGGCGCGAAGTATCCGGGACAAGTCGCGGGCATCCGGCAGGTCGACAATTTCCGGCTGACCCGGCCGGGCGTGGTCGCCTGCAACGCCGAGGACCGGGAAGGTCTGACGCGGATTTTCGACGAGCATCGGTTCGCCGCCGTGTTGGATTGCGCCGGCAACTGCGCACTTAAACCCTGCGAGCTGGACCCGGAGCTGGCCTGGCGGGTAAACGTCGAGGGGGTGCGAAACCTGCTCACCCAGACCGCGCCCCGCGGCGTGCGGCTGGTGCATCTCTCCTGCGATCTGGTCTTTTCCGGGGCCGACGGGCGCGGCGGCTACGTCGAGACCGACCCGCCCGACCCGGTCACGGTCTACGGCCGCACGATGGCGGCCGCCGAGGAAGCGATTCTCGCGGCCGACCCGACGGCCTGCATTTTGCGCATCTCGCTGCCGATGGGCGTCAGTTTCAACGGCCACGCCGGGGCTATCGACTGGATCGCCTCGCGGTTCAAGAAGCGGCGGCCCGCCACGTTGTATTTCGACGAAGTCCGCACGCCGACCTACACCGATTGCCTGAACCGGCTATGCGAGCGGATGCTGGCCGGCCGGCTAAGCGGCATCTTTCACGCCGGAGGGAGCCGACGGCTGAGCCTCTTCCAGATCGCGCAGATCATCAACCGCGTGGGCGGATACGAGGCGGACTATCTGACGGGCATTCCGCGTATCGAAGCGGGGCCGATCCCGCCCCGGGCCGGCAACGTCACGATGGACTGCGGCAAACTGATCGACGCGTTGGGCCTCGATCCGTTCACGCCGTGGCCCTATTGCGACTCGCTGGTCCCCACGCACCCGGACTGGCACCGCGAGCGCCCACCGGGCGAGCCGCGATCGCCGAAATACTTGCACAAAGTGCTCTGCACGAATCCAACGCAGCCCTTATAGGGACGGGTGACGAGTAGGGTGGGACAAGCGCAGCGCAGTCCCACCATTCATTTTTTCGTACCTTTGGTGGGACTGCGCTGCGCTTGTCCCACCCTACAAGGGACGTGCCACCCAAATTCGACAACTTATTTTTTCTCAGGCCCTAACGAAAAATTAGTTTGACAAATTCAACCCGAATGGGTAATTTATAGATACTCTGGATTGCCGGTCATAATGCAAATGTTGGCAAGAAACCGCACATTTTCCGTCCTGACTTCGTTCGGCTACGTGCTGACGATCACCGTTGCCGCGACCTTTCATAATCACGGCGGCAACGAGGGGGGACATTTCGGTTGCCATGCGGGGGCGTGCACTAAATCGCTCGCATGTGATTGCGACGTGCATGATGAAGATCGGTCCTGCCCGGTCGCTCCCGCCGATGGTTCCACCGACGACGGCGATTGCTCGGTCTGCCAATTCTTGGCCCAGAAACCGGCGCCCGTGGAAGACGTTCCGCCGCCGAGCATCGAGTCGATGGTCGAAGAGGCCGTCGCGCCGGCGCCGGCTCGAGTAGCGGGCAGCGTTTTCTCGGCGTGGCGGAGCCGCGCGCCGCCGTCGGTCGCCTAAATCTCTCCCGTTTGGTTTGACCCCCTTGTTTGTTTCCCCGCGCGCGGAGTCGGCGATGGTCCGAGGCCGCGTCGGCGGTTTTGCACTCTATCGGAGATATTTCATGTTTGCGCGAAAGACGAACAACAAAAATTCCATATTCGCACTTCCGCGACGCGGTTGCAGGGCGATCCACTGGTCGCTAAAGCGCCCAGCCCTCGCACCACGCTCCGCATATCTTGTCCCTCGAACCGCGTTCACGCTCGTGGAATTGTTGGTGGTAATCACGATCATCGGCATTCTGATCGCGTTGTTGCTTCCGGCGGTGCAGGCGGCCCGCGAGGCGGCGCGGCGAATGTCTTGCAGCAACAACCTCAAGCAGATCGGATTGGCGCTGCACATGCACCACGATGCCAACAACTGCCTGCCCGATGGATGGACCGGCTACGATCCGCAGTCCGACGAGCCGCTTTTCAACGGACCGACCGGCTGGGGATGGGCGGCGAAGATTCTCCCCTATATCGAGCAGTCGGGCGTGTACGACGGCCTGATGCGACTCGATCTTTCGGTGACCGACGCCCAAAACCAATTGGCGAGAGAATCCTGTTTCAGCGTTTTGCGCTGTCCCTCGGACAACGGAGAACCGCTCTGCGATCTCGGCGGATACCAGGCGGCCGCGTCGAACTACATCGGCGTGTTCGGGTCGATCGAGTTGCACGACGCGGTCGAGGCGGTCGCCGGCGGCGGGCAGTGTCTCGGCGACGGCGTGTTTTACCACAATTCACGCTTGAACTTCCGAGACATCCACGACGGATTGAGCCAGACGTTCATCGTCGGCGAACGGGGAGTAAAAGAGCAGCAGTTCTACTCCACCTGGGTCGGGCTGTTTCCCACGGCGGAACATCCTCCTGCCCGAGTGGTCGGCGTGGCGGCCAGCCCGCCGAACTCAGTGAGCGACGAGCCGCACAACTTCAGCAGCCACCATCCCACCGGCACGCAGTTCCTCTCGGGCGACGGGTCGGTGCGGTTGATCTCGGAGTACATCGAGACGAACGCCTATCACGCCCTCTGCACGCGGAACGGGGGCGAGATCGTGGGGGGCAACGTGTTGGGCAATTAGCGATTCACGCTGCGTAGACGCGGCGGCTAAACCTTAGGTTGGGGCGGCAGTTTAACTGCCGCCCCAACAAAGACGCGGCGGCTAAACCGGACCGCTCCGATCGAAACCGCGCGCTACAGCGGCGCGGCGTCGTTTCTGTCGGCGACGCGCGTGCCCAACTCGACGGCCGGCCCTAAAGTTCCGCCGCCGCCTCGCAGCGCGCTTAGCCGCGACGCCACCTGCGGTTGGCGATTATCCAGGCTGAGCGACCGCTGATAATTGGCCAGCGCTTGGGCCGTGTCGCCGGCTTCCTCGCGAATCTTTCCCAGCGCGGTCAGCGCGCGGGTGTTTTTGGGATCGGCGGCCAGGGCCTCGATCAGAAGGTCCTTGGCCGCTTGACGGTTGCCGTACTCGTCGTGCAGCCGGGCCAACTCAACTCTGGTGTCGGCCAGACTCGGTTGTCGCTGCACCCAACCCTCGATCAGCCGGAAGGCCTCTTCCTTCCGCCCCTGCTCGGCCAACAAGACGGCCAACCCGCGGTAACATTCGACGTGGTTGGCGTTCCGGTCCAGACAGAGGTTGTAGTAGGTTTCGGCCTGGTCCAGATCGGACTGGCGGTGTTCGAGCCGTCCCAGGCGATGAGAGGTCGCGGCAAGGTTGTAGTATCCGTTCGGATTGTTCGGGTCGGCGTATGTCGCCTCTTGGAACTGCCGCAGTGCATCCTGGTATCGGGCTTGTTGAAAGAGTCGGACTCCTTCCGAGTTCCGGCCTTGCGCGGCGAACCCGCCGCAGCCGGCCAGCCCGAGAAGCAAAAACATTCCGGCCAGCCGGAAACCAAAGGTCCCGGAGGTTCCGCGGTCGAGACGGACGCGATGGGATTTTGGCGGAGTATCCATAACGGGGTGAGAGGGTAGCGATCTCCGCCGCCCGGCACAAGGGCGATTTCCCGAAGGCCGGCCGTTAAGCAAAGAAAAGAGGCGAAAAACGCCCCCCCTTTCCGCTGCCGCCCCAGTTTAACCGACGGCCGTGGGACTGTGGGTTGCCACGTTCGACATTTCGATGCTCGGCACGGCATGCGGTTCCGGTTGGTGTTCCGGTTCGGGCTTCGGACATTTTTCGTAGCCGAGCGACTTGATCACCTCGAGCACCTCGCTGCATGTAGGAAACATGCGTCCACTGCTGCGCTTATAGTTGTCCATCGCGCTCATGAACTCGATTTCGTCGCATTTGTAGTCGCGTTCGCAGGTGGTCGGATCAATCTGTCGTCGTCGGTTGACCTTCACGCGGCGTTGCACTACCCGCCGTTCGACGCTCACCGGCTCATTTTTCGTTCGGCGATCGGCGTCCTGCCGACGGTCTGTTTTTCCTCGGCGATCGACCGTAATCGTCGCTTTCGCATTGGCGACGGTTTTGGATTTGGATTTGGCCGTTGGCTTCTTTGCCGCCGCCGTTGCCCTCTTTTCACCCTTTTTCGTCGCTGAATTTTTGCCGGCAACCACGAATCGAGCCTCCGCTATCAAAGACAACAGGATTATTGGGTGTCAATGTAGATAGGATACATCATGGTTGACAATAGTCATCAAAAAACGAATTGGGAAAAGCGTGGAATCTGGGGGACGCACGCCGGTTTGCGCAAAAAATTGGAGGACGCACAGCGTAGCAGTCACGATGAGGCGGTCGGACATGCGGAATGTGCGGAATAAAAGGGCCGGTTGGGGACCGGTCAATTTTTCGGCGAGAAGAACGTAGGCCGGGTTGCAACCCGGCGATTGTCTTTGGTCCAAGCGTGCCGGGTCACGGACCCGGCCTACGGAAAGCGAGCCGGGTCACGGACCCGGCCTACGGAAAGTCTACGATCGGCGGATCGATTCGGTCACGTTGCGGAAAATGTCGTGCAGTTCGCCCACGGAGACGTTTTCCAGGCGTTTTCCGCGTTGATCGAGCCGCTCGTTCACCTTGACGGCGGTTTCCTGCATGATGCCGTGCGTTTCCCGGCTCCCGCCGAGCAAGAGGAAGTTCTTGCCGCGGGTGATGCGGGCATGCCCATCGTCGTTGTCCATCGCCAGTCCCAGCAGGGCGGCGGATTTGCGGGTTTCGTTGGCGGCTTTCACGACAGTCGTTCGATGAAGCTCACGGCTTCTTTCTGTGGAAGAATTGCCTCAGGACGTCCGCGGCCGCGGCGCCGCTGCTCTCGGCCATCGGTCTGGCGGGGCGTTTAAGTTTACCGGCGGCCTTCTTCGGCGGGTGTGTTTTTTCTTCCGTCGCTTTTTCTTCTTGTTTCGGCTGGGACGCCGGCAACGCGGACGTATCGGTCAGGCTCTTGCCCGTCATGGTATCGTCCGAGGGAACCGGTTCTCGACGCGTCGGGGTCGAGTCCGAGACGCCGTTCCCTTCCAGCCAACCGCTGATGTCCAAGTCCTCCGTAAGCGAGGGGGAGGAGCCGGCGGTGCGCGCCACCGCTTCCTGGACGCTGAGGACCTTGGGCTTCTTCTTTCCGCCCACGCTCACTGCCAACTGGACCTCGAATCCCAACATTCCCACCCGGAGCCGATCGCCGTTGTGCAACTCGCATCGCTGAGTGATCCGCTTATCGTTCAGAAAAGTGCCGTTGGTGCTGCCGTAATCCTCGATGGTCGCCGATCCCTCTCCGACCTGGATCAGGCAGTGTTTCCGGCTGACCATGCTGCTCTGCGGCCGCAGATGACAGTTTTCGCCTCGGCCGATGAGAAACTTATCGCCGGCAACGGGAATCTCTGTTCCCGCCAGCTTGCCACTTTGCACGACGAGCTTGACTTCCATGATTGCGTCCCCACCACGGACGAACATTTCCGCCTGCTACTCGGACACCCCCCGCGCCCCACCGAAAAGCGTTGTTGCGGCAATATAAGATATATAACTCGCCGCACTCCCAACCTGGATACTATCAAGTCTGGAACCGTTAGTCAAAGGATTCCCTACCTCCGACCTCGGTTTTTCGTCCACGCGGCTGTAGAGTACTTTTCCGAGTCCAACGCGGTCGCCCGACGGCGGTCGTCCCCCGAAAGGGCCGAAATACGCCACTCGACGGCCAAAACCTCCGCAAGCCTTTCCAACCACGCCTCTATTAGTTTATCGACGGCAATTGACTTGTCGGTACGATCTTTCAGGCCGTCCAGCTCCGGGGCGGCGGCCGAACGGGCCAAAAGTACGCTCCCGTGCTGCAAGACCGCTCCGCGGCGGCGGTGCTGCGCACTGCCGGCTATCTTAACACCCCCCGCAAGTACGTCGCCCAACGACCGCCGCTGGAAACAAAGAAACGGCTGCCGCCCGGGTTGGGGTTCTTCGGTACACTGTGGCACAGCCGACCCCGGCTGTGGTCGAATGCTTGCACGATCGGCAGCCGCCATGCCGCATGTGTACAACGTCGCCTCGATCCCCCAACCGGACAATGCGTCGATCAGGCTCTCGTGGATTACCCGATACGTCCGCAACCTGTCGGCGACCAACGGATGCCCCTCGGGCACGGCAAGGCTGTAGGTCAGTTCCCGATCGTGCAGGATTGCCCCGCCGCCGCTCGTGCGACGGACCGTCGGGCAGCCGGCGCTGGCGGCGTGTCGTCGCCGATCTTCATACTCCTGGAAGTAGCCTAGCGACAGGGTCGGCTCCTGCCACTGATAGAACCGCAGCGTCGGCCGGCCTTCAGTCGCGGCCGCCTCCAACAACGCTTCGTCGACCGCCATGTTCCACGCCCTGGCGGCGGGAGGATCTATTAGAAGGCGGAAGGCGGAAGGCGGAAGGCGGAGGGCGGAATCCCCAGGGCTGGCCGCTTCAGCGGCCAGTTGGCGAGGGGCGGAGGGCGGGATTCGGGATTCGGGATTCGGGGTTCGGGGTTCGGGATTCGGGGTAGAAACTGCCGGAGTGCCACTGGCTCTGCCAGTGCCCGCGGCGCTCTCGCGTGTTGATGAATTACAGAACCCCATCAATTCATTCCTGAAATGGCCGGACAGACATTTTGCCATGCGCCGCGTGGACGCGGCGGCTAAACGTTGATGGCGAATCTCTAATCCCTAATCCCTAATCCCCAATCCCTAATCCCTACCTCTCCTTCCACCGCAAGACCGGCTTCCGCGCCGCTTGCACCTCGTCGGGACGCGAGATCGGCGTCTCGTGCGGCGAGTCGTGGAGCAATTCCGGCGACTCCTCGACAATCCGCGCAAGCGCGTCGGCAAATGCGTCCAACGTCGCCCGGCTTTCAGTCTCCGTCGGCTCGATCATCATCGCCTCGCGGACCACCAGCGGGAAATAGACCGTCGGGGCGTGGAAACCGTAGTCGAGCAACCGCTTGGCAATGTCCATCGTCGAGATTCCGCACTCGGCCTTTAGCGCCGAGCCGGACGCGACGAACTCGTGCATGCAGCGCTCGCCGTGCGGAACGGGCAGTATGTCTTTCACCCGCCGGAGCAGGTAGTTCGCGTTCAGAACGGCGTCTTCGGCGATCCGCCGCAGACCTTCCGGTCCGTGCGAACGGATGTAGCAGTACATGCGGACCAGCACGCCGACGTTGCCGAAAAAGCTCCGCACCCGGCCGATCGACTTCGGCCGGTCGTAGTCCAAATGAAAACCTTCGCCGTCCTTGACCACCACCGGCGTGGGCAGGTATGGGGCGAGCCGTTCGGCCACGGCGATCGGCCCCGCGCCCGGTCCGCCGCCGCCGTGCGGGCTGCTGAACGTCTTGTGGGGGGTGAAGTGCATCAGGTCGGCGCCGAAATCACCCGGCCGGGCAACGCCCAGGATGGCGTTCATGTTGGCCCCGTCGAGATAGACCAGTCCGCCGGCATCGTGGACCATTTTGGCGATCCGCTCGATCCTCGGCTCGAACAGCCCCAGCGTGTTTGGGTTGGTAATCATGAACACGACCGTCCGGTCGTCGAGCTTCGCGGCCAGGTCGTCGAGGTCGACGAACCCTTCCGGCGTGCTTTTTACGGTGGCGACCTTGAATCCGGCCATCGCGGCGCTTGCCGGGTTGGTGCCGTGAGCGGCGTCGGGGATCAGCACGTTCGTGCGCCGCTCGCCTCGATCGCGGAAATACGCCGCGGCGACCAACAGCGCGGTCAGCTCGCCGTGCGCCCCGGCCGCCGGCTGGAGCGAGACGGCCGGCAGTCCGGCAATCTCGGCCAGGTTATGTTGGCACTGATGCAGCAGGGCCAACATCCCCTGCAATGTCGATTCCGGCTGGTATGGGTGCAGGTCGGCCATGCCCGGCAGAGAGGCCAGCCGTTCGTTCCGCTTCGGGTTGTACTTCATCGTACAAGAGCCGAGCGGATAGAAATGGGTATCGACCGAGAAGTTTTTAGTCGAGAGGTTGACGAAATGCCTCACCACGTCCGGCTCGGAGAGTTCCGGCAGCGGCGGCGTAGTATCGCTAATGCTCTCTTTCGGCAGCAGTTCGTCCAGCGGTTTGACCGGCACGTCGCACTCGGGCAATTGCACCGCCCGGCAACCGGGTTTGGATAGCTCGAACAGCAGTTGGGTGGATAGGGTGTTGTGCATATTGTGTTTAAATATTCTCGGGTTTGATTTTTAATTTGTTTTGGATATACCTGCTAATGTTGGATTCAATCTTGGCGTCAAATTTGAAATGCAACACACGAAAAACCGCTGCCGACAAGCACTTGCAGCGATGATTGTCGCAAACCGTTCGCTCTCAATGCACTACATGTTGTGCCAGCATTGCTGGCAGCG
>Ga0180014_1000161_pt1 | contig 18803 bp, 16 predicted proteins | sample KR13_S1_MetaG_FD_116507 | JGI IMG/M metagenome (GOLD analysis project Ga0180014, IMG submission 116507) | Groundwater microbial communities from the Olkiluoto Island deep subsurface site, Finland - KR13_S1_MetaG | ecosystem: Environmental > Aquatic > Deep subsurface > Groundwater | place... | reverse complement strand
CATGGGCCGCGAGGTGGTGGTGGCGGTCACGAAAGGCCGCCTCGATTTCGGGCCCTGGGAGCAGATCTTCTACGGCGAATTCGACGGCCGCAGGAAGAAGAGGGTGCTGGTCAAGATCATTGGAGAATGAAAGTTCGATGTTTAAGAAAAGGCGCAGGGGCGAACCCCCGTGTTCGCCCTTCTTACTGATTTTTTAAATTGGAATTTCAAACCCGGAAGGGCGGCCACGGGGGGCCGCCCCTACAGTTTCTATGCCTTTGTCTTTAACGTCGAACCTCGAACGTCGAACTTTATTTAATCTCCAGCCGCTGCCCATAGCACCTGCGGCAGACCGATACGTACTTGTCGTTGCCGCCGATCTCGATCTGCGGCCCCTCGCCCACCGGCTGGCCGTCCTTGTACTTGAGGAGCATGGTCGCCTTCTTGGTGCAGTACCAGCACACGGCCTTCACTTCCTCCACCTTGTCGGCGAAGAGCAGCAGCGCTTCGCTGCCGCTGAAGAAATGGTTGCGGTAGTCATTCTTCAGTCCGTAAACAATGACCGGGATGTGCAGCTGATCGACGATGCGGGTCAGGGTGACCACCTGTTCGCGGGTCAGGAACTGTCCCTCGTCGACCAGCACGCAGTCGGGCTTGGCCTCCCGGGCCAGGCCCAGCATGTCGATGCTGCTGCTGATGATCTGCGCTTCACGCTGGAAGCCCATGCGCGAGGTGATCTTGCCGCGGCCGAAGCGGTCGTCGATGGCCGGAGTGAACAGTAGGGCGTGCTTGTTCTGTTCCTCGTAGTTGTGGGCGATCTTCAAGATCTCGGTGGACTTACCGGCGTTCATGGTCGAATAACGAAAATAGAGTTGGGCCATATTTCAATCTCCTGGGATCCTCAGGACCGGGGATCTTCAGCCGTTTTTTGCCAAAAAGCCCTCTGGATATCCCGGTACATGCTCAGATCGATACCGCCTTGCAGGTAGCGGATCAAAGCGTCGGCGGTGGTGGACTGCAGCGAGCGGCCGGGGTCCTGGTGGGCGAAATCGTAGGCGCTAGCCACGTAACTGGACATTCCGACCTTGAGCTGCTTGTTTTCGGCCAATGGCGTTCCGTCCGCATCGCGCAGCAGGATCTCTGTGATCTGCCGGGCGCTGTCGGTACGCACCACGTAGGAGATTCCTGAGACCTGAAGATCGATCTCATCGCCCTTTTCGAATGAACTTGCGATCAGGCCGCGGATCTCTTCCGGGGTCATGGTGATCTCGACCACCTGGTTGCCGAAGGGATCGAGGGTATAGATGTCCTTGACGGTGATCTTTTGCGGCAGGCGTTTGAGGCGTATGCCGCCTTCGTTCTGGAAGGCGATGTCCAGGCCGTGCACCTGGCGCATGGCATCGGTCATCAGGCTGCCCAGCGCGTCCTTGCCGGATATTTCCAGGGGCGCTTCAGCGATGATTCTGGCGAAAGCCGGGTTCTGGTTGAACCTGGCGATCATGGCTTTGATCTCCGCATCTTCGTTCAAGGGGCCGCCCAGATAGATCAAACCGCCTTTTTTGGCAACCACGCGGCCGTCCTTGACCAGCAGTTCAACCCTGCCCAAAAAACGATTGTCGCTGCCGGCCTGGGCGACCAGAACACCGTTGATGTTTTCCGCCGGATCGACCCGGGTGTGGGAGTGGCCGCCGATAATCACGTCGAGTTCGGGCATCTGTTGGGCCAGCCGCAAATCGTCTTCGTAACCGAGGTGGGTCAGGCCGATCAGGACCTGGTTCCCGGCCCGCAACGTTTTGTATTCCCGGGCTTTGGCCAGCGGTTCACTGAAAACCAGCCCTTTGACCTTGTCAGGGTGGGTGGAGGGCAGGCCGTTGCCGGCTTCAATCTGGATCAGCCCGAAAACGGCGATCCTGACCCCACCTTTGGTTTTCAGCAACAGCGAAGGCTGCAGCTGCGGAAAGAAGCCCGGCGGCGCCTCGATGTTGGCCGCGACCAGGGGGAAGCGGGCCCGAGCCGCGAAGTTCTTCAGGTTCTCCAGTCCGTAATCAAACTCGTGGTTGCCGAGACACATCAGGTCCAGACGCAGGCGATTGAGCAGTTCCAGTACCGGTTCACCGGGTGGAACGTACTGGTCGATGACCGGGTTGCCGGTGAAGTTGTCGCCGGCGCAGAAATAAAAAACGTTGGCGCTGCTTTTCCTTTCCGCGTCGATGATAGCGGCCACCTTGGCGTAATTGTCGATCTTGCCGTGGACGTCGTTGGAGTGGAAGATGACAATGCGGGTGTCGGCCGGCGCCGGGGGCGTCGAGGCGCATGACAATAAGCCGAAGACGGCCAACAGCAAAAGCAGGAACAAACGCGCTCCGATCATGGTCCGCATGGATTGTTTCATGGCTCGGTCTTCGCCAGCTCGATGTTTTTAATGAAAAATTCTTCGCCACCGTTCAGCTCGCCGTCCAAAGCGACCTGGTGGCCGTGGCGGTCGAAGACCGCTTTCCGGTCATTTTTCACCAACTTCCACTCAATGCGCGAATACTTGCGCAGCACGTCCTTGACGCAGGCACCGGAAAATATCTCTATTACCTGATCGTTCACTTTTATCTGCATAACCTCGTACTCCTTTGCTGAAAGACAATTTTAGAAACTATGCACGTAAATGTCAAGGATTCGTTATGCTATAATTGACCCAATGAAACATGAAAAGAATCCTGACTCAGGCATCCTGCTGACCCTGCCTTTCTGGCTTGAGGAAATATTGGCCGGCAAGGACCTGATCTTTCCCGACAACTCCGAGCGCATGCGCTGGGTCATCGAACTGTCGCGGCAGAACGTGGAACACGGCAGCGGCGGGCCTTTTGCCGCCGCCATATTCACCGCCAACAGCGGTAAACTGCTGGCCGCCGGCGTCAACCGCGTCGAGCCGCTGAACTGCTCGCCGGCCCACGCCGAAGTGCTGGCCATCGCCTTCGCCCAGCAAAATCTGCAGTCCTGGGACCTGGGAAAGGATGCCGGAAATCCTACGGAACTGCTGAGCAGTTCCCAGCCCTGCCTGATGTGTTTGGGCGCCACGCTGTGGTCGGGGGTCACTCGGCTGACCTACGCCGCGACCGCCGACGACGTCTCGACTATCCTGGGCTTCGACGAAGGACCGCTGCCGGCAGCCTGGACGCAGGAACTGCAAAAACGCAGTATTGCGGTAGAAGCGGGATTGTTGCGGGCCGAGGCTATCGCCGTCCTGGGCTTATACAGCAAAAAGCGGGGAACGATCTACAACAGCCGCAAGGGATTTTAAAGCCCCTTGCGCTGCATCATTTCGCGGTTTTTCCGCGGCGTCTGGTTCCACAGCGTCAGCATCAACACTGCCCCGATCACCGAAAAGGGAATGATCAGGTAGACCCATATCCCCCAGCCGAAGCGGTCCAGGAAATAACCCATGCCGAACCCGGTCAGGCCGCTGGCCAAGTACTGCACCCCGTCCAGCAGGCCGGTGACCGTGGCCGCGCCCTTGGTGCCGCCGAAGTCCATGGAGGCCGTGCCCGAGAGCATGCCGTGCACGCCGAAGATCCACATGCAGCAAAAGCCGATCATGAACGCGGCCAGGCCCGGGATGCGCACGTTGCCCAGGACCAGCAGCGAAATGATCTGGCCGACATAAAAAATGAAAGCCACCGGCGGCCGCCGCGACTGGAACAGGCGGTCGGACATGTAGCCGCAGACCAGCCCGCCGACAATGCCGCCGACGGTGATGCCCAGCGAGGCCAGTTGGTGCATCCCACTGCCGGGAGTGATATGATGGATCTCTTTTAAAAACGGAGTGAACCAGAGCATCAGCCCCTGGCGCACGAAGCCGGTGCAGAATTCGGCAGCCATCAAGGTCAGGATCACCGGGTTGGAAAAAGCCCGTTTCAACACATAGGTGAAATTCACCTTGAAGTCGTCGCTCAGGTGCGAGGTGGCGTCGTCGGTGTTGAGCTTGGCAAATCCGGCCTGTTCTGGCTTGTCCTTGACCAGGAAGTAATCGACCAGGACCATCAGCAGGATCAAAGCCGAGGGCACGATGAAGACCCATATCCAGCCGAAGTGGGCCAGGATCCAGCCGCCGAAACCCATGGCCAGGAAATAGCCGCTGGAGATCATGATGCCGAAGATGCCGCCGAACACGCCGCGCTCCTTGACATGAAACCAGGGGGCGTTGACCTTGACCACCGACAGGGCGCCGAAGCTCTGGAAATACTGGTTGACCGCGTAAAGCAGCGACATGCCGACCACGATCTTGGTCTGCCAGCCGGCTAGGAACAGGGCGCCGATGACCAGGTTGAAGATGGCAGTGCCGATGCCGCCGAAGATGATGGCTTTCTTGCCGCCGTAGCGGTCGGCCAGCGGGCCGTTGAAGATCACGCTCAGGGCGTAGGTCCAGAAGCCGGCGGTGGCGATGGTGCCGAACTCGGCCTTGGAGAGGTCGAAGGTCTTCATGATGTCGCTCGAGGCCACGTTCAGGTTGTAGCGCCCCATGTAGAAAGTGGCGTAGGTTAGCCCCAGCGGGAACCAGTTCATGAAGCGCCGGCGCCGGAATTCGGGCGAATGGTTGAGCGGGTTGCGCGAAAAGAAACTCATGGCCGCACTTCCTTCCAGACGTTCCACAGGCGGTCGAGCACTTCATGCAGGTGGGCGCCCAGTACATCCGGCTTGTCGGTCTTTTCAGGCATGTTCTGAAAAACGGCGTAGGGGATCTTCCGTTCGCCCAGGCGCAGATACTGCGGGTCGGCGGCGAACTCATCCCAGTCCGACTCCTTGTAAAGCTTTTCGATCTTCTTGTCTTCCAGGGCGTGCTGCAGGATGGAATCGGGGCGGTCGGGGTTGTAGCGCCGGCGATTCTTGCGCAGCGATTCGGGCCAGTCGACCCGGATATACAGGGTCACGGCATTTTCCAGTACCTGCGTCGACAGGTGGTCGTAGGCCGTCCTGAAACCGCCGTGCTCGCTGCCGCGCGAGAACTCGATGAACAGTGTCTTGCCTTGGTGGTAGGCGGGCTGGTCACGCTGCAGCTTGGCGTAGGCCAGGTTGAGCTTGCGGATCAGGAAGTTCCAGAACCATTTGCCCTTGAAGACGCAGCCGGGATATTTTTTGCCCTGGTACTCGAATTCCCGGTCAGAGATCAGGCGCGGCAACCCCATTTCCTCCATCAGGTCGTCGTCCTCGAAGCGCTCCCAGAGAATGGGAAAATCGTCCAGTTCCTCGAACTCGCCGATATGGAAACGCTCGATCCGCTTCGCCAGCGGCACTTTTTTCAAATAATCGATGACTTCCGATTTGCCGGCCGCCGGCCGGCCGTTGAGAATGATGACGTCGAACGTGTTCTTTTCCATAGCGCTTCCTCCTGTGGCTTCACGCCGGGATCGAATGCCTTATTATAAGGAAGGGATTTTTTTTGCAACGTGGGGGTATAAATCATTCTTCCAGACCGGGGAGCTTATCGCTAGCTGCGGGCAATTCACCGCGGGCGCCGGTGAAGTCGGCCAGACGGTCCTGGAACTTCTCGGCCTTCCTGGCCGTTTCGTCATACTTGCCGCTGGCGTAGCCCAGGTGCTTGCCCAGCAGGCAGAAGTCGGCATAGAACTGGGCGAAGCCCTCCTGCACCTTGACCAGATCCTTCAGGATCTGCTTGGTCCGCTGCTCAATCTTCAGCCCCTTGAGGCCGAAGGCGATGGCCATCAGGTAGGCGTAGAAGCTGTTGGGCGAGACCGGGATGACGTGCTTTTCCACGGCGTAGTTGAAGATGCCGTAGTTCCTGCCGTCCAGCCCGTCGCTGATCACGGCCTCGTAGAAAACGTTCTCGGCCGGGATGTAGATCAGGGCAAAATCATATGTCCCGCAGTCGGGGCGGATGTATTTTTCGGCGATCTCGTCGACGCGCAACTTGAAGCTCTTGACGAATTCCTTTTTGTGCTTTTTCCGGCCCTCCTCGTCCCCGGCTTCGAACAGGCGTACGAAGCTTTCCAGCGGGAACTTGGCGTCCACCGGGATCAGGCGCTCGCCCAGGGTGATGACGGCGTCGACCTTGGCGCCGTCGGGAAAGGCATATTGCAGGGTGAAATTGCCGGCCGGCAGAACCTGGCGCAGCAGGTCTTCCAGCAGGTACTCGCCCAGGTTGCCGCGCAGCTTGGGGGCGCGCAGGATATCCTGCAGGGAGGAGATGTCCTTGCCGATGTCCTTCATCTGCTTGGTCGTTTCCTCAAGGGCGCCCAGCTTTTTCTGGATCTCGCCGACCACGGCCCCGGTCTGGCTGAGCTGGCTGGCTATGTTGCCCTGGGTCTTGCTCAGGTTCTCGTTGACAGTGCGCATGATGGCGTTCAACTGCCCGGACATGCCCTGCTGCGTCTGGCGCAGCAACTCGGTCTGCTGCAGCAGCGCCTGGTTCTGGGCCTGCATCTGTCCGCTCTTCATCTCCTGCAGCTGGTTCTTCAGGTCCATGATCTGCTGGTTCAAGCCTGAGTCTCTCGGCCTGAACTGCATGATCAGCGAGACCAATAGCAGGACCAGGACCACCGCCATAAGCAAAACTCCTGCGGTTTCCATGACCACTCCTTAAAAACGTGCGTTGCTATCATCAAGTTAGCAGAACGGGGCCAAAAAAGCAATCCGCCTGGCATTGACAAAAGCCGGGGATTTTTTTATACTGGGCCCGATTGTTCAGAGGAGGAAACCATGAGTGAAAAAAAACAACTTTCCGGAGGCGCCATTCTGTTCGGCCTTATCCTGATCGCTATCGGCGTCCTTGTTTTGCTGGCCAACATGAACATTCTGCCATTCGACCTGGACCTGGGCCATTGGTGGCCGCTGATCCTGGTCGTACTCGGCGTGGTCCATCTCTGGAACAACCGCAACATTTTCGATTTTTCCGGCCTGTTCCTCATCCTGCTCGGCGTGGTTTTCCTCATGGCCACCCTCGGTACTATCTGCTGGAGCGATATCTGGCGCTACTGGCCGGCGGTGCTTATCCTGCTGGGCATTTCCATCATCTTCAAAAGGCATCCAGTGGCCCTGCCCGGCTCAGGTCGCGGCAGCACCCCCAGCAGCGAGACCAGCGTGAGCATCAACAACATCCTGAGCGGCAGCGAGCGCCGGATCAACAGCCAGGAATTCAAGGGCGGCGACGTCAGCAACATCCTGGGCGGCACCAAGCTGGACCTGCTGGAAGCCAAGCTGGCTCCCGGCGATTGGCTGCTCACCGTTTCCACGGTCCTGGGCGGCGTCGAGATCATGGTGCCCCGCGACTGGCAAATCGAAGTGCATCCGACCAACCTGCTGGGCGGAGTGGACGACCATACCCGGCAAAACCCGGCCGTGGGCGGCGGCAAACTGGTCATCAAGGCCTCGGCCCTGCTGGGCGGAATCGATATCAAGAATTAACTATTTTTTTCGACACGTAAGCCAGGCATGTTTTAAGCCTTAGTCACAAAGTCTTTATTTCATTTTTCGAATTCCAGAACAACCCGCGTACCATTTCCATGTTCTATTCTTATCGTACCCTCTATCTGCTTTACTAATATTTTTACCAATTTCAGTCCAAAACCGGGTGAATTTTCAAAATTAACCTTTTCCGGCATGCCAATGCCATTGTCCTGAATGGCAATAGACACGCGATCACCCTTCAATTCAGCGGATACCGTAATCAATCCATCGCTTCTACCTGTAAAGGCATACTTCATGATGTTGGTTAAAAGCTCGTTGATTATTATTCCGAGTGGTTGTATTTTTTTTGCATTCAAAACAAAATCAGCAATCTTTTTTTCGACTTTCACCTTGGCACTGTTGGGGAAGTTCGCGACAATTTCATCCACCAGGGACGGGAGATAATTCCTGACCTCTACCTGATCAGAACCGATAGACTGGTACAATTTTTCGTACAACACTACCATACTCTGCACACGGCTACCGGCATCTTTCAATGCCGCGATAGCATCCGGGTTTTTCAAAGTGCTAGCCTGAAGAGAAAATAGACCCATTACAGTGGCCATATTGTTCTTGATGCGGTGGTGTACTTCTTTGAGGATGAGTTCTTTCTCTGCGAGCAGGTTTTTTATTTTCTCTTCGGCAATCTTACGTCCGGTGATATCCGAATCAATGGATATCAGTTTTTTAATATTGCCTTTATCGTCTAAAATTGGAGTTAAGGTGGTCTGGGAGCAGATTTTTTGGCTCCATTTTGTTTCAAATGTCGATTCATAAGAAACAGATTTTTTATCTCTTATACATTTTTCGATTACTTGTTTAATGTCAGGATTAAGGCTGGCGGTAATGAGATTGCTCCCATTTATTTGAAAAAGTTCTTCCAATGTTAATCCATATAAGTGGGTGAATCCCTGGTTGATCCATTCAATGTTGGCCTTTTCGTCCATGATGATTACGGCGTTATCAGTTTCTCTGGCAACAATCGAAAGCTTCTCCAATTCTTTGGTACGTTCGGCGACGATATTTTTGAGGTGATCCTTCTGGCGCCGCAGCTTCAAGGTGTAAAGATAGATGATGCCGACCAGTGCCGCACCACCTCCAATAATCCACAAGATATAAGCCCACCAAGTGCGATACCAGGGAGGCAGGATGCGCAGACTGTATACAGCTTCATGCCCCATGGTCCCGTACAAATTTTTGGCCCTGACTCGGAAGCTGTATCTCCCTTCCGGAAGATTGGTATATTCTTTGCTTGTTTTATCAGTCCACTCGCTCCATCCCCTGTCGAACCCTTCCAGAAGATACTGGAATTGCGTGGTGCCCGGTTTCTCGTAGAAGGCGGCCGAAAATTCGAAGGAAAGGGCATTCTCGTGAAAGGGAAGCTCCGGGGTCTCCAGCGGGTCTTGGCCGCCTTCAAACACGGTGCGCTGCTCTCCGAATGCCGAACCGGGCCGTCCGTGTGTGCCCTCAAAGACAAGTCGTTTGGACTTCGCGACTACTTTACGCACCAGGACATTGAAGGGTTGGTCGTAGTCCTTTGGGGCATTAAGATCGACCCGGTAGAGCTCCTTGCCCGGCAACCACAGACGGCCATCGGAGTGGAGATACATCGAATCCTCTGGTGCCGGAATGCCCCGGAAGGGCCGTATCTCCATGCGGTAATGGCCGTCATTTTGGGGAATGGCCCAGAAAACGCCATCTGACGTGGAAAAGAAGGCACTCCCTTTCTGGTCAAAGATCATGATATTCAAGGCCACCGGTGGGTTTAAGAAGGACTTGCCCAGGATGGTATCTGGGATGAAGCGGATCTGTTCCGGAGCTTGGATATCACCCTTGGCAATTGTAGTGCGAAACAAGCCCTTAGGGGATACGACAAAGAGTGTGGTGTCGCGACTCATGGCCCGAAGGCCGGAAAGACCGGGAAGACCCTGTTCGGGACCGAAGCGGTGAATTGCTGCTTGGCTGGGCTTGTCACCGGAGAAATGAATTCGCAACAGACCTTTAGCCTCGGTCCCGGCCCATAAATCGCCATTAGTATCTTCAGCTATCGCGCGAATGTTGTCTTTGACATCTTCCATTCTTCCGAGAAATTCCCAGCGGGCGGCCCCTTTCAAGCCGGGTCCTGTTTTATGCTTGAATACCTCTATGCCTTCCCTAAGGCCGACAAAGAGGTGATTGGGCCAGCTCTTAGAGGTGGCGAGGCTATAGGCATAGGAAACGGAACCCTGAACCTTGATGGCCTCCTCGCCCTGAATCCTGAAAAGTCCCTTGGCGGTGGCCGCCATGAGATCTCCATCAACCTCCAGGAACTGCCAGACCTGGGTGGGACTGTCTTTAAGTGTTCTGAAGACCTGTTTGTCATTCTGCAAGGCGAAGCGGTAGGGCTCACGTACAAGCATCCCCTGATAGGTCCCTACGTACAGGCGCCCGCCATGAAAGCTGGCGCTGATACTGACCCCATTGATATTATTTTGGGCTCCAAAGAAAGACTGAGGCACACTCAACTCGATGTGTGATATTCCGGAATTAGTAGCTGCCCAGAGGTTATGTGGACGATCCATAAAAAGATCCGTCACGCTGTTATCTAGCAGACCGTTTTTTATGTTAATGACCTGAATGATCTTTCCGGCGCGGTTGAAGGTGACGATGCCCCCCTTGATGGTGCTGATGGCAAACGCAGCGGAGTCGATGGGAATGAGCTTGTAAAGGAACCCATTGCTTTCTTTGATAAAATCATCCAGTTCGCTGGGAAAGGTCTTAACGATGTCCTTTGGAGCCTGACGCGTGACATCGTAGCGCTGGGAAGCCTCATCCCAAAAAGCCGAAAGATCGATACGAAGAAAATCTCCGGACATGCGGCCCACCAGCATCTCATGGCGGCCAAAGAGTGCCAGCGTGATGTAATTCCCATTATAAACGCCACCGAGCTGAGGAATGGGAACTGCCTGGTCCCCATCCAGCATGCACAAGCCTTTATCCATATCTGCGTAGAATAAGGTCTCATTCAGCAGGCAGGCCTGGGATGAGGCAAACTTGCCTTGAATGGAGTGCACTTCCCCGTTTACGAGTCGGAAGATCTTACTCCGGGTAAGGAAATAGACCCCGTGGCGGCTACTAAACGCTTGCCAGACATCATTGAATGCCCGGTCAGCTTGGGGGATCGCTTCCTTCAGGGAAACCGCCGAAACTTTTCCCGAAGGCGATACGGCCAGGTAGCCGAAATCTCCGATCGATCCATAGTAAATCGTTCCATCCGGTCCGCAGGTCAGGGCCCGGGTAACGGCATTTTCCAGGACGGGGATGAACTGCCAGCGCTGGCCATCGAATTCCAGAATTCCATTGGTATTTCCGAAATACATGACGCCGCGGCGATCCTGGACGGCGGTCCAATTCTGGCGATGGGCGCCGAACTGTTCGGTTTCGTAGTTACTGATGTTCGGTGCCCCGAGCTCCGGCACCTGGCCGGGCAAAATGGTTCCGAAGATTAAAATCAAGCCCAGGAGTAGCAAACCTCGCCAGTTCATGTCTTCTCCGCGATATTCCAGATATTGTTAGAATATTCTATATTAACCATTTATAAATATTTTAATTGTTTGGTAAGCATAAGTCAAAAAACCGTTCAGGTAGATTTTTAGATGAGGCAATATGAAAACATTTAACCCGCCTTTCTCACAATCATTATCGCGAGATTACGCAGATAGTTGTGGATATAAGGAAGATGACCTATGAGATAGGAGACATACTGTAGGTACAAGTGAAATATCCAAAGGAGTTTGAAACCGTAGACATACCCGTATCCGCAATGGCAGTAAATCTTTGTGAGAAAGGCGGGTTAACTACTGAAAATATTTCCTTAAAATATTTAACAAAAGGCATGACCAACAGGAGTTAAAGGGCGGCGACATCAGCAACATGCTGGGCAGCATCGAGATCAAGAACTAGGTGGCGGCAGAGGAACTCGGTTTACGGTATAAGGTGTACGGTTGACGGTGAAGAAAAGATAAATTCAGGCAGCAAAGACCCCGCGACCCAAGCAAGGAAAGCCAGCACTTGAAGATGGGTTTAAGGGGCAATAGCAATGACACCACGCGATCAACTCATCGCCTGCCCCCTTCTCTTTGGGGAAGGGGCTGGAAGAAAAAAAATGCAAGTCTCCTATCTTTGCAAAAAGTGGGGCTCCCCTCCAGATTCTATGCCTTTTTTCTACCGTAAACCGTCCACCGTCTACCGTACACCAAGTTCTTGTCTTCTATTTCTTCGCTAGATCAATAACCTGCTGCATGACGCGCATGGCGTTTTCGCCCCAGATCTTGGCAATGTCAGCTTTGCTATAGCCGCGGCGCACCAGCTCGATGGTAATGTTTTTCAGTTGCGTAACGTCTTTGCAATCGGCCAGGCCGCCGCCGCCGTCGAAATCGGTACCGATGCCCACGTGGTCGATGCCGATCAGTTTCACGATGTGGTCGATGTGGTCCAGCGCATCTTTGACAAAAACCGGCGGCGATGGATAACGCGCCTCCAGGGCGTCGTATTCCGCATTGAGCCGGTCTTTCGCGATCTGGTCCTCGATGCTGAACCAGTCGCCGTAGTTGTCACTGATCTTTTTTCGGAAGGCGGCGAAGGCCTGGTCGCGTTCCGGGTCGGGCGGGGGCTGCTTGATGTAATCGTCGAGGATGCAGAGCTGGATGACGCCGCCGTTCTTTTTCAGGGCCAGCAACATCTCGTCGCTCAGGTTGCGCGGGCTGTCGGACAGGCCCCGGGCGCAGGAGTGCGAGGCCATGACCGGGGTCCGGCTGAGCGCCAGCACGTCGAAAAAAGAGCGATCGGAGATATGGGAGACATCGATCATGACGCCCAATTCATTCAGGCGCCGCACCACCCGGCGCCCCCAGTCGCTCAGGCCCCGGTCTTCGGGATCTTTGCGGTCGGTCGAGGAGTCGCAAATATCATTGTCGGCGGTATGGGCCAGGGTGACATAGCGCACGCCGCGGCCGTAGAAATAATCGATTACGGCCGCATCGCGGCCCAGGGGATAGCCGTTCTCCATGCCTATAAAAATGGCGCGCTTGCCCTCTTTTTCCAGGAGCCGGGCGTCCTGCGGCGTCAAGGCCAGGCCGCACAGGTCGGGGTATTTGGCGAACATCGCGTCCATGGCGTTCAGGACGGCCACGGCTTTCGCTTTGGCCCGGGCATACCCATCGTCGGTCCGCGCCCCCTGGGAGACGAACACGGCGAAAAAGGAGGCATCGAGGCCACCGGCCTTCATGCGCGGCAGGTCCTGGCGCCCGCTGCCGGTTTGGCCGGTGGGATGATATTTGCCGATATCCCAGTCCTTTTCCAATAGCATGAAGGGCGTATCGCAGTGCGTGTCCACGGTGAGGACCTGGTCGTGCCAGAGCAATGCTTTTTTGAGCAAGCGGGCAGCGGACGCGCCGGACAGCAGCGCCGCGGCAAGAACGGAGAGGAAGAGGTATTTGGCTTTCATGGTAACCCCCAGCCTGCTTATACTGAAAAAGCAGCGGCTTTGTTTGAGCTTTTCCCGCTAAAAGTGTTTTGCGCAAAAAAAAGCGTTGTGCTATAATTTTTTTAATGCTGGATACCAATTATATTCGCAACAACCTGGAGCTGGTCAAGAAAAAAGTCGAAGCCAAGGGGGTGCCGTTCGCCGAAGAGCGCTTCAGCGTCCTCGACCAGCGCCGCCGCCAGCTCCTGTCTGAAAATGAGGAGTTGAAAAGCAAAAAAAACCGGCTGGCCAAGGCAACCGGTGTTTTGAAACAAAGCGGCACCTCCAGCAGCGAACTCGAACTACAGTCCATCGAACTTTCCAAAATGATCGCCGCCCAGGGACACGAATTGGGCGCAGTGGAAAAGGAATTTCATGATTTTATTTTGAACATACCCAACTTGTTCCACGATTCGGTCCCGGTAGGCCGCGACAGCGCCGCTAACGAACTCGTACGCCAATGGGGGGAAAAGCCGGTTTTCGCCTTCACCCCGCTCCCGCACTGGGAATTGGGAGAAGGGGGAGAAACACTCGATTTTGCCAGGGCCGCAAAAATATCGGGCTCGCGCTTCACTCTGTATTTTGACGCCTTGGCCAAACTGGAAAGGGTCCTGATCCAGTTCATGCTGGATGTGCACACCGGAGAAAACGGCTACCGGGAAGTGCTGCCGCCTTTCCTGGTCAACGACGCCAGCCTGATCGGCACCGGCAACCTGCCGAAATTCAAGGATGACTTGTTCAAGATCGAAGGCTACAACCTCTACCTCATCCCCACCGCCGAAGTGCCGCTGACCAACATCCACCGTGACGAAATCCTGGACGAATGCCGGCTGCCGATCAATTACGTAGCCTACACACCCTGCTTCCGCAGCGAAGCCGGATCGCACGGCAAGGACATCCGCGGCCTGGTGCGCCAACACCAGTTCAACAAGGTTGAACTGCTGAAATTCACCACCCCGGAGCATTCCTACGCCGAGCTGGAAAAATTGACCGCAGCCGCCGAATCCATCCTGCGCAAGCTTAACCTGCCCTACCGCACCATGGCCCTATGCAGCGGCGACCTGTCGTTTTCCACAGCCAAGACCTACGACATCGAAGTCTGGATGCCGGCCCGCGCCGGCTACCTGGAGATATCCTCCTGCTCAAATTTCGAAAGTTTTCAGGCCCGGCGGGCACGCATCAAGTTCAAGAGCAAGGACGGGAAGAAAGATTTTGTCCACACCCTGAACGGCTCGGGCCTGGCCGTGGGCCGCACCGTGGCCGCCATCATGGAAAATTACCAGACGGCGGACGGAAAAATCCGCATCCCCGAAGTCCTGCGCCACTACTTCCCGGGGCGCGAAACACTGTAATGCCCTATTTTAAATGCACGCTGGTCAACGAAAAGGGCCGCTACCGAAGCAGCGAATACTACGCCGAGAACAAAAAGGAGATCGAGGCATCCCTGGGCAACCTGGAAGAGAAGCTCATGCGCGTCCAGCGTTTGTGGTTCAGGAATTTTTCCCTAAAAAAGATATTCAAAAGGAAGATCGGCTACACCGAATTCCTGCTGTTCAACCAGGAGATGATCGCCCTGCTTAAAGCCGGGATCCCCGTGATCCGGGCCCTGGAGATCATCACCCAAAACACCCGCAGCGGCATCTTGCGCGAGATCATCGCCAAAGCGTCCGGCAACATCCGCAACGGCATGCAGATCTCCGAAGCCTTCAGCTCGGCCCAGATCCCCTTCCATAAGATCTACAAGGCCTCGCTGATGGCGGGCGAGAAGAGCGGCCACCTGGAACAGATCCTGGAAAAATTCAACATCTATCTGGGCAAGATCAGCAACCTGCGCCGCAAAATGGTCAGCAGCCTGACCTACCCGATCATCCTGCTGCTGTTCATGATCTCCATGGTGCTGGTGATCGCCATTTTCGTCATTCCCAAATTCTCGGCGTTTTTTGACAACATGGACGCTCAACTGCCGGCCATGACCCTGTTTTTTATCGCCAGCACCCAGTACCTGAAGGAAAACATCGTGCTGTTCCTGGCGGCGGCCGCCCTGATCTACGCCGCCGTCCGCGCCATCGAGCATTTCAACCCGCGCGTGATCATCATCGACCAGGCCAAGATCAAGATCCCCTTTCTCGGCCGCATCATCCACGAAAACGCCATCGCCGTTTTCGCCCGCACCCTGGCCATCCTGATCTCGGGCGGCATCCCGGTCCCCGAATCGGCCGAGATCGCGGTCGAAACATTCGCCAACAAATTTTATTACAGCCAGGTGCGCGACATCCCGGAAAGATCCGCCAGGGCAACCTGCTCTCGGGAGTGCTGGAGGAGATCGCCATCATACCGCGCATCCTGGTTGAAATGATCCGCGTGGGCGAGACCTCGGGCAACCTGACGGCCGTGCTCGATGAAAGCGCCGAGTATTACGAGCGCTCCATTGACAGCAAGATCAACGCATTGATTTCACTGATCGAACCTGTTATAATAATTCTCTTGGGGATGGTGATCGCCGTGATGCTTATTTCCGTTTATTTGCCGATATTTACTTCCATAAGGGTTATCCAGTGAGAAAAAGCGTCAAGATTTCCGAAGTAAAGATAAATTATCAGCTGCTGGCTAAATTTCCGGCCGAATTCCTGATCAAGAACCTGTTCTTCCCCCTGGACGAGAATGACGGCGGCATATCCGTGGCCATGCCTGATCCGGAAAACCTCGACAAGATCGGCATGATCGAAAATTTCACCCAGAAAAAAGTCATGCCTTTTTTCGCCCATCGCGATGAACTGGAAAAATTTCTTAAAAAAAGCGACACCTACACCAAGGTCCTGCGGGACAAAACCGAAACCTTCACCCTTAAAAAAACGGCCGAAGTCGTTGATGAGGAAATGGTGACCATCGAGAGCATTACCGATGAGGACGATTCGGTCATCAAGCTGCTCAACAACATCATCTTGACCGCTGTCAACAAAAAGGCGTCCGACATCCACATCGAGATTAGCAGCGACGCCCTGCTCATCAAATACCGTATCGACGGCATCCTGCACCAGATCATGGAACCGTTGGACAACGCTTTCCATTCGTTCCTGCTGACCCGGCTCAAGGTCATTTCCGAACTTGACATCGCCGAGAAGCGCGTCCCCCAGGACGGGCGCTTCCGCATGAAGTTCAAGCAGAAGACCATCGACTTCCGCGTTTCGATCATGCCCGGCATCTACGGTGAGAACGCCGTCATCCGCATCCTGGACCGCGAGATGATCACCGAAAACATCGGCGAACTGGAATTGAAGCAATTGGGTTTCGCTCCCTATATCCTGGAAAAAATCAATTACTATATCCGCCAGCCCTACGGCATGTTCCTGGTCACCGGCCCGACCGGCAGCGGCAAGACCACCACCCTTTACGCCGCCCTGAACGAGATCAAGGACCCGGCCGACAAGATCATCACCATCGAAGACCCGGTTGAGTACCAGGTGGAAGGCATCATGCAGATCCCGGTAAACGAAAAAAAGGGGCTGACTTTCGCTCGCGGCTTGCGCTCCATCCTGCGCCACGATCCGGACAAGATCATGGTCGGCGAGATCCGCGATCCGGAAACCGCCCAGATCGCCATCCAATCCGCCCTGACCGGGCACCTGGTATTCACCACCGTGCACGCCAACAATGTTTTTGACGTTCTGGGACGCTTCATCCACATGGGCATCGACACCTATAGCTTAATCTCGGCACTGAACTGCATCGCCGCCCAACGCCTGGTCCGTGTCCTTTGTCCTCTTTGCAAGAAATCCGTCACCTTAAGCAAGGCCGAGCTGGATTACAACCGCACCGATAAAAGCCTGTTCAACCAGCCGGTTTTTCAGGCCCATGGCTGCGAGGAATGCGGCGGGCTGGGCTTTTCCGGACGCACGGCCATCGGTGAAATTTTGGAGCTGACCGACGAGATCAAGGAGATGATCCTGGCCAAGAAACCGACTTCAGAGATCAAGAAAATTGCCATGGAGCAGGGCATGATCCCCATCAGGAAAAACGGCCTGAACTGCGTAAAAGCGGGCGTTACTTCCATTGAAGAACTGAACCGGGTAACCGTCAAAGAATGGGTATAAGCGATTTTTTCCTGCCCGAACGCCTGCCGCGTCAGGTTATCTACATCGGCGACCGCCATGCCGAAGTGTTTGTCCTGCAGAACAAAAAAATCATCAGCCGCAGGCGCGTGGAAGGTACGACCCTGGCCGAAATCGCCGCCGGGCGCCTGACGGAAATCGCCGGACATCTGCAAGTTGAAAACACCGGGATCGTATTCAATGCCGCCCCATTCATGTACAATTTTTTCGAATTCGACAAACTGCCCTGGCAGAAAAAAGCGCTGCGGGAATTGGTGACCTGGCGGCTGCAAAAAGTATTCCCTGAGAGCATCGAAGCCTACGACCACCGTTTTTTCCAATTGGATAAAAAAAGGGTACTCTCCGTCCTGGTCAAAAAATCTCTTCCGGAAAAAGTAGGTGAGCTTTTTTTGGAAAAACAAATCCCCCTGATTTATGTCGGCAACTCCACCATGGAGATATTGAACCGTCTGCTGCAGGCAAAAGTTCCGCCCGATTTTTTCATCGAAAGCGACGTCGCCGGCTGCACGCTGGTTTTTCAAAAAAGGCGCTCGCCCATTTACATACGCAAATTCAAAAGCGGCTCCGTTGCCGACACGGTCGAAGAAATAAGCAAGACCGTGCTTTTTGTCAGCAATAACTACGGCATCGAGCCCAGCCGCTACTGGCTCATCGAACACCGCGATGAAGTGGCAGACGCGGCCATGCAGGAAAAACTGGCCGCTGGAAATTTTTCCCGCCTGAGCACCAATTTGCAGGGAGCACCGTTCATCCCCGGCTGCCAATGAGAAAGATCACCTACAACCTGGCCGCGACTCGCAAGATCAAAGGCTGGTCTTTCGCCTTCAGGGCAGCGGTCCTTGTCCTGGCTATCGTAGCGCTCAGCGCCGTGGCCATTGCCAACCTGGGCCGACAACTGCAGAAGAACCGTGCCGAGAAAAATGAAAGCGGGTTGATCGGACGGCAGATCAACAAAATGCAAAACCGCAGCTTGCTGCAAACCAGAGAGATCGCTGCCTGGAAAAAAATCCGCAGCAAAGAACTGGCGGCGGCCAATGCCCTGATCGGGCGCAAGGTTTTTTCTTTTGTCGCCCGCCTGAATTTCCTGGAAAAGATCTCAAACCCGGGCATCCGCATCCGCCATATCAGCCTGGTCAACGAAAGAGCCGGCCACATCAGCATGACCATCGCCGCCCGGTCGCTGCAGGAACTGTTCGCCCTGTATAAAGAATTGACTCCCTACGAACTGGTCATCGCCAGCGAAAACCAAACCAATGATGAATACCAGGCCAATCTGAATTTCAAGATCAGCAATGAAAAAATATAAGATCGCGGTCACAACCATGCTGGCTTTGTTCGCCTTGAGCGCTTGCGGCTGCCTGCTCTCTTTTGCCTACATGTCCATTCGCGACCTGTCGCGACAGAGCCGCCTGGACAGGCAAGCCGCCTTCCAGCTTCAGGAAAAAGAATTTCAAAAACTGAGCGTGGAACACAAAGAATGGGAAAAGCTCCCGGAGCAATTGCAGGCATTTCACCGCGACCATATCATCAGCATGGACGAGTTCGCCGTTTTCCGCCGCGACTTGAATTCCTGCCTGGCCGCCAACCAGCTCAAGGCCACGAACATCAGTTCCCAATTCAGCCGCCGCCAGGGAAAAATCCGTAAAGTAATCGTCGGCTTCGCCCTGGAAGGGACCTACCGCGATGTGAAAAAATTCATCTTCGCCATGGAAAAAAAGCCCAAAATGAATTTTTTTGAGCGCATGCAGCTGAACGGCAGT
>Ga0180014_1000159_pt1 | contig 18991 bp, 12 predicted proteins | sample KR13_S1_MetaG_FD_116507 | JGI IMG/M metagenome (GOLD analysis project Ga0180014, IMG submission 116507) | Groundwater microbial communities from the Olkiluoto Island deep subsurface site, Finland - KR13_S1_MetaG | ecosystem: Environmental > Aquatic > Deep subsurface > Groundwater | place... | reverse complement strand
CCATGAATTTATTGTCGTGCCGGATGGCGGTTTCATTGTCAGAGGAACTGACTATTCGGAAAAGAGCAGCGAATATGTGGTCGAAAGGTATAACGAGCGGATCGATAAAAAGAAGGATATTTTTCGTGTTTTCGCGAAAAAAAACACCCAACGGCAGGCAGGGAAAAGGCACCTGACGTTTCATGTGGATCATGTGTATCAGCCGCTTTTGGTCTTTGAAAAAACCATCGCCGGGCGCTGTATTTTCGGAAATGCGCTGGAGTATGAACTGCAAGTTATCGGCGAGTCGGGGGAAGTGATTAAAAGAATCATGAAAGCGGAAAGGCCGAAAAAGATTTCCGCGAAGGAAAAGGAGATAATTTACAATTTTTATGCTCCAAAATATGAAAAAAAATGGACGAAAGCAGTGCTGAAGGAAGCTGTGCAATTCCCGGATCATCGACCTTTCTATAATAAAATCCTTGGCGACGACCAGGGGAGATTATTTGTTTTCAAGGTCGGCTCCGTTTTGGATGGCGAGAAAAATGGCAATGTCCATGCCGATCTCTTCAACTGCGAGGGATGTTTTGTCCATGAAGTGGTGATGCCCTTTGTTCCCGATTTCATCAAAAACGGCATCCTTTATTGGATTAGCGAGGATGACGAATCGGGAGAAGTGGCGATCAAGCTCTATCAAGTTCAAAACTGGCAGCAACTGAAGAAATGAAAATGTCAAAATGACAAGAACCGTCACCAATAGTCCAATGGTTTCATCAAAAAAATTATCAGTATTGGCTCTTATCCTGTTCAGCGTGTTGTTTAGCCTTGCAACGAGTGATGTGTGCATGGCAAGTGAAAAAAATCAACAAACTTCCAATCTCATGAATTTGCGATTGATTAAGAATATGGATGACCTGGGTATCTATAGCTTTAATCACTTAGTAGCAATCAATAGGAAACTGTATATTTCATGTCCTGATAACAACACTATTGTGGCCTTGAATGAGAAAGGTGAGATTCTTGCGAAGGCAGGGAAACAAGGCGAAGGTCCTGGAGAGTTCGGCTTCATGTCAGGAATTGTACCATACAGGGATGGAGTCGCAGTTTATGATAGTGATCTTAGTAAAATTGTATTTTATACGGATATGCTGGAGTATAGGGGAGAGAAGAAAACAGAAAGATATTTTGCAGTTGAGGGAATGGTTGGGAACAAATACATTTTTTCAAACTTTAAAGCTGATATAAACTTATATTTCACGGTTTGCGATTCAGCATTTAAAGAAATCAAGCGATTTGAACCATGGCATCATAAAAATAAATTTCCCAAAGGTGTACTAGTCTATGATTTTCCTCGAGCGCTATTAACTATTGATGCAAATCGGTTTTTGGCAGTTTTCAATTTAGGATACGATGTCTATTTATTTGATCGCTATGTTTCAAAAAAAGTTGTACAAGAAAAAGATGGATATTTTAAGTATACCATCGATGAAGTATATGGTCGTAAAAAAATATCCATGCAGGATGTTTCTCTGGCTCTAGTATCATGCAATAAAAAAATCTTCTACTTTTACAGGAAGGATAAGAAGCTCTTTATTGATACATTCGACAAGGATTTCAATTTCCTTGGGCGTCAACAAATAATATTGCCAATGGAGACGAAAACGATATTGGCGCATATGAGAGACAACTTGATTTATATGTTGCGCCGCGACGAAGATAGTGATAGTCTTTTACTATATAGTTTTAATCTCTGAGCTCCAACAAATAAGTGTCTTAAAAAATTAGAGGGATAAATGAAAAAAATACTTGTTGTTGTCATGGTCAATTTGTTGTTCACCGTGTTGGCGTATCCCAAAAAAATAGCCGTGTTGAATGAATTGACAAAGCCCGAAACGCTTTGCATGGACGACACTCAATATTACATCACGGAAGGCGCGGCGATATTTCTTTACTCTTTCAAGGATCATAAATTTATCGGGAAGTTCGGCAAGGCGGGAGAAGGGCCGCGGGAATTCAAGTCAACCCTGGCCGGATACGGATTAAGTGTTCTGCCCATGCGTGACCATTTGCTGATAAACAGTATGGATAAATTATCTTTTTTCAAAAAAAATGGCGAATTCATTAAAGAGTTGAAAGCTCCTACCAGTGGTATTCCCGGCATGTATAAGCCAATTGGGGAAAAATTTGCCGGGTTGGGGTTAAAAGCCGGAGATGATCAATCAATGGCCGTTTCCATTAACCTATTTAATGATAAACTTGAAAAAGAGAAGGAGATTTCCAGCAATAAATTACTCCAGCATGGATCCCTGGTATTTCCGGTGGCTTCTCCTTTATTTGAAATAAAAAATAACCTTATTTTTGTAGGAGGTGAAGAAGACTTTAATATCAGGATATTCAATGCGGATGGCAAACACCTGTCAGCCATTACCCGCGAATACAAAAAAATCAAAGTAACTGAAGAATATAAAAATGGGTTATTTGAGGCTTTCAAGAAAAACCCCCGAACCAAGGGTATGGTCGATTACTTGAAACAGATTATTAAGTTCAAGGAATACTTTCCGGCCATACAGTTTTTTATGATAGACAATGAGAAAATATACATTCCAACCTACCGCAAACAAAAAGAAGATTATGAATTGTTTATTTACAACACAGATGGGAAATTCATCAAGCAGGTTTATTTTCCACTAAAATATATCGATGTGCTTCTACCCTGTCCCTATACCATAAAAAACGGCATCCTTTACCAGTTGATCGAAAATGAGGAAAATGAGCTTTGGGAGCTTCATGCCATTGAAATAAAATAGGGGCGATTGGAACAAGCAAGCTTTTTTGGCGATCCTCTCCGAAAAGGCAAAGATCCTGGGGTGCGCCTGATCGGGTATTGCGTGATGAGCAACCCTTTTCATTTACTGGTTGATCGTAAAAAAAACCGAATTCAAGGGAGAAATAAAAATGAAATGCAAATGCTTTTTGCTGGTTCTTTGCGTGATTTTTTGCAGCCAATGCCGAAGCAAGGAAAAAGGCATTGTTCATGTTGATGAAAACGGCATTGAGGTTGTGTCGAATCCTTTGCAAGTTTCCGGAAAAACCAATATTCGTTTTGAACTGGAAAGATCCCTGCTGTCCAATGCCGCCGGCATCCCGGATGATGTAAGCTTTGGGCGCATCTTCAACATGGATGAGAACGGTAATTGGTATGTTGCCGATACCAAGAACACATCCATCCTGGTTCTGAATCAAAAAGGCGATTTTGTAAAAAAGATCGGCGGCCCAGGCGAAGGCCCCGGCTTTTTCATGGATGTGAGGGATATATTTTTCACCAAGGAGGAGATCGGAGTCCTGGAGGAGTCACGGATATCGTATTTTTCAAAAGACGGTTCATTTTTACGGCAAATGAAGTTGCCGCTAGATTATTCTCTATCGATCCTGCCCAATGGCAACATCCTACGCCAGGCACCGGCGCATAACCCGAATAATCCTGCCGACATAAAATTTCAGTTGATAATGGCCGCCCCGGACGGCAAGCCGATCGTGACCTTGGACTCGATCCAAATGTTCAATCCCCTGGGCGCTCGGATTAAAGGGTGCAATTATTCCATCAGTGTTGCCCGATCAAAGGATATACTCTATGTCTACAGCCAGGATCGCGAATATGAAATATGGGCCTATGACTTTTCCGGGAAATTGCTCCGCCGCATTAAAAAGGAGCACCTGCCGGTTACCGTTTCCGCCGAATACAAAAATGATTTCATCAGTGAAATAAAACCGTTATATGACCGGATCAAGGACAGGTTATATTTCCCCGAATATATGCCGCCCATCCATTGCCTGTTTACCGATGAAGAGGGGTTTCTTTTTGTCGTGACCTATGAAAAATCCAAGGAGAAGGATGGCTACCTGGTCGATGTTTTTAACCCGAAAGGTGAATGCATTGCCCAAACCGTCATGCCATTGGATTCCCTGGTGAAGCCCGCTGCAATTCTTTTGAAGAACCATCGGCTTTATCGAATTTTTCAGAAAATGGAGGACGTGGAAGAATTCTCCGTCTCGCGCTATGCCATTGAAAAGTAAATGCCCTGAAAAAGGAGAATTGAAATGAGAAAGAACCTGTTTTTGATCTATATTTTACTATGCTTGACGCTTTTCTCTGGCGATGCCCGGCGCGTCAAACTTGATATCAATGGAGAGGTTCTGATCTACAGTGTCTTTAATGGCGAACATTACATCGGAACTCAAGAAGGGATCTTGCGCTATGGAAAAGATGGTAACTTCTTGAATCGAATCGGGAAAAAGGGCGAGGGGCCAGGCGAATTAAAGTTTTTTACATTTTTTGGATTTGTAAACAGCCGAGTGATCATTTCGAATGCCAATAAAATCAACATTTTTGAATTGGATGGAAAACTTGTCGAGGAAAAACCCAATCCCTTGAAAATGGAGAAGGTTATAATGCTGACCGCTGATCTTCTTTTAGGCCAGGAAAGGGATATGATTCCAGATAAAAACAGGCTGGTTGTTGACATCACTCAACAGGTGGTAATATACGACCTAAAGAACAAAAGGAAGATTCCGCTTTTCACTTCTCGATACTCAATCCCCCAAGGTTTCCAGTTCGCGGCCGTCGAACCGCTTGTGCAAGCCAGGTTCTGTGAAAAAAACAAGAGAATCTACGTGTCGGATCCAGGATCGGGCTATTTTTTCCGGATTTTTGATCTGGGAGGGAAACCGGTACATGACATAATCCGGGAGGGGACAAAACCGGTTCCTATTGAGGAGGATTTTCGGAACGATTTTTTTACCGTTATTTTTAGCGATCCGCGTTTCAAGGATAAAAGTTTTATGGAAGAGATGAAGAAAAAAATCTATTTCCCCAAACATTTCCCGGCCTTCCATTCGTTCAACCTGGATGAGGATGGTAATATCCTGGTCCGAACGTTCAAACATGACGGCGACAAAGAGATTTTTGATTGCTTATCCCCGGATGGAAAATGGATTGAGGCGGCAACAGTTCAGGGCCGGACGTTCGATGTTACTACCGCCGAACGTTATTATGGATTTTCTAAAAGAGAAATATGGCGTATCAGGTTGGATGAGGTGGGTGACTATTTTCTAGAGCGCAGCACATTAGAATTTCCCCAAAAAAATGATGCCATCAAATAAAATGAAGTGGGGAATGAACCATCCCCTCGGTGCTTTACTTTTTTGTTTCTTCACATACAACGGAATGATCACGGAAGTGACAGGGGCAGATGGCAAAAAGGCAAAAAATCAGAATAATAGGTTTAGAGGCAGTCAAGATTTATATGTCTGGCGGCAACTGTATGTGAATACTTGTAGATGGATGGCTGGCAAATGACGGTTTTTTACCTTCGAGGAAAAAGGTGAGGGAGAAGTAGATATGAGAGCAGTGGCAGTCATTTTGTTTTTGGTGCTTGTCGGGGCATGCCGGAATCAGGTGCCCAAAGAGCCGGTAAAGGAAATATTGCCAGGGAAACCTGAAGCGAACCTGGTGCTGGAAAAACCTCCCAAACTCCTGGAAGAGGGAACCTTCCATCTGGAGGAAGAGGCCTTTGGAAAAATTGTTGAATTAACAGGAAAATGTAAATCGGTCAAAGAGATATTCAGGGTTACAGAATCAGAAATGTTGGTCAAAGACGATTTATTGATACTAAAGAATCGCATAGATCCCAATATGTTCATGCTCTACAAATTGCCGGAACTCAAGTTGATCCGATCTTTCGGCAAAATGGGGCAGGGGCCCGGCGAGTTCACGTACCCATCATTGGTGTCCAGCGAGGAGAGGGACCGACTTTTCTATATATTTGAGGGCACAAAAGGAAGAATTTATTATCTCGATCACGAAAATAAGATAGGTGAGCTCCCCTTTAAATTACCGGATTTTCTTTCGGGAGAAACTCAAGCCCATTTTTTAAATGACCATGAATTGGTTTATGCCGCCGGCATCCCTAAAGGCAAGGCCATTTTTTATGCCAACTATTCCGGGGGTCAGGTTGCCCACAAGCAGGTCTATGAACTTTCTTTTTCCAAAAAGCATCGGAATTGGGGGGCTTACCTGGGTTGTTTTGCCGCCAGCAAGAAGAGGAATCGCCTGGTTTACGTCTATAAATATTTTAAACGCCTGGTGTTTTTGAATCTTGCGGCCAATATGGTCCGGATCGTTGAGTTTGCCGGCGCCGGCCCGAAGGCGGGTGATGTGGTCAGCATGATGAGCCCAGAACATGTGACCCATTACTGGACACTGTCCGCCGGAGAGAAATATCTCTACCTGTCCTACAGCGGCCGAACCCCGCTTCAGGTCATGAAGGAAATCAAAAACAGCAATGGCTATATCTTTATCGAGCAGTTTGACTGGAATGGCAATCCGATCCGGAAGTTCAGATTGGATCACTGGGGCCGCTTTTGCGTGGATGAAAAAAATAGCAAGCTTTATTTGCTCTCCATTACCGAGGATGATCCCTTTGTCGTCTATGATCTGCCAAAAATCTGAAGGCTCAGTAATTCAAGCCCTGACCCTCAAGGCTTCGCACGATTTGTTGGAGCGTCTATAATTAGAAAAAAAAATGAGAATAATGTTGAAAGCCGTCTTAGTTTTATTGATGATTTTATTTATATCGGCATGCAAGGCGAGCAATAGCAGCTATAAAACAGGGAAAATTCAAGAAGTCTATAATACGGCAACCCCGAGTCGGGGGACGATCGAGTTGGCGGTGACGCCTGTTTTGGAGATTTCCTCGAAGAGTGTTCCGCTGGCTAAGGGGACCACATTTTTTAATGGAGTGAAGAAGGACAGCAAGGGGAATTTATTTTTTTTTGATGGCCATTCCATATGTATCCATAAATCCAATCCGCGGGGAGAGTACCTGAAAAGTTTTTTGAGAAAAGGGGACGGTCCCGGGGAACTCTCCGCGTTAGAAGGCTTCACGATCATTAATGATGTCATCTATTGCTCCAATCGCCTGAAGTATTGCTGTTTCGATGCGGAAGGCAATTTGATCAAAAATGTTCAACTGGCAACGCAGCACAACGGAATAATCGAGCATGTGGACACCGATCGCTACATCACCTATCAAAACATCTATGATGGGAATAAAAATGTTGGCAGCAGATGCCTTCTGGTCGATGTCCTCAAGGGAGAAACAGAATTATACAGAAAAATGATTGCCAATATCGGCTATTCGGTCCTGAAATTGCCCCACAAGGATTTCCTCTACATCACCGAAACGACTCCAAGAATTCAGTATCGCTACAATCCGGTCAACAAGCTGATTTATTGCTTTTATAATTTTGACTATTCGGTCTCTCTGATCGATCTGAACGGTAATGTGAAAAGAATTGTAAACAAGAAGCATGCGCGGATCAGAATCACGGACGAGGAACTAAGCAGTTTCGCCGAATCCTATAAAAGGCAAGGCTGGACGCCGCTGCATATCGATGTTTTCATGAAACATCCGCCGGAAGAGAATTGGCCGGCGATACGGAACATACGAATGCTTGCCAATGGGTACTGGGGGACGATTCGAACTTTAGCGGTCACGGAACAAGTAATGGATGTTTTTAATGCCGACGGTGAATTTCAATATGTAATAAAAGAAAATGACAAAATCGAGAATATCGAAATGATTTCATTTTTTAAAAATGGCATCGGTATCATTAGTCTCAGAGAAGATGGTGATTTTTTCAATGAGTATAAGGTGATTCATCCGCCTCAATTTTTAGCAGCGGCAGACATAAAGAGGTGAGGCATTGAAATGCATAAAACAGGATTGTGTATATAAAAAGCATATAGGAGGTTTGCATGAATAATAGAAGAATACGCTTTGGGATTCATTGGCTCCTTTTCATTTCATGTATGGCTTTCACGGCAATGCCGGCATCGGCGGAAATGGTCGCCAAGCTGCCCCAGGTCATGCAACCGAATTATATTGCCTTCACGGATCAGAGGGTCTATGTGGTGGAGGAGTCCGCAAAAATCCACATATTTGGCAAAAGCCCACAAGGTGTTATCTTTGAAAAAACTTTCGGACAAGAGGGAGAAGGCCCAGGAGAATTCGACTTTATCCACCAGATACGTGTTTGCAAGGATCACTTGGAAATTCCGACCTTTGGCAAGTTTGCCCGATTTTCTTTGGATGGACAATTTCTTGACGAGATTAAATTACCCATGCGCGTGTTCAAAAATGCCATTTACCGTATCGGCGAAAATTTCCTGGTCAAGGATTGGCGGTTCGACAATAAGGAAACCAAAACAACGATCAACCTGTATGACAAGGATTTCAAACTGATCCGCGAGCTTGGCGTGCACAAGGAAGCCGGCGGAGCTTCAAAGATCAACCTGGTGGCGGAATACTATTCGCCCCGCGCGTTAGGCGAAACAATCTACCTCGTTGAATCAGGAAAAAAGACGATCGTAACGATCTATGACAAATTCGGCGTCCAGCAGCGAGAAATTCATTTGCTTTTGCCGCCGGTGAAAATGACGGACGCCCTGAAGGAGACGATCATCAAGCCCCTCAAGGAGGCGCCGGACATGAAATCCCGCTGGGCGGCGTTTGCGGAACGGCTCTCATTCCCTGGCCATGCTCCAGGCCTTGATTATTTTGTAGTCGTAGATGATAGATTCGTCACCAGGACCTATAATTACCGCGGCGATCGAGTGGAATTCGTCATCTTCGACATGCAAGGGAAGGAATTGAAGCGGGTGTTCCTGCCCTATACCGGGCGCTTGAACAATGGCTGCCTCTTTTGCTTCTTCCAAGGCCGGTTTTACTATCTCAAGGAAAATCTTGACGAAGAGGTCTGGGAGCTGCATTCTGAAAAAGTTTGGTGAGAAGTAACAGGGGAGTAAAGAACTCCCTGTTAAATGGCCGCTAGTTGATTTTTGCCGGAACTTTGCCTACAATGTGAACCGGTCCGCTGCTGCGGCCGCAATAAGGGCGGAACCGTTTTTTCAAAGAACCAAGGAGGGTGCCATGACTTCTGCTTCCCAAGAGACCAGGGACCTGATCGCGCAGTGGGCCTTCGACGCCCGCCCCATCCTGGGGCGCTTCCACATCTGGCTGGAGAACGTTGAGGTTGCCTGGGTGCGCGGCGAGCCGGCCAAGGAATTCACCAGGGAGATCTCGTTCATGGAGGGGGGCATGGAGCGGCTGTTCGCGGTCACCGGGGCGGTGACCGCCCTGGGCACCCGCCTTTTCGGCCGCTTCGGCGCCGGCAAGGGGCTCGACAAAGACGGCCTTAACCGTGTCAAGAAGGAGGCCGACGCCATCTCGGCCTATGCCATGAGCGAGAGCCTGTGGTACCTGTCGCGCCAGCTCCCCGAGAACCATGCCATCATGGTCTGCGTCGGCGAGGGACTGATGCCCAAGGCCGGGGAGTCCCCGGAAATGGGCTCCAACCCCCAGCTCGGCTTCGGCCGGGTATACGCCCGGCCGGCCGTGGCCCGCTGGCTCGACCGCAAGGTGGTGCGGCTGCTTAACCGCAAGGACTACGGCTGGGACGAGTTCTACCGCGACATCAAGACTGCCGGCATCACCATCTGGGGCGCGGCCATCGACACCCTGGAGAACACTTCGCGCTTTTCCAAGGGAGCCGAGACAGGAGCGATGACCGTCCTGCACCTCTTTGACCAGCCGCTGGCCATCACCCGCCCCTACGAGGGATACATGGGCAATCTCTTCCTGCCGCGCGAGGTTGCTGATCGGGCTGCCGAGGAATCGATCCTCCTCTCCTTCCGCACGCCGCGCCGGCAGGTGTTGCAGGCCATCCGCAAGACCTACCCCGACATCACCCCGGAACGCGTCCACATCTGGACCCTGGGCGGCAAGAGCCGGGAGATGCGCATCGGCGACCTGTGGCGGGAATGGACCGACCTGGGGGCGCACATCGTCGAGGAAGGTTTTCCCCTGCCGACCGGCATCCCCGCCTTCACCGAATCGGGCACCTATGCCCCGACCTATCACATCGGCCCCTATGAACAGGACGGAGCGCGCCACCTCTTTTTATGCGACGGCTACGCGGCCTCGGCCGAGGCCATCCAGGCCGCCAGCCTGGCGCCAATGTTGGGGCTGGCCGCCTATATCTCGCCCTTCACCTCGACCTTTGAGGTGCCCTACCACCGCGAGCGCTTGGTGATGGGGCTCGACCCCGAAGCCGGGGATTTTGCTACCCGGCTGGGACAAGTGCTTGGCCGCGATGTCGACGCCGCCACCGCCGCCCGTTTCCGGGCCATGATCGAGGATGCAAGCCAGGCCGGCATCCCGGTGCACAAGCCCTCGGTCGAGGCGGACGATTTCTTCCCCGAGAAGAAATGGGACGTGCTGGCCGTGTCGGGCTACATGTGTCCCGATCCCTATTCCGGGGCGCCCGGGGTAGAAGAGGTCGAGCCCGGGCTCTACCGGGTAACGGTGCGCCTCGCCGGCTCGCGCGGCGACAAGCGCATTACCTTCACCCTGCGGCTGGGGGAGACCCTGGAGCAGAGCTGGCTGGTCTTCAACCCGCTGCTCAACCGCTTCATGGGCGGCGAGGACTACGAGCACCGGCCGGTGCGCATCTCCGACTCGGGGCGCATCCGCAATGAGCTGCAGACCCTGTGCTCGGAAGCGCTGGAATTTCCCGAGCAGGATCACATCCGCGTCCACTTCGACCGCATCCCGCCCGAGGTGATATCACCCGCCTACCAGGTGAAACTGCTGGAGATCCTGCGCTGGTACAAAAAACACCACCCGCTGTGGTTCGCCTGGCTCGACATCGCCGCCCCCAAGGGCAAGTAGGAGCCATAGGTATCCGGCTATAACAATAACGATGTCGGCTTGAAGCGAGGGGCAAAATATGCTCGAAGTACATGGGTTAAAAAAGCGGTACGGCCATTTTTTTGCGGTGAATGGCATTGATTTCACTGTCAAACCGGGTGAGGTACTCGGATACCTGGGACCGAACGGTGCTGGAAAGTCCACTACTGTCAAGATCCTAACCGGGTTATTAACAGCCAGCCAGGGAGATATCCGCTACTGTGGGCGCGACGTGCGCGCCGATCTCACCTGGTTCCAGCACCGGCTTGGTTATGTGCCCGAACAAGCAGAGATCTATTCCCATATGAGTGCCTGGGAGTACCTGCTGCTGGTGGGCCGGCTGCGCAGGCTGCCGGAATCCCTGCTTGTCAAAAAAGCCAACTCGCTTCTGGAACTGTTCCACTTGGATAGTTTTGCCCATCATGCCATATCCTCCTATTCCAAGGGCATGAAGCAGAAAGTGTTGATCATTGCCGCCCTGATCCATGACCCGGAAGTGCTGATCTTCGATGAGCCGCTTTCCGGGCTGGATGCCTCGATGGTGCTGGTGTTCCGCCACCTGGTTCGGGAGTTGGCGACGCGGGGCAAAACGATATTCTTCAGCTCACACGGTATGGACGAGGTGGAGAAGATATGCTCACGCGTATTGATTATTCATCAGGGCTCCATCGTCGCCCACGATTCTGTGAGTAACCTGCGGCAGCTATTGGCCGCCCCAAGCCTGGAAGACGTCTTCCGGCAGTTGGTGATCAGGGAAGACCCACGGGAAGTGGCCGGAGCGATCGCAAGCGTCGTGAGTGGAAGCGCATGATACTCAGGCGCCGAAAGGAAAAAAATCGCGGGACCTTTTCCGTCCTGTGCCGTCATTTTTTTATCCGCTTTTTCCAAAATGATTCCATCACTTTCGCTGAACAACAAATGGAAAAAATCGTCATTTTTATTGTGATTCTCTCCGTGGCTGGAGCCTTGTTTTCATATTCGATACTTTTCCCAAAATATCTTTGGACCCCGGATTCACCAGCAACTTGGGAAGAGAAATGTTATTTCATTTCCATCTTCATGCTGGTGTTCGCGGTCTTGTCCATATTGGAATGGGACAATCTCTTCCTGGATCGGAGGGATTTCCACAACCTCGGTCATCTTCCCGTTTCAATGGGGCGGATCCTCCTTGCCAAGATCGCCGCCATGGGCATGTTTGTCGCCCTGTATTGTCTGGGTGCGGCCCTGCTTTCGGGAATTATTTTTGCGGGGATGTTGACTCATCTGCAAAATAGCCTACTGTACGGCGCCCGCTATTTTTTCGCTCATTTTGTTTCGATATGGGCTGCCTGCTTTTTTGTCTTTTTCATGTGCGCTTTGATCCAATCATTCTTTATGATCTTGCTTCCGCGCGCCTGGTTCAAAAAAGCTGGTGTGTATCTCCAGTTTCTCTGGATCGTCGCGTCGTTGCTCCTCTTCTCCGGCATCGGCTGGAGCTTGCGAATTTTTTCCGGATGGCTGAAGAATGCGGATATCAGGGTCTTCGCGTTCCCTTCCCTTTGGTTCACGGGCATGTATCAATGGATCATCGGCAGGAGCGACCCCCTTTATTACCGCCTCACCATGGTTGGTACGGGGTGTTTGGTTCTGCTGCTTTTCGTGTATACGGGGATGGCCTTGATCGGCTACCGCCGCCACTTCCGTTGCGAGAATGAACAGAATAAAGTGATCGCGCCCGGCGGGAAATTCATGGCAGTTTTGAAGCGATTGTTATTGCGTCATCCCCATGAGCGGGCGGTTTATGATTTTACCGCATCTACCCTTAAACGGAGCCCCCTGCACCGGTTCAGGATGGGAGGTTTCCTAGCCGTTGGGACGGCACTGGCTTTGCTCCTTTTTATCGAGGGCATTACGTTCGGATCCGGAACATTGGCGCTTGCTTTTACGATCGCGCCGTTGCATCTGCTCTTTATCTTGGCGCTGGTCGGATTGTGGGTGGTAATGGAAATTCCCATGGAGCTCGATGCCCACTGGATCTTCCGCATCAGTGCCAACAAAAAACCAGCCGTATACCGCTCCGCGGTTATCAAGGTGGCCGTAATAAGAGTCTTGATGCCGCTAGCCATGATCGGGGCAATCTTTCACTGGCTGAACGACGGTGGGAACTTTGCCGTTATCCATACAGTTTTCGTTTTTGCCTTGTCCCTGGTTGTTATGGAGACCCTTTTCCTGCAGTTCCACAAGATCCCCTTCGCCTGTTCCTACCTGCCGGGGAAAGCGAACCTAAAAACCCTTGCTGGGCCGTACCTGCTTGCTTTACTGCTCTATTTGACCCTGGTGAACCTTATTGAGCAGTTTTGTCTTTCCAGGCCCGTCGCAATGATCATAACGATCTTTCTACTGCTTGCTGCTGCGGGGATTCTGCATTGGGTAGGTCAGCGCCGGAAGGGAGAAGATCTGCAATTTTTCGAGGAACCCGATCCGGTCATGCTCTCTTTGGAGATTGATCATGATGATCGAAAATCTCTATGCGATCCGTCTCTAAAGGGCCAAGGAGGTAATGTGAATTCTTTAATCAGACGATTTTTCCCGCTATGGATTGTTGTTCTTTGCTTCATGGCATCCTGCACCGGTCCCAGGACTGAACCGCAGCTTGATGCCGAAGCAGAACTGTTCTCCCAACTGCGACAGCAAGGTGATACTGAGTTTGCCAAGATGCATTGGCGCGGCTGGAAAAACTCGGTCGGTTTTTACGAGGAGGCCCTAGACAAGCGGGACGAACCGGAGCTGCGCCAACGCTTGTTCACCGCCTATATCCTCCTGTCCCTGCGGGAAACGGAGCTGTTCTTTCGCGATGAATCCTGGCTGCAAAAGGCGGAAGCATTGCTGCCGCGAGTCCCGGCGGCGCCATGCACCGCCTACCTGGCAATCGCCCAAAAGAAATTTTATGTACATGCCTTGAATCCAGGCGGTTTTGTCCATAAAACGCTCGAACTGGAAAAATACCCGTTGCTAAGGGAGACCGAGTCGCCTTTGTCCTATTATATGTACCTGCAATTCCTCCGCCTCATTACCACCCGCGATACCACCGAAAAATTCATCGGGGAAGAAAAAGAATTCATCAATTTGCACGGGAATTCCAACCTGGCAGTTTATTTGCGCTCCAACACTCCCCAAGAAATGGCTGAAAAACTTGAGGCATTTCCCGACTTCGCTGAAATGGTCATGCTGCGCGGGAATTGGCATAACACCGGGAAAAAATACCAGGCGGCGTTGGCCGATTACCAACGGGCCGTGGAGATCATGCCGGTCTTGTACAAGGCCCGCAACGCCATGGCCACCCTCTGCTACTCGCTGCAGGAATATGAACAAGCTCTCCTTCACTACCGACAAACCCTGGAGATTTATCCCTTGGAACCAACAGCTTTATTCGGCCGGGCCATCTGTTTGAGCGAACTACGGCGTTACGATGAATCCGACCGGGCCTTGCGCGAGATGATCGAAAAACAGACCTTTTATCACGGCGAGGCCAATTACTACCTGGCCAAAAACTGCTATTACCGGAATCGGCCGGAAGAAACCCGTTCGTATCTCAAACTGGCTGCCGCTTATATTCCGGACTCCCCGGAGATGAATATGCTGTCGGGGCTGCTGTACTTGGACCGGGGCCAGCCCGGTCGGGCCGCGCTCGATTTCCGCAAAGCGCTGGAACAACAGCCGCAGCATGCCGAGGCCTGGTACTTCCTGGGCCAGGCGGCCCGGCAGGAAAAAAAATTCCGCGAAGCCCGCTCGCATTTTCAGTCAGCCATAGAAAACTTCCACCGTGAACTGGGGGAGTTCGACGCCAAACTGGCGGCCATGAACCGCGAAGAGAATTCCGACCCGTACCGGAGGAGTTATTTCCTGAAACGACAACGCCAGCGAAACGAATACGCCCGCGAAGCGATCGAACGCCTGGCGTCCCTGCAAAAAACTTTCAGGAAGCCGCCGCTGCCGGGCCTGGGGGAATTACTGGCCAAGCTGACCGCTCCGCCGCCGAGGCAATAAGTCCGGAGGGAGTGAGCGCTGGCCAATGGTCGGGCCGCATGCTACAATCGCATTATGAGGAAAACGGGACCGCGGGTTTCCGCCCCGGGCAAGATGATAATGTTGGGGCTGAGCCTGGTCATCCCCGGACTGCTGATCAGCATCATCGGTATCGGGTCGGTCGCGCGCCAGAAGCAGGCGCGCGCCATCCAATTGCGCGAACAATGGCAGGGTAAACTGGAGCGCATCGCCGTAGGCCTGGAAAAGGCAATGGATCGTTCCATCCAGGCTGTCTTCACCTCGCTGACCAGGGAACCGCTGGCCCTGGGCCGCCCTTTGCAGATTCAGCAGAGGCTCAAAAACCTGCTGGCCGCGCACCCCATCGTCACTTATCCTTTCATCATCACTGCTAACCGCGAGTATCTTTTTCCTTTCACCCGGCCGATGATATCCCCGCCGGCCCGGTTCGACTTCTCCAGTTTCAGCTCCGGCACTTTGAAGCGCCGGTTCCAGGAAGGGGAAAACCATGAATTCAAGGAACGCGACTGGCTGGCGGCTATTAAAAAATATCTTGCCGGCGCCAAGCAAGCAAGCGCCGGGCGTGAAAAAGCACTGTTCTTTCAGGCCATCGGGCGTTGCTACTTTAAATGGGGCAAGTATCAACAGGCACTCCAGTACCTCCTTGGGGTTATCCATGGCCAGACAGCGGCTGCCGATGACGACCGCTATCTGCAGTTGCAGGCCCGACAATTGCTGGCCCTGACCTATGACCGTATGGGCGCCGGCGAGACTGCCGCCGACTGCTATTTGGGACTCTACGAAGACATTCTGGCATTGCAAGCGGCCAGTAAATCGCCACTGCTGGATTTTTATAAAAACGAGGCTCTCGATTACCTCAACCGCCAGATCTCCCGTTCCGCTTCCTTGCAGGAGCGCTTGACCAAAGCTTTGCGGCGTGAACGTTTGGCAGGGATCCCGGCCCAGGAAATGTCGTTGCGCTGGAATTTCTTTCGTTTCCCTGAACTGGATCAGGAAAGGGCGGCCGCCGATAAGCAGGGGATTGAATTCAAACGATTGCAGCAGATCCAGGAATTTTACCTGATCAATGACGAAAAAAAGCTTTTCTACAGCCGCCTGCAAAGAAAGCTGCCGCTGTTGTCGTCCGAGCCGGCGTCGGGGAAAGATTCACAGGCGTTTATCCTACAGGCCGCGCTGCGGGTGGCTTATGCCCCGCTTCCCCTTGAAAAGACCGCTGCCGAACACACTTTTTTTGGTTTTCAAATCACCCTGGCCCATATTCAACAGGTGCTGTTTTCCGCCCTGAAAAAACAATATTGGCCGGAGGCCAGCCCGGAGCTGGTTTTATCAACCAGGGTCAAAGCAAGCGCCTTGACTGCGGAGAGTTTGCCGCAACTGGCGCTGGAGAAGCTGCTGCCCGGGTACGTGCTGGCGGTCAAGGCGCCGCGCCCCGGATATCTTGAGGCGCGAATTCGCAGAGAGCTGCTGGTCAATTACGTGCTTATCGCTGCACTGCTTTTAACCCTGCTTGTGGTCGTGGCCTTGTTTTTTCGTTCCTTGCGCCGCGACATGGAATTGCTGGAACTCAAAAACCGCTTCCTGGACAGCGCCGCCCACACTCTGAAAACCCCCCTGGCCCGCATCCGTATGCTTGCCGAGCAGCTGCAGTTGAACTGGCTGAAAAGCGAGGAGCAGCGGGCTGCCCAGCCCGGCAGAATTATCGCTGCCGCGGACCGCATGAACGATTTGATCGGCAATTTGCTTGATCTCTCACGCATTGAGGCCGGGCAGAAAACCTACCGTTTCCAGCCGGCGTCTTTGCCGGAAATAGCCAGGCAAGCGTGGGCCGAGGCCCTGCCGTTCCTTAAAGAAAATGGCTTTATTTGCCGGGCTGAAATCGTGGCAGAGATGCCGGTGTTTGCTGGCGATGCCCGCGCCCTGCGGCTGTTGATCGGCAACCTGATCCAGAATGTGCTCAGCTATTCACCCGATCATAAAGAGATCAAGCTGAAGGTTTACAGCTTCGCCGGCGAGGCGTTGCTGGAGGTGGCTGATTGTGGTTTGGGTATTGCTCCGGAACACCACGCGGCTATCTTCACCAAGTTTTTCCGGATCGAAAATGACGAAACCAGTACCAGCCAGGGGAGCGGCCTGGGGCTGTTCCTGGTTAAACATGCCGTTGACGCCCACGGCGGCCGCATCGAAGTGCAAAGCGCAGTGGGGCAAGGATCGAGATTCATCATCCATTTGCCCATGGCCGGGGCAGGGCACCACAGCGGAAAAAAAAGGAAACAATCATGAGCAAGATACTGATCATTGAAGATGACAACACCCTGCAACAGGGCTTGGCGGAAACCCTGCAATTTCATGGCTTTGAAACCATCAGCGCTCGTGATGGGCGCATGGGATTCGAATTGTATGGCCGGCAGCACCCCGACCTGATCGTGCTTGACATCATGTTGCCCGGATTTGATGGCTATGAAATCTGCAAACAGATACGCCGCCACGACGAAAAGACGCCGATTATCATGCTTACGGCGCGGGACCAGGAAAATGACAAGCTGCTGGGCTTCGAGCTGGGAGCCGACGATTACCTGACCAAACCATTCAGCATCAAGGAACTGGTTGCCCGGGTGCAGGCGCTGCTGAAAAGGACAGCATTGGAGAAAGATGCCCCGGCGACCGTCCGCATCGGTACCGTCGAGGTCTTGTTCCGCCGTTTTGAAATCCGCCGCGGCAAACAAACGCTGGACATGACGCCCAAGGAAAGTGCGATCTTGAAACTACTGGCTGCCAATTCCCCGGAAGTGGTCAGCCGCGATCAGATCATGGACCGGGTCTGGGGCGACGAATATGACCCGTCACCCAGAACCATCGATAATTTCATCCTCAAGCTGCGCCAGAAGATCGAGCTCGATCCGGCCCGGCCCGAACATTTGCTGACCGTGCACGGGGCCGGCTACAAACTGATCATGTGAAGACTGACAGCAGGCTGCGGCCGTGACATTTATATGACAAAATCATGATACTTCAGAGACCACATTTCATTCGCGGCCCCTTACAATGGTGAAAAAGGAGGAAACATGAAAAAAATCATGATCCGCGTATTGTTGGTGCTGCTGGCCCTGATCGTGGGCTACCTGGCTTTTAACCAGATCGATGCCCGGCCGTATCGATCCGAGCTGGGTGCCATGCCAGTCCTAGCGCCTGAAGTTTTTGAAAAAACCAACGGTTTTTATCGGTTATGGACACTAACCGAGCCCAGGGATGTCGATATCGAAAGCGACGCGGTGCGTCTTCCTTACCGCCGTCTCAGCGATCCCGCCTTTGACAATGACCGCTATATAAAGGAATTCGAACAAAAAAACTATAAGAAAAAATATAAATATCCAGAAGAGTTGAAGAAAGTGTTTTCTGCCATGAAATTTGACGTCGATTGGATGTCCACCTTGAGTCAGTACCAGGAGCAGTTGACCAAGGCCCGCGAAGAATATGGATTCATGCTCGCCCGTTATGAAAAGCTGATCAACTGTGATAGCTTCAACGATTTCACTCTGATCAGGATGGATTCTCCTATTCCCAACTTGTTGGCCTGGCTCCACATGGCCAAGCTCTCAATCGCCCTGGATATCATGGCGGCGCAAAATGGCAACTCTCCTGAAGCCGCCGCGCATCTGCTGCGCCATCTGCACTTTGCCAACAAAGTGACCCCCAACAGTCGCACACTGATCACCAACCTGATAGCCAAAGCCGTGGCCCGTATGTCCATCTGGGCCCTGAACAACATCATGAACCAGAAAGATTGCCCGCCCGCTGTATTTCAGATAATTCTGGAGAGCACCCCCACGCTTGCCTACGAGGAGTACGGCTCCCGCTTTCCATTCACTTGTGAAACGTACTGGGTTCCCTGGCTTGATCTTTCCGCAACGAATTGGTTTTCCATAGTCAAACACAAATTGTTCTTCCAAAAAAACCGCACCCGCAATATCCGCATTGGCTATATGGAGGGAATCATCCGCTGCGAGGAAACTCCGCCTCATCTTTGGAAAGAGGACATCCAGAAACTGCCCAAACAGGCGCAAGGGGCTTTCTGGTGGCTGCAAAACCCATTGGGGAAAAAGGATCTTGATGACTTTCCCGCGGATAATTTCATTGTCGTGATTTATAAATCATATGCCCTG